>Ga0265293_10001495_pt1 | contig 50837 bp, 47 predicted proteins | sample Munlanlewell138R_FD_192505 | JGI IMG/M metagenome (GOLD analysis project Ga0265293, IMG submission 192505) | Leachate microbial communities from a municipal landfill in Southern Ontario, Canada - Leachate well 138R | ecosystem: Engineered > Solid waste > Landfill > Unclassified | place: Canada... | reverse complement strand
TTGGTTACGGCGTCGGCACTGTTCAGGAAGAAGTCGGCTTAAGAGGTGCCAGGACTTCCGGCAATATGATTGAACCGGATATCTGCTTTGCCCTTGATGTCGGGATTGCAAAAGACACTCCGGGAACCGATATGTCGGTTAAAATCGGGGACGGACCGGGTATACTTATCTATGACGGTGCTTTGATTGGCCATGTCGGTTTACGGGAAAAAGTGATTGCCGTTGCAAAAGAAGAAAATATCCCATACCAACTGGATTATCTTAAACGCGGCGGTACCGATGCCGGAGCTGTTCACTTAACGCACAGCGGCGTCCCGGCGATGTCATTTTGTATAGCAACCCGTTATATTCATTCGCATACTTCGATTATTCATAAGGGCGACTATGAAAATGCGATTCGCTTAATTACGGCAGTTATTAAAAAATTAGACCGCAAAACGGTTGATGAAATTACATATGAATAAATAATAAAAAGCTATCACGATAAATACTTGATAGCTTTTTATGATAAAAATCTAAATTAATAATTAACAACCCATTTAATGCAGTTGTCTTTTTTTCCTCCGAAAATATCATATCCTTTTAAGATGTCTTTCAGAGGAGCTCTATGGGTAATAAGCGGAGTCATATTGATTATTCCCGCCCTGATTAAGTCGATTAATTGAGGAATCCGATTGGCATTTACCAATCCCATACTTATACTGATGTTTTTAATCCATAGTTTATTCATTTCCAGTTCAAACGGTTTTTCAAAAACACCGATAACGGAAACATTCCCCCCGGCTCTTACGGCATCAAGAGCATATTTCATAGTGGGACTGACACCGACCGCTTCAATACAGGCATCGGCGCCGCGGCCGTGACTTAACTTGTTAATTTCTTCTACCACCTTACATTTTAAAGGATTTAAACCGAAATCGGCCCATCCCTGCTTTACGGCGAAGTCTAATCGGGATTGAATGGTATCAACCGCAATGATCTTTGCCGGTCCCCATAATCGGGCGGTCGCCATTGCACACATTCCAACCGGTCCGCATCCCATAACGGCAACAACATCACCGGGAAGAATTTTTGCGTTTTCGGCCCCCATATATCCTGTCGACAGAATATCGCCAACGAATAACACATCTTCATCGGTTAATTTATCAGGGATAATATAGCAGCCTAAATTGGCATGAGGTACCCTTGCATACTCGGCTTGACATCCGTCAATCATATAACCAAAAATCCAACTGCCGGTTTCACAGTGCGAGTAAGTTGCGGTTTTGCAATAGAAGCATTCGCCGCATTGGGTAACGCAGGATACGGCACAGCGATCGCCGACCTTTACATTGCGGACCGCCGGTCCAACCGCAACAACTTCCCCGCAAAACTCATGACCGAGAATCCTGGGGGCTTCCACTTCCGGCATGCCGCCATGCCAAATGTGAATATCGGTTCCACAAATTGTGGAAGTAGTGATACGAACAATAGCATCATCTGGTTCAATAATCTTTGGTACAGGCACTTCATCGAGAGATATTTTCTCCGGACCATGATAAACCAGTGCTTTCATAGTGTTTTTCATTTTGCCACCTATCTTTCCTTATTATTGATCGATTTGTTTATTTACTATGACTTTCCTATTTTAGGATATATTACCATTAATTGTATCGCTTGACAATAATAAAGTGTTTTCATCATTCATATTCTTCACAAAGTTTTCTAAAATAATCATAATAAATTTACAAAACGTGGAAACTTAAAAAAAGGTATTGTAAAGTAAATATAATAATGGTATAGTTTATTGAAAGGAGTATTTTAATGAAAGATTATATTAAAGCTATTGATGGTTTAAATGTCGTTGTTAAGTTTATTATTGCTTTTTTTCTTGATCCAATAATTTTTGGAATTTATCGACTCGCAAAGGGAAGAATTGTTTTGGGAGTTATTTGGATTATTACGGCCGGATTGTTTGGCATTGGTTGGTTAATTGACTTGATAACCATTTTAGTAAAAAACAAAGTAACGGTTTTAGTTTAGTTGATTAAAGTGATATTCATAAGCTATGAATATCACTTTTTCTTTTTTTATTGTATTTAACATGAATATTTGCTATAATATATACATAAATAATTTATTGGCCCGTTGGAGAAGCGGTTGAACTCATAGCCCTCTCAAGGCTACATTCACGGGTTCGAATCCCGTACGGGTCACCATTTTAAGAAATCTATTAGTCTTCTGATAAAGAGGACTAATTTTTTATTTTATAGGGTATTTTAGTGAAATTAAGCTAGAATATCCTCTTTTTTTATGTGAATATGAAACATTTAGATTTAAACACCTATGGAGACTGACCACGGACTCGAGTCATTGTCTTATGGGATTCGAATGTAAGTGTCCGTGGGGATTCGAACCAACAAGAGATAATGGTGGAAATAAAATTTATTTTATTGTATAACCTGACTTTTACAGTTAATTTTGTAATGCTAAGGGTAAAATCCTAAATATGAAAACTATTAAATTAGCTTATAATATAGTCCTTTTTATGACTTTTCTACATTTTTAAGCCTTTTTATGACAAATTATGCTTATGAAAAGTTTTACAGTTATAGTATAAAAATAGTGTTATTTTATGCTTGACAGTAATGCTATGTGGTGCTATAATATGTACAGGAGGCGATTAAAATGATTAGAAAAGATAAAGTTAAAAGAGCGAATGGAATAATTAAAACCCATATCAGAGTTGTCAAGTCATTTAGGCCCGGTCCCGGTTTAGCCCCTAAACAAGTAACCCTTAAATCCTTTGGATATTTAGAAGACCAACCGGACCAAGATGCTTTTATGAAAGAAGTTATAGCTTTTAATAAATCTATAACAAAAGGAGATAAAAAGAAAAGTGTTGTTATTACTATACCGTTAGACCGTAAAAACAATGATATTTGTAATAAAAAATATAACTATGGATACCGCTTTTTAGAATGCATATATAATAAGCTAGAGTTCGGTAGGTTTTTCGATTCTATCGATTTTAAGGGCAATTATTCATTAAATGAAGTGTTTCAATTTTTAACATTACGCAGGATAATGAAACCACGTTCAAAACGTGCGACATTACAGGAAATCAGACAATTTTATAATAAAGAATATAATTTTACTCTGGTAGATACCTACCGAGCTCTAGATAAATTCAGTGATGTTTCAATAAAATTACAAAAACATTTAAATGATAAGATTAAAGCGATAGTCGGCAGAGATGCATCATACGCATTTTATGATGTAACAAATTATTATTTTGAAAAAGACTTTCCTGAAGCAAAAGGCGAATACCAACAAAAAGGGGTGTCAAAGGATCATAAAACCGAACCAATTATACAACTTGGATTATTTATGGATTCTAATAATCTACCTATAGCAATGTCAACGTTCCCCGGAAACACATCAGATTCCATTACACTACAACCGGCTATGAAAGATATAAAAACTTCTTATAATTTGGGCCGTTTAATAGTTGTTGCCGATAAAGGGTTAAACACCACCAGTAATATTGACTATATTGTGAATAATGGTGATGGCTATGTTGTCAGTCAAATTTTAAAAGGACCAAAAGGAAAAAGGTATCATGAAATTATGTTTCAAGAAGAAGGTTATGTTGGTGATGAGAATTTTAAGTACAAATTATTTGAAGAAGAATATGTAAGTCATATAAACAGCAAAAAAACAACAACTAGAAAAAGAAAAGTGTTAATCTATTGGAGTAGGGAAGATGCAGAATATGCAAAGAAGAAAAGAAATTATAAAGTTGAAAAAGCTAACAAAGCAATACAAAACAATGCCTATGGCTTAACGCACGGTTCTAATGAATATATTACAACAACTCATGTAGTATCAAGCACGGGTGAAGTCGGAGATCAAACAATAAAATCAATAAATAACGATAAGATAAATGAAGAAGAAAAGTTTGATGGGTATTTTTGTATAATAACATCGGAACTTGAATATGATCATAAAAAAATTCTTGATGTATATAGAAACCTGTGGCGGATTGAGGAATCGTTTAAAATTACAAAATCAGATTTGCAAACCAGGCCAATTTATGTAAAAACAAAAAAACATATCGAAGGTCATATGTTGTTATGTTTTACAGCTCTGCTGATTTTAAGATTACTGCAGTATAAGTTAAAGGAAAAAGAGATTTCACCGAACAGAATTAAAAAAGTCTTAAATTCATGTACATGTGTATTACCAAATGAAGGTGTTGTATTAATAGATGAAGTTGGCGGTATGTTATCATTTAAAGAGAAAATTAAAGCTAACGGTGAAATAGTTGAAACATTGGAATATGATGAAGCGAAAGATGTTATAAGGGCTGATTATCAACAAATACAAAAAGCATTTGGTGTATCATTTGATTATGCCACCGCAACCCGAGAAAGCTTTAATAAATATTTGAAATCCATTCGATTTAATATAGAAAGAGTTAAAAAGCAAAAATAAAAACCCATATTATAATATTTTTTAAAAATGCTAATATTATATATGGGCATTTCATAGCACTACAACTGTAAAACTCAGGTTGGATTATACAGAAAAATTAATTAAAATGCAATTTTTTTTGATGTAATTGCTGTGTAGAGTTCGTTATAAAAAAATATTTTCTTTTTAGTAGATATATGTTATAATATCAAAAAACCACGGCAGGTGCCAATATGGAGAATCTAAGTAATCATGTAAAAATCAGAAAATTAACGCAAATAGCTTTGTTGGTTTCTTTGAGCTTGATTTTGTCTTATTTTGATATTTTGATATCGCGGGTTGCCTTCCCTTTTTTGCCAACAACAAAAATAGGCTTTGCCAATGTCATTGTTGTCTATGCCATTTATCAGTTGGATTTTAAAGAAGCTTTTTTAATAGCGATGTTGAAAAGTTTAATGTCATTACTGTTAGGTAACGTCATCGGCTTTGTTATTAGTCTTTGTGCTTCATTTTTAAGTTTTTTTGGAATGTATGGCGGATATTTGGTTTTAAAGAAAATTGCATCGCCAATATCCATCAGCGTAATTGGCGGTTTCCTTCATATTGTTGGTCAGTTGTTGGTTGTTCAGTTAATATATCGGTTAGGCAATGTGCTAATGTTCTATAGCGCAATTGTCGTATTTGTTTCTTTAATTACCAGCATTTTAATCGGTTTTATTGCCTTACAATTATTGGCTTATATGAAAAAACAAAAAAACTCTTAAAGGAAGCTTTAAGGGTTTTTTTCACATTTCCTAAAAGGATATTCGTATTCAATCTCTTCTTCAAATGTAACATAAGATAAATATACCATCAACAGGACATATCGTGTTTCCGTTTGCAAATCTTTTAGAACGAGATGATCTTTTCCGGCAGCCAGAATATAACCTTTAAATATTTTTGAACCCCATTGACTACCTTCAAAGCTCATGTAAACAGTAGCGACTTTACCGATATTTAGACGCAAAATATTTTCGATGAAAGATTGCTCGGTTTGGGGTGTTAATGGTTCTCCACCAGGAAAAACAAAGGGTTGAGTAAAAGGCTGTTGTCCGAAATAACTCGGCTGTTGATACAAGCCGTAAGGTTGTTGACCAAAGCTCGGCTGTTGATAAAAACCGAACGGTTGTTGATAAAAGCTCATAATTCCTCCTTAAATTAATAACAATTTTCGCTCACGACGGGGGCATAAAAACAATGTGATTTATATCTCCCACTATTCCATTGTCCGAACCATTGTGCTCGGCAAGAGGTTTTGCCGGCAGCATAAAACCAAAGGGCTCTGGTTGCGGGAACAAATCTTTCGCCGTTAATAACCCGCCTAGCCAAACGTATTTCTGATTGTCTGGCTGCTTGATAAAAATAACTATAAAGGGTCGATTCAAATCCACCAGGACGTTGAAAAACCATTTTAGTAATGGTTGTTATATTTACAAAATCTAAGCATTTTGCTCTTACCCGATTTACTCCTACATTTCCAACAAGAAGCATTCCCAATATTCCTTCACCTTCAGCTTCGGCTCTTAATAAACGGGCGAGTAGTTTAACTTCTGCCTCGTTATGCCAGATGACTGCCACGATACCACCTCAATAATAATTATGAATAATTGGAAAAAAATATTCATAATACTTATAAAAAAAACGATTTAATGATACAATAATAGAAAAAGGGGTAATGCTTAATGAATACCTTTACTGAAGAACCGGGGAAATGCCCACAATGCCAGTATCAAGGAGTCGATGTTTCTTATGATACGGTTCTGTCTTTAGCTTATGAATTTGTTAAAAGCAGATTAAATTACAGTCAATTTTATCTTTGCACCAACCCGATTTGTAATGTTGCTTATTTTTCTAATAATCAAAAAATAATGGTTAATGATATTAAAGTGCCGATATGGTTTAAGAATACAAAAGAAAAGTACATCGTCTGTTATTGCCGCGATATTACTTTAGATGATGTAATAAATATCATTAAAGAAGAAAATGAACTAACGGCAGAACAAATCATCAAAATTCTAAAAAAAGAAAATGTTCCAACTAATTGTATATTACATATGCCTACCGGTGAAAGTTGTGATCGATTGTTTCATAGAGCGGTCGAATATGCCAAAAGACTGGTATTAAATCAAAAAAACAATTAAATTAATGTAATACAAGAGGAGAATATATGTATAAATCAATAATCAAACCAATTGAAGATCATGATGTTATTATTATTCACCGTCATTTAAAACCGGACGGGGACGCTGTAGGCAGTCAAATCGGATTGAAAGAAGCTTTAACGGCGACGTATCCCCATAAAAAAATTTTTGCTGTAGGCGACGTCAATGACAGATATGAATTTATCGGCAGCGTTGATCAGGTGGATACGACTTTATACCATAATGCTTTGGTGATCGTTGTAGATACACCTGAAGAAGATATGATCAGCGACAACCGATATAAACTTGGTGCTTTTTTTATAAAAATTGATCATCATCCGGCCCGGTCAAGTTACGGCAATATTGAAATTGTTGATACAAATTATGAAAGTTGTGCCGGATTGGTTGCTGATATTGTTTTTACCAACGGCTTTATATTGACATCGTTCGGTGCAAGAGCCTTGTTTACAGGAATTGTTACCGACAGCGGCCGTTTCCGCTACAGTTCTATCAGTGCTAAAACTTTTGAATTAACAGCAAAACTTCTCCAATTCAATTTTGATTTTAATGAAATTTATAATAATCTTTATGTTGAAGATATCGCAATTGTAAAACTGCGCGCATATTTTGTTCAAAAATTTAAGCTTACCCCAAATAATGTCGCATATATAAAAACCACGGCTGACGAATTAAATCAATACGGCATTGATGTTTCTACCGCTTCTCGCGGCATGGTCAATGCTATGGCCGGGATCAAGGGAGTGGATATTTGGGTTAATTTTACCGAGGATATGGAAAGAGGCAACGTTATTGCCGAGATAAGATCTAGTAAATATAATATCAGTGAAGTTGCGGTTAAATTTGGTGGGGGGGGACACCGTAACGCTAGTGGAGCAGTTTTAGGTTCATTTACGGAATGCGATGTAATGCTTGCCGAACTAGATTCTATAGTAAAAGGAAAAGAATAGTTATGAAACATTTAGAGATTAAACAACAAATACTACAGAAAATAATTGAATACCAAACTATTATTATTGTCCGGCATATTAAACCGGACGGAGATTGCATCGGCAGTTCTTTAGGGCTCCGCGAAATTTTAAGGTTATCTTTTCCGGGGAAAAAGATTTTAAGTTTGGGCAAGATGAAAAGTACTTATCTTGAATTTGTCGGTTCGGAAGATAAGGAAGTTGATTCGGTTATTTATCAAGAGTCATTGGTTATTGTTGTCGATACTGCCAATCGTGAAAGAATTGATGATGATTATTATCATAAAAGCAAATATTTAATAAAACTTGACCATCACATACCGGTTGAAGACTATGGTAATATTAATTATGTTCGTGAGGATTTGCCAGCTACCGCGCTGATAATCGCCGATTTTTACAACTCCTTTAAAGACATATTAAAAATAAACCAGATGGCCGCCGCAGCTTTGTTTGTTGGGACCATCACCGATACCGGCCGTTTTAAATATTCAGGGGTTAACGCGGATGTGCTTAATCTTTCTGCTATGCTGCTAGAACAAAATATCAATCTATCATCTATATATACACATTTATATACTAAAGATAAAAATGAGTTTAAATTACACGGCTATGTTTTAAACAAATTTAAAACTACGAAAAACGGCGTTGCTTACTTTATTATAACAAGAAGAATTCTAAAAAAATTTAGAGTTTCGATTGAAGCCGCTTCAGCTCTGATCAATGTTTTAGACAGCATCAAAGGCCATCTTATTTGGATGTTTTTTATTGAGAGTAAGCAGCGTGTATTTCGGATTAGATTGCGCTCCCGTTTTATTTCAATCAATGAATTAGCTTCACGCTATAATGGGGGCGGTCACGCCCAGGCTTCAGGAGCAACCGTTTATAGCAACCGACAAATCAAACAAATAATTAATGAAGCAGATTTGATGGTAAAGGAATTTAAAATGCAAAACCCCGGAGTATTTTAATGAGAATTCTGGTGACCAATGATGATTCCGTTAGGGCAGAAGGGCTAAAAGTATTGGCTAATCTTGCCGCGATTTACGGTGAAGTTTTAGTTGTAGCCCCATTTGAGGAACAAAGCGCTCAAAGTCATTCCATAAATATTAAAAACGGTTTTAGGCTTGAACAATTCGAAATAGGTTTAAAAATTGATACTTACTTTTGTGATTCGACACCCGCCGACTGTGTTCGTGCTGCCCATTATGCATTAAGAAAACCCTTTGATATTGTATTATCCGGCATTAATAACGGATTTAATTTGGGAGAAGACATTACTTATTCCGGAACGGTTGCGGCCGCCGTTGAGGCGGCGTTTCTTGGGAAAAAAACAATTGCTTTTTCTGCTGCGGTTGGAAAAACCCATATGACAAAAGAGTTATTTGTCAGGATTATTGATTATTTCAAGTTGCATCATCTCTTTGATTATTGTGATATATATAACATTAATATTCCCGATAATCCACGCGGTATAAAGATTACGCGACAAGGAAAAACTCATTTTTATACAGAGTTTGTTAATCATAAAAATTTGTGGTATCAAAAAGGATATCACCGGTATTATCTTGAAAAAGAAATACCGACGGATGTTTGGGCGATAAACAACGGATTTATTTCCGTAACCCCGCTTACAGTTGATCGCACTAATTATACGGTGTTTAAGAAGTTTACAAATTTATCATAAAGCCAACTATTGTCCCATATTATATAATGGGAGGGCGCGATGATAAAATTTTTAAAATGGTTGCTTAAGTCGGTATTTATTGCTTTTTTAATTATTTTTTCCATAAACATTATTGGTTCATTTATTAATATTAACATACCTTTAAATATATGGACATTTTTAATAATTATGTTTTTGCGTTTGCCGGGAGCGATTATTTTAATAATATTTTTTTTATTATAAAATATCTTGATAAAATTTAAAAAATAAGTTAAAATAATTATCCGGAGGGATAAAAATGAACAATAACAATCTTTCATTAATAGAAATAGCTTATCGCGAAATGAAAACTAAAAGAAAGCCGCGGACGCTTGAAAAAATTGCAAAGGATGTTTTTGAAATTAAAGGCATCCATCCGAATGATACATCCAAAATAATGAGTCAATTTGTGATGGATTTTATGCTTAGCGGTTATTTTATTTGTTGCGGTGAAGATAAACATGGCAAAAAGTTGTGGGATTTAAAGAGCAGGCAAAAGTCATCTCTTCTTGATAAAGATGGGAGTTATCTTGAAGATCTCTATAATGATGACGATGAAGCGATTAAACACGAACTTAATGATGATATTGTTTATAAGCCCGGAAAAAGTTTTGATGACGTGGATTATGATATTGATGATGACGAAGATGAAGAAACCGAAGAAGAAACCGATGATGTCGAGGAATTAATATCTGAAGAATACGGTAATCCTGAGGAAGAAAGCGAATACGCAGATGATGATTTTAAGGATGAATCAGATGAAATCGACGTTGAAGAAGATGATTATGAAGACGGTGAAGAAGATGTTGACGATGAGTAACTGACAATAAAAATAAAAAAACCTTGGAATATACTTTTAAATTTGATATAATAATAAAGAGCCAAAGAGTTCTCAAACGAGAAGAGGACTCTTTTTATTGTTTTGGAGGAATACTTATGAAAACCAAATTTATTTTTGTAACGGGAGGGGTTGTTTCAAGTTTAGGCAAAGGCATTAATGCGTCATCAATCGGCCGTTTGCTGAAATGCCGGGGTTTAAAGGTTTTTATGCAAAAATTAGATCCGTACATAAACGTCGATCCCGGTAAAATGTCTCCATTACAACACGGTGAGGTATTTGTTACCGATGACGGAGCGGAAACTGACCTTGATCTTGGTCATTATGAGAGGTTTATTGATGAAAATCTAAATCGTTACTCAAGCGTTACAACCGGTAAAATTTATTTAAAGGTAATAGAAAAAGAAAGAAACGGCGAATATGACGGGGCTACTGTTCAAGTTATTCCTCATATCACTAACGAAATTAAAAACTCAATTTTAAATGTTGCAAAAACAAGTAAAGCTGATATTGTAATAACTGAAATTGGCGGAACGGTTGGCGATATTGAATCCCTCCCATTTTTAGAAGCAATTCGACAGTTTCGGCGTGACATTGGTTATCGTGACACTATGTATATTCATAATACATTAGTTCCTTATCTTGAAAACTCTGGGGAATTAAAAACCAAACCGACTCAGCACAGCGTTAAAGAACTTCGTTCTTTAGGTATTAACCCCGATATGATTATCCTGCGGGCTAATCGCAGCATTCCCCAAAGCCAAAAGGAAAAAATAGCATTGTTTTGTGATGTCGATGTTGAAGCGGTCATCGAAGCCCAGGACCAAACCATATTATATGAAATGCCAAACATTTTTGCTCAGCAGGGAGTTGATTCGTATATTTGCCGCCACCTAGGCTTAAACACTGCTCCTTTAGATTTAAATAAATGGAGCGAAATGATTTTAAAAATAAAAAACCTGAAAGGTGAAGTGAAAATCGGCTTGGTCGGTAAATATGTTGCCCTTAAGGACTCATATATTTCGGTTAATGAGAGTTTAAAACACGGTGCTTATTACAATAATACCAATATAAAGATTATCCCAATTGATTCGGGCAGTTTAACCAATGAAAATATTAAAACAAAACTTGATGGGTTTCAAGGTATTGTTATTCCGGGAGGATTCGATTCCGGTCATATTAACGGTACAATGGCTACCATTAAATTCGTCAGGGAAAATAAAATTCCGTTTTTGGGTATTTGTTTGGGCATGCACCTTTCTGTAATTGAATATGCCCGTAATGTTTTGGGCTTTACGGCAGCATCATCAATTGAGTTTGATCAAGCAACACCGATGCCGATTATTACCGTTAAAGAATCTCGTAAAGAAAACGGCGATTCGATGCGCCTTGGTTTATATGATTGCGAAATTAAGCCCGGTACTAAAGCCGCGGCTATTTATAATAAAAAAACGGTTAAAGAACGCCATCGTCATCGATATGAAATTAACAATGAATATATAAAGTTTTTTTCCGAAAGCGATTTAACCTTTTCTGGTTTTAATAATGATGAGAATATTGTTGAATTAATGGAATTAAATAACCATCCGTTTTTTATCGCTTGCCAGTATCGACCAGAGTTTTTATCGCGCCCTAATCGGCCGCATCCGCTTTTTACATCATTTATTTCTGCGGCGATGCAACGACACTTTTGATGTGTACTCTTTACTCTGGTACAGATAATTACCATTAATTGTTTTAGTTTAAAAGTATTAAAAGATAATGAGAGATGTGGAAAAGATGAAAAAATACGATTGTATCATTGTTGGGGCCGGGCCAATGGGAATTTATTGTGCCTATGAATTTATGAAAAAACGTCCAGAATTTAAAGTTTTACTAATTGATAAGGGAAATGATATTTATGATAGAAGATGCCCGATTATTGAAAAGAAACTAGAAAAATGTCCGGTAAATGCCAGCGGGGAAATAGGCTGTTATCCTAGTTGTTCAATGACGACCGGTTTCGGCGGTGCCGGCGCATTCTCCGATGGAAAATACAATATAACCAACGAATATGGCGGATGGCTACTAGACTATATGGACAGTGATGTAGTGCTGGATCTAATTAAATACGTAGATCAGATTAATCTTGATCACGAAGCCAGCCCGGAAATTACCAATCCCGATACGGAAGCTGTAAAAAATATCGAAAAACGAGCAATTGCGGTGGGGCTAAAATTATTGCGCGGACAAGTTAGGCATATCGGCACCGAACAAAATATAGAAGTTCTAAAAAACATATATAAAACAATGTATTCTCATATTGAATATTTATTTTGTTCTAAAGTAGTTAATTTAATTGTTGATGCCGGACGGGCGATAGGAATCAAATTGAATAACGGTGAGGAATTATATGCTGATAATATTATTTTAGGAGTAGGACGGGATGGCGCAATGTGGCAGCAAAATATGCTAGAAGCATATAATGTATCGTTTCGGAATAATCAAGTTGATATTGGTGTTCGTGTCGAAACAAATAATATTGTAATGGAAGAAATAAATAATCATTTATATGAAGGTAAGTTTAAATATAACACCAGTGTCGGAACAACGGTTAGAACTTTTTGTTCTAATCCAAGCGGTCATGTCGTTATTGAAAATCAAAACGGAGTTGTGTTATGCAACGGTCATGCTTTTCGCGATTTAAGATTAGGAACCGACAATACTAATTTTGCTTTGCTTGTTTCACATGAATTTCGCGAGCCGTTTAATAACCCTAACCAATTTGCATCAGATGTAGCGAAATTGGCCAATAAATTGAGCGGGGGTTCGGTTATTGTCCAAAGGTATGGCGATATTTTAAGAGGACGTCGTTCGACTGAGAAACGCATTAAAGAGTGTTTTGTCACACCGACTCTTAAAGAAGCAGTGCCCGGTGATTTGGGTTTGGTTTTACCATATAATACAATGAAGTCATTAATTGAGATGATGCAGGCGTTAAATCATGTTACGCCCGGCATTGCCAGCGATCATACATTGTTTTATGGAGTTGAGGCTAAGTTTTATAGTGCTCGTCCGGAGGTTAATGAAAATTTTGAAACATTATCAATTAAGAATTTATATGTTGGTGGTGACGGCGCCGGCGTAACGCGGGGATTGGCTCAGGCCGGGGCTAATGGTGTTTGGATTGCCCGCAAAATTATTGAAAGCAAAAGTAACTGATTTTAACAACCAAATACAGCCCTAAAGTTTTTACCTTAAAAACATTAGATAAATACCAAGCAAGAAAAACTATTCTTGCTTTTTATAATTTTTTAAAACGAATATTTTTATGATTATTTAAGATATTATTTAGAACAAATAATACTTTCGAACACCATGACATAATTTAAAGAATAGTAAATAATATAAGTTGACAAAATACTAAAGCGGTGTATAATAATATTAGCACTCATTAAAGGAGAGTGCTAATAGGAGGTGAAAACATGCAAATGCATAACTACAGTCAAGATAAAGATATTCTTAAAAAATTCGGTCGTGATGTTACTGAAGATGCAAGACGCGGAAAAATAGATCCGGTTATTGGAAGGGACGAGGAAATCCGCCGGATAATTCAGGTTTTAGCCCGAAAAACTAAAAATAACGTCATTTTGATTGGGGAAGCCGGGGTCGGAAAAACTGCGATTGTAGAAGGCTTAGCGGAGCGGATTGTTAAAAATGATGTTCCTTCTACATTAAAAGATAAAATAATTTATGAACTTGATATGGGAGCGCTAATTGCCGGTGCCAAATACCGTGGTGAGTTTGAGGAAAGATTAAAAGCCATTTTAAATAAAATAAAAGAAAGTGACGGGAAGATTATTCTTTTTATCGATGAAATTCATTTGATAATTGACGCCGGCAAAGCCGACGGAGCCATCGATGCCAGTAATATGCTTAAACCGATGCTGGCGCGCGGTGAAATATATTGTATCGGTGCTACAACGTTAAATGAATATCGTCTTTATATAGAAAAAGACCGGGCTTTAGAACGGCGCTTTCAGAAAGTTTTTATTAAAGAACCGACAGTCGAAGATACAATTAGTATTTTAAGAGGGCTGAAAGAAAGGTATGAATCACATCATGGAGTAACAATAACCGATGGAGCTTTGGTTCAAGCGGCGGTTTTGTCCAATCGCTATATTACCGATCGGTTTTTACCCGATAAGGCTATTGATTTAATCGATGAAGCTTGTGCTTCGATTCGAATTGAAATTGATTCGATGCCGATTGAACTTGATGATGTTACACGCCGGATAACCCAACTTGAGATTGAAAAAGTTGCATTGGAAAAAGAAAAAGATATAACCAGTAAAGAAAGGCTAAAAAAGATAAATCAGGAATTGATTGATTCACGCAATTTTGAATCGGTTTTAAAAGAAAAATGGACTGAAGAAAAACAAAAAATTTATGAAACAAAATTAATCAAACAGAAGCTTGAAAATGCCCGCTTTGAACTTGAGAATTCATTTAATAAAGGCGATTATAAACAGGCATCGGAAATAAAATATGGCGATATCCCCGCCTTGGAGAAGCGGCTTGAAGAATTGCAAAGAAAATCAGAAAAGGCATTACTTTCTGAAGTTGTAACTGAAGATGCGATTGCGAAAATAATATCTCGGGCTACCAGCATTCCGATTACCCGAATTTTAAAAGGGGAAAGAGAAAAAGTTATTAATTTAAAGGAAACCTTAAAAATACGTGTTATCGGTCAAGACGAAGCCGTTGAATTGGTTAGTGATGCAATTATCAGACAGCGGGCCGGAATTAAAGACCAAAACCGTCCAATTGGGTCATTTCTGTTTTTAGGCCCTACCGGGGTTGGGAAAACAGAAGTTGCACGAAGTCTTGCCGAAGCGTTATTTGATAATGAAAATCATATTATTCGAATTGATATGAGCGAATATATGGAGAAATTTTCGGTAAGTCGTTTAATCGGGGCGCCCCCGGGTTATGTTGGTTACGAAGAGGGAGGACAACTAACGGAAAAAGTTAGAAGGAATCCATATTCAATTGTTTTGTTTGATGAAATTGAAAAAGCAGACAAAGAAGTGTTTAACTTACTTCTCCAAATTCTTGACGACGGACGTCTTACTGATTCACAAGGAAGGCTTATTGATTTTAAAAACACAGTAATAATTATGACTTCGAATCTCGGCAGTGAATATTATCTGACTGGTGAAAAGCAAAAAGCTGAAACTTTGCTTAAAACAACATTCCGTCCTGAATTTTTAAATCGCATTGATGAAATCGTGATGTTTAAGCCGTTAAGTCAAGCCGTTTTAATGAAAATAATTGATAAAATGCTTAAGCAGTTATCAGAAAGATTGGCCGGCGAAAAAATTTATATTTCGTTTACACCCAAAGTAAAAGATTTAGTAATTAAATTTGGTTATTCTTATGAATATGGCGCTCGGCCAATCAAACGATATATTCAAAGAGAAATTGAAACAATGATTGCGAAAGCAATCATACAGGAAGAAATAATCCCAAATAATAATTATACGGTTGATGTTAAAAATAATGAATTTGTAATAAATTTTCAATAATTTTTTTTCCTATATCTAGTATTTTTTTATAAATTAGTGTATAATGAATTGAAAACAGAGAGATTGAGGTGATTTTTATAATTTTGGATGGAAAAAAAACCGCAGAAACCTTAATGAATAAAATTGCCAATGATGTTGCTGCGCTTTCCGATACTATAACTTTAGCACTGATTATGGTTGGGAAAAATCCTGCAAGCCAAGTTTATGTTCGGAATAAAATCAAAGCGTGTAATGAAGTTGGTATTCAGGTAAAAGAGTTTTTTCTTGATGAAAAATTACCCCAAAAGGAGTTGATGAAAATTATTGCTGATTGCAACAGCGATTCTAGTATTCATGGAATATTGGTTCAACTGCCTTTACCGAATCATCTTGATGAAGACGCAATTATAAATGCGATTGATCCGCTGAAAGATGTAGACGGTTTGACAATAATTAATCAAGGGAAATTAATGAACGGTCTCGATGCTATTGTACCAGCTACGCCTAAAGGAATTATTACCTTATTACAAAAATATTTTGTAGATATTGCCGGTAAGAATGCCGTTGTAGTTGGCAGAAGCAAACTTGTCGGTAAACCCGTTGCTTTGCTGCTTTTGCAGAAAAACGCAACTGTAACCATTGCTCATTCGAAAACGGCCAATCTTCGTGATGTAACCAAACGGGCCGATATTTTAGTTGTTGCCGTAGGTAAACCGCTTTTTATATCCGCTGATATGGTTAAAAAAGATGCTGTTGTCGTTGATGTCGGTATTAATAAGGTTGAAGGAAAAATAGTCGGTGACGTTGATTACGTTGAAGTTAAAGAAATCACATCTTATATCACTCCGGTACCAAAAGGAGTAGGACCGATGACGATAGCATCATTATTAGAAAACATCTTAATATGTTACAAAAAGCAGCTTGCAACCCAAGAAACGGCTTAATTGTCCTTTGAAAGGTTAAATGTAGTTTGAGGTATAAGATATGAAATTAATAGTTGGCCTTGGCAATCCAGGTAGAAAATATAAAAAAACCCGACATAATGTGGGTTTTATGTTTGTTGACCAATTAGCTAAAGATTCGCGAGGTAAATTTACCGCTAATCGCGCTTTACGTTGCGAAGTTGCTATTATTCGATTTCAGGAACAAAACTTAATAATTATTAAGCCTCAAACATATATGAATCTTTCCGGGCAAGCCGTGTTGGCGGTTAAGGATTATTATCAAATCGACATTGATAATATCCTTATTATCTATGATGATATGGAGTTGCCGTGCGGTAAAATCCGAATTCGTCGCAGTGGTTCTTCCGGCGGTCATAAAGGAATGAAGAATATTATCGATTTGTTGAAAACCGAAGGGATTAAAAGAATTCGCATTGGCATTGGTAAGGAAACGGCCATTGACGCTTGTAATTATGTTCTTTCCGTATTTAATAAAGATGAAACCGCAGCACTAAAATCAACGACATCTAAGGCAAAAGAAATGATTGATTGCTATTTATCAGAAAATTTCGATAATTTCATGGGGAAATATAATTAGGGGTTTAGAATGAATAACATTTTAGAAATATTTTCTCAAGATAAGGCAATTAGGGGATACCTCGAGGCGATTAAATGCGATAACTATTCTTGCTATGTAAGTGACTTATCGTATAACCACGGGTATCTTTTATCTTATTTATCATTTCTTGAAAGTAATGATTTTGTTGTTTATGTGGCCAACAATCTTTATTATGCTAACCAAGCTTACGACATATTCTGTAAACTTGCCGGGAGTGATAAGGTAAATTTATATGTTGTTGATGAGTTGGTATCGATTGAATTAATTGCCGTTAGTGCAGATTTTAAATACGAACGCCTCGATACTATAAAAAATGTTCTTTCCGGCGAAAAAAAGATAATTGTTACTCATCCTCCGGCACTTTTACGCCCACTTATGAGATTGGAGCGCTATCGTAATGCTGTAATGGATTTAAATAAAAATACGGTTTTCCCGGATAAAAGCATGGTTAGCCGGTTGGTGGAAATGGGGTATAAAAGGGTTCCGCTAACGACAATGATCGGGGAGTTTAGTATAAGAGGTGAGATAATCGATGTTTTTTCCGGTCACAATGATTATCCGGTAAGGGTTAACTTATTCGATACCGAAATTGAATCATTGAAACTTTTTGATGTAGAAACACAAAAAAGCATCAAACAAGTTAACAATTATCAAATTTACCCTTTAAACGAATTGATTTATTCTGATGATGAATTTCAACTAGCGGCCGATAAAATCAGGAAAGACTGTAGCACTGTACCAAGATTTCTCGATAATGATTTAACTGATATGGGAAATTATGAAAATCTCGAACGGATAAATAAATATATTCGTTATATCGAGCCGCAGCCTGTTACTTTCTTGGATTATCTTGAATCTAAAATTGTAATTTATCAAGACTATCAAAGGTTAAAAGAAAATTACCAACAGATGATATCCGATCTTAGTAATTATCTTGACCATTTGGATAAACCCAAAAATCTCAATCTGTTTTTCTTCTTCGACTTTTATAATATTTTTCATCATTCAGATCGAAAAATAATTATTAGCGAAAATACGCAAAGTTTGAATGAAGTTATTTTTGACCAGCACTTTTCTTTGCGCGGATATGCTGTAGTTGGTTATCAAAACGATATCCGCAGCCTGATTGCTGATTTAAAAGCTAATCCTAAAAAAACTTTTATATTTGCTCTAATGGGTGATGAAAGGATCAATCTCATTTGTGAAATATTCTTAGAAAGCGGATTAGTCCCTTTAAAAATCAGTAGTTTTTCAGAAGTAAAAAAGCAAAAAATCAATTTGATTAAATGTGAGAATGCAATCGCTTTTGGATTTATCGAAAGTAATGTTGAAGTTATTACCGAAAAAGAAATATTCAAACAAGTAAAATCCCATCGCCCTAAATATCGCCACATGCAACATACGGTTCCGATTGCTTCGAAAGAAGATTTGCAAACGGGTGATTATGTTGTTCATTATGATTATGGTATCGGTCGATACCTGGGTATTAAGACGGTTCAACTAAAAGATATTCGCAATGATTATATAATGTTGCAATACCAGAACATGGAGCTTTATATTCCGGTCGAAAAAGTTAGTCTTCTGGAAAAGTATCAAGGAAGCGAAGGAACAATCCCGAAGTTAACTATAATCGGCAAAGGCGAGTGGGAAAAGAAAAAACAGAAAATTAAAGAAAAACTAGAAAACATCGCTGCGGAGTTAATAACCATTCAAGCTAAACGTGAGCAGACAAAAGGTTTTAAGTATAGTCCTGATAGTGAATTTCAACGGTTGTTTGAAGAAGATTTTGAATTCGAAGAAACGGTTGACCAACTTAAAGCCATCACGGAAATAAAAAAAGATATGGAAGAGGGCAAGGTAATCGACCGGTTAATTTGCGGCGATGTTGGTTATGGCAAAACCGAAATCGCAATGCGGATTGCTTTTAAAGCTGTTTATTCAAATAAACAAGTTGCTTATTTGGCGCCAACGACAATATTGACCCGGCAGCATTACTATACTTTTCAGTCTAGATTTGAAAAATATGGCATTAGGGTTGAGTTGCTTAACCGGTTGGTATCCTATAAACGGCAAAAAGAAATCATTAAGGACTTAAAGGCTGGCATGGTTGATATTGTTATCGGAACACATCGGCTCTTAAGTAAAGATATTGCTTTTAAAAATTTAGGATTACTAATTGTTGATGAAGAACAAAGGTTCGGTGTTGTTCACAAAGAAAAAATAAAAAAAATAAAGGAAAACGTAAATGTTTTGACTTTAACGGCAACTCCGATTCCGCGAACTTTGCAGATGTCGATCGTGGGCATCAGGCAACTTAGTTTAATCGGAACACCTCCTAAGGACCGATATCCAATCCAAACTTATGTTGTTGAAAAAAATGATATTGTTATTAAAGAGGCGATTTATCGGGAAATGGCCCGGGGCGGTCAAGTGTTTTATCTTTATAATCGGATTGTGGAATTGGATCGGATGCATCGAAGATTACATCGGCTTGTCCCGGAAGCACGGATATGTATTGCCCATGGAAAAATGAGCAAAACAGAACTGGAGAATACCGTTCAGGACTTTATTGACTATAAATACGATATTCTTCTATGTACGACTATAATTGAAATCGGTATTGATATCCCCAATACAAATACTTTAATCATTGATGGTGCTGACTTTTTAGGTTTATCACAGATATATCAGATTAGAGGAAGAGTGGGAAGAAGCGATCGCATCGCTTATGCTTATCTGATGTATGAAGCTGATAAGGTATTGACTGAAGATGCTGTTAAAAGATTAAATTCAATTAAGGAATTCACAACACTAGGCAGCGGATATAAAATTGCCGTTCGTGATTTGGCTATTCGCGGAGCCGGTGATATTCTCGGAAAAGAGCAGTCAGGCTTTATAGACGACATCGGTTTAGATATGTATTTAAAACTTTTAGATGAATCAGTCAATCAAATTAAAGGCGAAAAAGAACAAGAAGAAGCAAAAGATTATGTTATTGAGGTATCAAAACATGTGGATGAATCATACGTAAGTGATGATGATATTAAAATATTAATTCATAAAGAAATTAATCGAATAAAATCAAAAGTGGACAAAACAAACCTTATTGATGAATTTACCGATCGTTTCGGTAGGCTCAATAATGAAATATTGACCTATATCGAAGAAAGATATTTGCAGATACTACTAAAAAAATTTGAAGCTGAAAATATCCTAGAAACACAAAACAAAGTGATGGTCATTATTTCCGAAGAAAAAACAAAAAATATTGATCCCGAAAAGTTATTTCTTTTAGCGACAAATATAAACAAAAATATTGAATTCGAATATAAAAGAAGAAAAATAATTATAAAAATTCCTAAAAAATCGAAGGAAAAGAAATGGATATTTGAACTCAGTAGTTTGTTAGAGTCGCAAATGTAAAAAATAGAGTATATAAAGTAAAAAAATTACAATAATATTACTAGTGAGGTGACAAGATGAAAGCAACAGGTGTTGTAAGAAGAATTGATGATTTGGGTAGAATAGTAATCCCCAAAGAAATCAGAAGAAATTTGCGAATTAGGGAAGGAGATTCTTTGGAAATATATACCGATGGTAATGAAGCAATCATTCTAAAAAAGTATTCACATATTGAGAGTATCAATAATTTTATTGCACAGTATGCTGAAGCAGTATTCGCATCAAGTAAAAGAGAAATTATTGTAACCGACAATGAAAGAATAATTGCCGTTGCCGGTAATTTCCGAAAAGACATTGTAGGGAAAAAAATAGATATAAGATTAGACGATAAAATTCAAAAGAGAAATACGCAAGTTTTTGAACGCGGAGAATCATTGGAAATAACGGATAATCTTGTAATTAATACGCCATTAGTGTTAAAACCGATTTCCGTTTACGGTGATTTGATAGGCGCTGTAATTGTTATAGGCGAAAACGCAATTGGTGAACTTGAAAAATCCATTGCTGAAATGACAAGCCTGTTTATAAGTAAGTATTTAGAATCTTAATATTAATAATCATAAAAACTATTGTCGGAGACAATAGTTTTTTGTTTTGTTGTTGAAGTTTGATTACCCTCGTGATATAATATGGTCAAAATAAGACTGGAGGAAAAGCATGAGTAAAATTGCTATTATATCCGATGTCAATGCAGGCTTAGATTATATCGGCTACGACCCGGATATCCCTGTTTTACGCTCGATAGTGAATTTTGGCGATGAGCATTACGTCGATGGCATTGATATAAAGGCCGATGAGTTTTATCAAAAACTTAAAACTTCAGCGGTTATTCCATCAACCTCGGCTCCGACAATCGGCGAGGCAATGGCGCTTATGGACCGTTTGATTGATGAAGGCTATACTGATGTAATTATGTATTCAATTTCATATAAATTAAGTTCAATCGGACAAATGGTTGAAACACTGATTGATGATTATAAAGAAAAGATCAAAATTTATGTTGTTGATACTAAATTGGCTACTTATATGCAAGGATATATTGCTGTCAGGGCTAAAGAAATGGCCGAAGCCGGTAAAAGCGTTCTAGAGATATTAGATTATTCTAATTATTTAATTGACAACCAGCATGCATATTTTATTGTTGATGATCTAAATTACTTAGTTAAAAATGGGCGCTTAAGCGGTGCGGCCGGATTTGTCGGTAATTTATTACGGATAAAGCCGGTATTAGAATTAACTAAAGACGGAAGGATTGTCAGCAAGTTAAAAGTTAAAACTCATAAAAAAGCTGTGGAAACAGCATTGAATATGTTTTTTGATGAAGTTAAGGATGCTAAAAAAGTTAAAATGATGGTATATCATACGGAGCGAGAAGAAGAAGCCGAAGAGTATGCTGATAGATTAAAGAAAGAATGCTCTAATGCTTATGAGGTTGAAGTTCACATGGTTACTCCAGCAGTTGGTGCCCATATTGGGTGTGGTATTATTGGTTTTGGATATTTTATTTTAGAAAAATAATAGTCGTTTAAACGACATAAGGAGGTTTATATATGAATTTAGTGAATATGAAAGCAATGCTTGAAAAAGCAAAAAAAGAAAGGTATGCGGTCGGCCAGTTCAACATAAACAATCTTGAATGGACAAAATCCATTTTAAGTGCATGTGAAGAACTAAACTCACCAGTAATACTTGGCGTTTCAGAGGGTGCTGCTCGTTATATGGGCGGATTTAAAACCGTCGTTGGAATGGTTAAAGGTATGCTTGAAGAATTAAATATTACTATTGATGTTGCTATTCATCTAGACCACGGTTCATCTTTTGAAAATTGTAAAAAGGCGATTGAAGCCGGATTTACATCCGTCATGATCGATGCTTCACATCATCCTTTGACCGAAAACATTAAAATCACTAAAGAAGTTGTCGATTATGCTCATGCTCGTAATGTCAGTGTTGAAGCCGAATTAGGCACGATTGGCGGTCAAGAAGATGATGTTATCGGAAAAGGTATAATTTATGCTGATGTTAACGATTGTGTACAATTAGTAAAAGCAACAAATGTTGATTTTCTTGCGCCGGCATTAGGAAGTGTTCATGGACCTTATAAAGGAGAACCGGTACTTGGTTTTAAAGAAATGGAAGAAATTAAAAACGCAACTAATAAACCGCTAGTTCTGCATGGCGGAACCGGTATTCCCGATGAAAAAATAAAAAAAGCTATTAGCTGCGGAACAACAAAAATTAATGTTAATACAGAATGCCAATTAGCTTTTACCCGTGAACTTAGGAAATTGCTTGCTGCCGATGAAAAAGTATATGATCCAAGAAAAATAATCGGTCCGGCAGCCAAAGCTATTTACGAAGTGGTCAAAGAAAAAGTTGTTGTTTTTGGCTCAGTTGATAAAACCTTAAAATAAATATATAATAATTTATATCCGGCAAATTGCCGGTTTTTTTATAAAAGGTGACTATTGCCGTAAGAAAAAAATGCTTTTCACCATATTATATATTAAGATTATTTATTTTTTATCATTGTTAACATAATATAACGATGATATTAATAATTTTTAATGAGGGGTTTTATATGAGGTTTTGGTGGAAAAACAATTATTGGTTGTTAACTTTTATTTTTTCTTTTATATTATATTGGATATTTGGCGATATTATTTTTTTTCTTTCTTTGCTGCTGTTTATTGGAATCCTTTTTTTATTACGCGGTTTATACCGAACACCTTTTATTTATTTTGAAGTGATTTTTATTATTCTTTATTTATTAATGTGCTTGGTATGCTTATTATTTATTTACTCCTCAACACTTAAACTTTTTTTGATTGTAGTCGGCATCTGGTTTATATCATCGCTGTATGAACGCAAAAGATTCTGAAAAACTTGCAATTAAAGAAAAAAGTTGTATAATCTTATCAATAAGACAATTTTAATTATATAAGCTGGTAGAATAGATTAAAATCGATTTTTATTGTATAATATGCATAATTAGAATTAATGTTTAGATAAGGATTTAGCATGGATAATCAATCCCCACAATATTTAAAAAGTTCTTTTATTAAAAGCACCAAAAAATATACTTTTTTGCGCATCTCCTTACCGATGATGTTTTTTAACCTTGCGTCTTTTGTTTTTTTTATTTTGGCTTTATGGGAAAAAAACAAAAATATAAATGGATATTATTATTTTATTTATATAACAATTATATTTATTATATTTTCTCTTAGTTTTTTTATCCCAATGATAAAAGGAGAAAAAGTATATGTTGTAAAAAGGGGGAAGAATATACAGTACAGTTATATAAGTAAAACGAAATATGAGCAAATTCTTCAGTCATTTGATGCTAAGATTACAAAATAGAATAAAATATAGGAGGAAATTATGAAAAAGACAATCTTGTTCTGGTTATTATTAGGATTATTTATTTTTACCGGATGCAGCTCAAAAGGTAAATTAGAAGGAGTGAAGGGAATTAAAAAGCAAGATATTTTCAGTCAAAAGGAAGACAAATACTATGTTTATTTTCATCGATTAGATTGTGCCGATTGTGATGAGGCTGCACCGGCGATAATTAATTATATGAAGATTATTAATGAATATTCCGGATGTAAAAACAAACGTCCGATATATTCGGTATTACTTTTTTCCGAAGAAGAAAAGCCGCGACAATCAGTATATATTTTCCGCGAGTATGAGGGTACTGACGGCGAAGGTACAAATGGAACATTTAAAGTAACGGGCATAACAGAATGGCAGGATTTATATATCGGTTCCACATCTTCTTTAATATCTATTACCGTTAATGAAGGAGTAAAAAAAGCGTATTTTGAAGCTCAAGGTGCAGAAAGTATTATAGCAAAATTAGAAGAACAGTTAGGCGACTGCCATTTAAAGTAGTTGTAAAAATTAAACTTATTATAAATAAGCCGGTTTTTATTATAATAATAAGGGCGTGATTGGCTTGAAAAAAAAGTCTTTTATATTTCTATCTCTTTTATGGATAGCCTTCATCTTTTACAATTCTTTGCAGTCGGCCCCCGAATCGTCAGAAATCAGCGGCCGATTTGTTAAAGTCCTCCAGTATGTATTGAGTTGGATTGGGATTATCGTAGACCCTAGCCGTTTGTCATTATTTATAAGAAAGGCTGCTCATTTATTTGAATTTTTTATTCTCACCATTTTAGCTTTTCCAGTGGTATCGGATAATAAGAAGTGCCATGTTCTTGTTTTTTTATACGGAATTATAATTGCAATAATCGATGAGATGATTCAGTTTTTTAGTCCCGGCCGCTGCAGTTCAGCTATTGATGTTCTGATTGATCTTGGCGGTGTTTGTGGGGCTATCTTTTTCCGGTTAATCATTAATAAAAAAAGGTAAAACAAATCTTAACATTATTTAATTTCTATGTTATAATATAAGTAGATTTAGATAAGAGAGGATTTATATGAAGAAAATAAAACTAATTTTATTACTTATTTTAAGTATAATTCTCGTTGGTTGTGCTAAATCCGATATAGAAGTATTTCGTTTTGCTAACCATGAAATCGAGCTGAAAGTTGGAGAAGAAGCCATTTTAAGTTTGATTTATGGTGAATATAGCGAAGACAGCGAAGTGAAATATACTTTATCGGAAGAAGGGATAATTTCTCTAAACGGTAATATTGTTACCGGACTTCAAGTCGGAAAGGCTACCGTACATGCCACGATTGACGGTATTAAATATGCAAATGTAGTTGTAAAAGTGGTTCAGGAACAGATATCGTTAATTAAGATTAATTCAGAAGGTAATTTTTTTCAGCAAGAAGGTTCAATGCAGTTATCGGTAAGTGTTTTTCCGGAAAACTTATCGCATGATGTAATATGGTCAATAGAGGATTCGCAATGGGGTAATGCAAATGCTGCTGAAATAGACGAAGAAGGTTTATTAATTGTAAATGATGCTACAACTCCAACTAAATTAATTGTGGTTGCCCAGTCAAAATTTGACCCCAATATGCGATGTAAAAAAGCTTTCTACATTAAATACCGCCCCACTGAAACAATCATAATTAGCACGGTTAATAATATAACTCAAGTTTCCGCTGACGGAACTCTGGAATTAAAAATCTCCGCCTATCCGGAATCAAGTACAGAAAATATCAAAATTGAAAGCAGTAAGCCAAGCCTTCTTTGGTTAGATGAGAGTAATAAACTAAAAGCCGCGAAAAAAGATGATATTCAAAAGACCGAAATTGTAATAATTACTTGTACTTCTTGGGATGGCGTTAAAAGCTCCATCCGTATTATGGTAAAAAAATAATGCTATAAAAAAACCAAGTTTAATTTATTACTTGGTTTTTTTGTTTATGTTTTTATAAGAATTTATTTTTTCTTAATAATATTAAGAGGGCACCTAACGAAAAAAGGAAAGTTGCGGATTTAATACCGAAGCAACCTTTTTTCTTTTCTGTTTTATCAGGGTCAAGTGGCTCTTCCGGAATGTTTACTACTATTTCTATAGTGTCAGTAACGTCCCATCTCTTTATAACTGAAACAGTGATGGTGCAATTGCCGGGTCCAACCGCCGTAATTTTTCCGTTTTTATCCACAGTAGCAACCGCTTCATTGCTTGAGGTAAATTCCAACAGTAAATTTTGTTCCGGAGAAATTGTGATTTCTGGCGTAAATATGGCACCGACATTCAATTCATGAATTTCTTTGTTGAAATTAAGATTTACCGGATCGGCATCTTCACCATAAACTATTTTCTCAGAAAAAACAATCTCATCTTCAAAATCAATAGCACGAAATTCAACTTCATTTTGTTTATAGGGACTGATTTGATCAAGTACTGTAAAATCTTCTTCAGGTGTAATGTTTTTATGGAAGATGCCGTTAATATAAATTTCAAACATTAAAATTTTACCTTCTACAAGCTCACTGTCCCAGAATAACCCGGTTTGATAATCATCAATTTCAAGGATTCTTAGGTTTTGTATTTTTCCGAAATATTTATGCTGATTAATAAGGTTAATATTTTTTTTGATTGTTTCTCCGCTTCTCAGTAATGTTTCGACAGTTAACTGATACTCGATGACATTATCGGGAATGCCGGTTATGGTTAGCGGTGCTGTTGGAAAAAGAAAGGTTTGATTAAGCTGACCGTCTTCACTGGTTACAGTAATTTTGTTGATACGACCGGGGCCTAAATCTTTAAATTCTAAAACCGCTTGTGAGAAATCTTCATCATTGCTGACAATATTTAAAGAATCATTATAAGATGATTTATTTATACCGGTAGTTTTATTAAAGATTTGATAAGTGTCTAAAACAGCACCGCTGGCGTCAACCATTTTTAGTTTAATAGAATTTTCTTCAACCGTGACAATTGTACAGGAATCAAAAGCTCCAATTTTGTAATAATCAACCATTGGCATTGACGTGCCTTCTTCAGTTTGCCAGCGATCACCGACAGCAGAAGCGGTAATGTAGACCGTACCGTTTGGGGTGTTAGTTTTATTATTATTATAAACCGGAAAGGTTCTGGCCAGTACGTGATTATGGCCCGTTAGTACAAGGTCAACACCACATTCATCAAATATTGTTTGAAAATAATTGCGTTGTTCTTGTGCTTGCCCAGCGTTCCTACCGTCCCCAGTGTAAAAGGGCCGATGGCAAAAAGCAATTACAAAATCAGCGGGATTTAGAGCGATAATTTCTTTAAGCCAAGTTTGCTGTGCTTTTTGGGCACTAGCAGAAGCGTTTGCTGCTTCTGATTCAAGGGAAATAAAAAGCGCATTGCCATATTTAAAGTAGTAGGTTGCATTATTTAAACCGTTTGCTCCGTTATTGGGATGATTAGTTACACTGTTGAAATATCCGATATTGGTTTTTTCAGCTTTAGTATTGTAGTAATCGTGATTCCCGGGTGTTAAAGTGTACATCATCTGTGTGGTAGTATCCATGGCAAAAAGATCAAGCCATTGCTCGTAAACGGTTCCATAGGCAACAGCGTCACCGCTAATTAAAGTAAAACGAAGGTCATTTTCAATCGAATAAGCTTTATTAAGCAGGGCATTGGCCCGGGCAACGCGATAGTTCCTCGATCCCGGAAGATATGAATGAATATCGCTAACATGAACAAAACTGAAACTTGAAGAACCGGCGGTTTTAAATGTGCGAGTACTTGACCAACTGGTTTTGCCGACTTGATAGATATACTCGGTATCGTCTTGTAAATTAGTAAGAGTTGCTTTACAATGTAAGGTACCGGATTTGTCATTAAAAGGGATTGGCGTACATTCTCCAACTTTGGTTCTTGCTTCTGTGAAGTTTTGATCGGAAGCAAGAGTATAACGAACGAAATTATCGTTATTATCTGTATGCCAGGAGATGTTAATCTCTTTGCTAGCATCTGAACCGGGGCTAGAGATAATTAACGAAGTAGTCGAATTTTCAGCATTAACAATAATACCGAAAAATAAAAACACAATGAAAATTAATGTAAAGGTGAAAAATTTTTTCAAGTTTATATCTCCTCTTCTTTCCTTAGGATAGGTTTTTATACAGCGCAGACAAACATAGGTTTAACGACCTTTTTCCGACACATAATATTATTGGTTTAAGATCAACATTTACTCGAGCTATTATTTAACTTAAGTTTATTCGAAAAAAAACTGAGTCTTATTATTTTTGTTATCAGTTTTTTAAATAACGGTTATTTTTTTATACTGACAACTTTATATAAAATTATAACATAAATTTTATAAAAAATAAAATAAATCTACAATTTTTATAATTTTGTGATAAAATAAATTATAGGTGGTTTAATGTATGATATAATTGTTTTAGGCGGCGGACATGCTGGTGTTGAGGCCGCCCTTGCCGGGGCCAGATTAGGAAACAGGACTTTAATGGTTTTCGGCAATTACTCAAGGATTGCTCATTTATCATGCAATCCTTCGATCGGCGGCCCCGCAAAGGGAATTATTGTTCGGGAAATTGATGCTTTAGGCGGTCAGATGGCTAAAGCAATTGATCGAACTTTACTTCAAATAAAAATGCTTAATATATCGAAAGGCCCGGCGGTTCAAGCTTTACGCGCTCAAGCCGACAAAATAGCCTATCCGGAATTTATGAAAGATGTTATTAAGAATACACCCGGATTGGAATATTTAGAAGCTTATATTGTTGACTTGATTGTCGAGTCTGGTATTGTTAAAGGCGTAGTTTTAGAAAACGGTAAAAAATATTTTTCAAAAGCAGTAATTATTTCAAGCGGCACTTATTTGTCATCGCGAATACTGGTCGGGCAGACGGTTCGGGAAGCTGGTCCTGATGATGAAAGAACCACTAAACAATTATCAGGAACACTCCGGCAATTAGGTTTTACGATATTAAGGTTAAAAACGGGAACGCCGCCACGAATAAAAAGATCGTCAATTGATTTTTCTAAAATGAAACCACAAGAAGGAGATTCTGTGTTCCGTTGTTTTAGTCATGAAACTCAGGAGATGCTACCTTATGAAAAGCAAGAAAAATGTTACTTAACATATACCACAGAAGAAACCCATAGAATCATTAAAGAAAATTTACATCTTTCAAGTATGTATTCCGGTTTGGTTGAAGGCGTTGGACCACGTTATTGTCCATCAATTGAAGATAAAGTAGTTCGTTTTGCCGATAAAAGCCGACACCAAGTATTTCTGGAACCGGAAAGCCTTTTTCTTGATGAAATGTATGTTCAAGGACTTTCGACCAGTTTACCGGTTGAACTTCAAGAAACCATAGTAAGAAGTGTGCCGGGACTAGAAAATGCAGTTATTAGTCGTTATGCTTATGCTATTGAATATGATGCGATTGATCCCCGACAGTTAAAAACAAGTTTGGAATCAAAATTAGTAAAAAACCTTTTTTTTGCTGGACAAGTTAATGGCACCAGCGGTTACGAAGAGGCGGCGTGCCAAGGCTTAATTGCTGGAATCAATGCTAATCAAATTATAAAAAATAAACCTCCTTTGGTATTGCGGCGCGATGAAGCTTATATTGGTGTGCTAATCGATGACCTGATTACTAAAGGGGTTAAAGATCCTTATCGGCTGCTTACTTCTCGGGCTGAATTTAGACTTCTTTTGCGGCACGATAATGCAGAAACAAGGTTAATAAAATATGGCTATAAAATTGGATTAATATCGCAAGCAAGATATCAAGGATATTTAAAAAAGAGGGAAATGATTGATAATTTGATTGAAAAAACCAGGGAAATAAAAGTCAGACCTAAACCGGAAACTAACGAATATTTAGAATTAAATAAAAAAATGCCACTCAATAAACAAATAACCGGTTTTGATTTCTTAAAAAGGCCTGATATTGATTTTCTTAATTTAGAAGAAATATTGGGAATTAAGTTTAACTTATCCGCGGATATAAAAGAACACGCTTTAATCGAAATAAAATATTCAGGTTACATTGAAAAAGAATATAAAGAAGCAAAAAAACTTGCCCGAATGGAATCAAGAAAAATACCGATTGATATTGATTATGATGCCATTCCGAACATAGCATACGAAGCTAGAGATAAATTAAAGTCGGTTCGTCCGGAAACAATCTCTCAGGCATCCCGAATTAGCGGTGTTAATCCAAGTGATGTTGCAATTTTGTTAGTTTGGTTGGAGTATAAAAAATGATTTTAAACACTTTCAATTTGAGTTTAAAACAAATCGAACAATTTAATAAATATTATAAATTTTTGATTGAGGAGAACCAAAAATACAATTTAACTTCTATTATCGATAGAAAAGAAGTTTACATTAAACATTTTTATGATTCTCTTGCTGCTTGTTTTACCTTAGATTTTTTCAAAATTAATAATTATTGTGATATTGGAAGCGGCGGAGGATTCCCAGCAATACCATTAAAAGTTGTTTTTCCTCATTTAAAACTGACAGTTGTCGAACCAACAAAGAAAAAAATATTATTTTTACAAAGGTTATGCGACCTGCTACAAATTTCTGATATTGAATTCATCAATCAGCGGGCTGAAAATTTTATCTTGAACCGTCGAGAATATTATGATTTAGTATCAGCTAGAGCTGTTGCGGTTTTACCCGTTTTATTAGAATTGGTTCTTCCTTTTCTAAAAGTCGGAGGTATTTTTATTGCCTATAAAGGCAGTAATTATTATGAAGAACAGAAAGCATCAGGCAATGCTTTAAAAATATTATTTTCTGTTATTGAAAATATTTATGAATACCAACTTCCGGAAAATATGGGTCAACACGCGATTATAAAAATAAGAAAACAACGGGAAACAGAATTGGTATATCCGCGACGGTATGCACAGATTAAGAAAAAACATTTATAAATAAAGAGGGAAGTACATGGGAAAAATAATTGCAATAGCGAATCAAAAAGGCGGTGTCGGTAAAACGACCACTACTATTAATTTAGGATCGGCATTAGCTCATTTCGGTAAAAAGGTACTTTTGATTGATTTAGACGAACAAGCAAATGCAACAATTGGGCTCGGTTTTTCGCAGGAGTTGCTTGATTATACGTCATATGATCTTTTGGTATCTGATTTAGAGGCCAGGGAATTAATATATCATACCCAAGACCGTAATTTAGATATAATTCCGGGATCAGAAAGACTAATTAATTTGGCAATCGACCTTTTTAAGATTGATAATAAAGAGTTAATATTACAAATAAAACTCAACCTTTTAAAAAAAAATTATGATTACATATTAATTGATTGCGCTCCTTCGTTAGGTATAGCGCTGGAAAACGCCTTGTTTGCTGCTGATTCTGTTATTATTCCGGTTGAATGTGAATACTTTGCGTATGAAGCTTTACCGTTGATGATTAACAAAATACATCAGGTTCAAACTTTTAAAAATAAAAAAAATCAAAAGCTTACAATTGAAGGTGTTTTATTAACAAAGCTTGATAATCGGAATATCTTTGGCTACAAAATTATTGATAAAGTAAAGGACTTACTGCCAACAAAAACCTTTAAAACGATAATCAGCCGTTCAAGCCATTTACAAGAAGCGCCAATGCAAGGTAAAAGTGTGTTAAAAACCGCTTTTCATTCTCGCTCAAGCCGGGAATATCGTGAATTAGCACAGGAAATTTTGGAAAACAATAATATTTAAGAGGTAAATATATGGAAAACATCAGAAAATTTATCGAAACGGAAGTAACCAAAGTTATTTTTACAGCAATTGTTTTGGTCTTAACTGTTTTAATTTGGTTAATCGTTGGTACTTTGGTTAATCGTTTCATTAAAAGAAAAAGAGATAAAAGGAAAAGAGCTGCGACTATGGCTCGTTTAATGCAAAGTATATTTCGCTATATATTAATTATAATTATGGTAATTGTGATTTTAGGGATATGGGGTGTGAATGTCACGCCAATATTGGCGGGAGCTGGAATTATTGGTATTGTTATTGGCTTGGGAGCGCAAAGCTTAATTCGAGATTTGTTGGCGGGTTTATCAATAGTTTTTGAAAATTATTATGATATCGGTGATGTTGTTGAAATCAAAGGCTATAAAGGAACGGTAATGGAAATTGGTTTAAAATCAACAAAAATACAAAATTGGAAGGGTGAAGTTAAAATTTTTTCTAATGGTGATATCATTGATGTAACCAATTTTTCAAAAAACCCAACAATTGCCATTGTTGATATCGATGTTTCACATCGTCATAATATAGATTTTGTCATTGATTTGCTGGAAGAAAATCTGAACAGTTTAAGAGAAGTGTTTACTCAGATTATTGAAGGACCGAATGTAATCGGCATTACCGCAGTCGGAGCCGCCGGCTCAACGGTACGTATTATTGTGAAAACAGCATCTGAAGAGCATTATGCTGTTGAGCGCGGCATTAGAAAATTTGTAAAAGAGTTATTTGAAAAAAACAATATTGAATTTTCCTTACCCCGGATGGTGGTGCATAATGATAAATATCCAAAAATATAATAATGGCGATGTTTATGAATTCAAGAAATCGCACCCGTGCGGAGGCAAGAATTGGAAAATGATCCGCCAGGGGGTTGATTGTAAATTGGAATGTACTACATGCAAACGTATTATTCTAATACCGCGGGTACAACTGCCTAAAAAAATCAAAAAAACATTATATTATGCTGAAAACCCCGAATAGGGTTTTTTTATTGAAAATCCAGTACAAAAATGGGATAATTATAATATACAAAAATATTGAGGTGGGCTTTAATGATAAAATTAAAAAATGTCGCTAAATATTATCGGGTAGGGAATTATGAGAATAAAGCTTTAGATAATATTAATATTTCTTTCCGCGAAAAAGAATTCATTTGTGTTCACGGTCCTTCCGGCTGCGGTAAAACAACTTTATTGAATATCATTGGAGGATTAGATCGAAGTTCGGAAGGCCAACTCACAATAAAAGGAACGGACACTTCAAAATTTAAAGATACTGATTGGGATGCCTATCGAAATAAATCGATTGGTTTTGTTTTTCAGAACTATTATCTTTTACCTCACCTAACTGTTTATGAAAATGTTGAAATAGCATTAAATTTGGCGGGAGTGGATAAAAACGAAAGAAAGCGAAAAGTTTTAGCAGCGCTTGAAAAAGTTGACTTAATGGCGCAACTAAAAAATCTTCCTAATCAATTGTCAGGCGGTCAAATGCAAAGGGTTGCGATTGCCCGTGCAATAGTTAACGATACCGATATTGTTCTAGCTGACGAGCCAACCGGAGCACTTGATTCGGAAACAGCCGAAAAGATTATGAAAATTTTAAAGGAAATATCTCATGATCGTTTAGTTGTGGTAGTTAGTCATAATACTGAACTTGCTTATAAATATGCTGATCGGATTATAGAACTATTTGACGGTCGTATAATCGGTGACTCAGCTCCGGTTACAGAAGACAAATTTATTAAACAATATCATAAAACGAAAACGGCAATGTCATTAGTTGCTGCAATAAAAATCAGCCTTAAGAATATGCTCCGGACTAAGCTGCGAACTGTTTTAACTAGTTTTGCCGGTTGTATTGGCATAATTGGTGTTGGCTTGGTATTGGCAATTTCAAATGGAGTAAATGTTTATATCGAAGACGTTCAAAAATCAGCATTGGCAAATTATCCGATTTATATTCGCAGTAATGCAAAAAATAAAGAAGATGAAAATGGGCAAGATATCCACAAGTGGGAACGGTTCCCAGAAGAGACAATTATAAATATTAGAAAAGGTTATCACAAAAACGATTATTATAATGTAATCGAAAGCGATTTTCTTAGCTATATCGAACAACTAGATAAATCTTTGTATACAGTAGTCAATTATAATACTAAAGTTGCAATGAAAATAGTGGCTCAAACGAATGACGGATATCGGATGGTATCCAACAGTATATTTTATGAATTAGTCGAAGATGATTTTGTCGCGGAGCAATATGATGTATTGGCCGGGACCCTTCCTCAATCAGCAAATCAAATTGCCTTATTGGTTGATGAGTATAATGCTATGGATGCTTTTATTCTGTATTACTTGGGCTTTGATTATGAATCCAAAAATTTTTATACTTTTGACGAGATATTGGGCACGAAATTTAAATTGCTTTCAAATGATGAATATTATTTAAAAATTAATGATAGATATCAGGCGAAAACAATATCGTTTTATCCGGAATTATTTGAAAATGCGGTATCGACTTTAGAAATTACGGCTATAATGCGGGTTAAACCCGATGCAACAACAAAATTGTATAACACGGGGATTTTATATACTCCGGCTCTTACGGCTATGGTGACTGCCGATGCTGCAAATTCGCAAATTGTCAAGGAGCAATTAGAGTATGGTTTAGATAAGAATGTTTTTACCGGTATGCCTTATGAGGAAAAAGAAACTATGGCTTCGACTGATTCCCCCGAATATCAACTAAAAGAAAACTTGATATCTTTAGGGGCAATAGTAGAAACAACAGTAATATATATTTACACTTCATCTTTTCAAAATCGTTTACAGATTGCATCATATGTTGATAATTTTAAAAATAAAAGCGAAGAAGTTGAAATATCCTATTCAGATTTCATTCAATCTGTAACCACGGAATTCGCATCAATGGTTAGGGTGTTTAGTTCGGTATTAATAATATTTTCTTCCGTGTCATTAATAGTTTCAGCGATTTTAATAGGCATTATTACCTATGTATCGGTCATTGAAAGAATTCGAGAAATTGGTTTATTACGAAGTATTGGTGCCAGGAAAATAGATATCGCCCGTTTATTTATTACCGAAGCGGCGATTATTGGTTTTTTTTCTGGCTTAATGGGAGTGGTGGGGGCTCGACTTTTTGTTAATCCTATCAATGAATTTGTTGTTAGGATGATTAAAGATTATACGGTTTTGTTCCCCGGGATATCTCAGGTAATAGTGGCGAAATTCGAATTAAAATATTTATTGGTTTTAATATTCGGAAGTATGTTATTAACAGTATTTGCCGGGCTTATTCCGGCAATTGCCGCATCGAGAAAACTTCCGATTAAAGCATTAAGAACAGAGGGGTAGAAATGATAAAAAAATTTATAAACTATTACCGGCCGCATTTAGGTTTATTTATAATTGATATGATTTGTGCAATGCTTATATCGGTTATTGATCTAATATTTCCGATATTTACAAATCGTGTTCTAAGAACTTATATTCCAAACAATCAAATTCATCTTGTTTATATTTTTGGATTAGCTTTATTATTAATATATATGGTAAGATTTTTATTATCATACGTTATCGGTTACTGGGGTCATGTAATGGGCGTTCGTATCGAAACCGATATGCGTTCTGATTTATTTCAAAAACTTCAAACAATGGATTATCAGTTTTTTGATAATAAGCAAACCGGAGAACTAATGACTAATTTAACGTCGCATATTCATGATGTTGCTGAAATGAGTCATCATGCGCCTGAAGATTTATTTATTTCAACCATAATGTTAATCGGCAGTTTTTTTATTCTGCTTAGAATTCATCATATTTTAACTTTAGTTATCTTTGTTTTTTTGTTATTCTTAATTACTTTTTCAATTTCCCGACGCAAAAAAATGATGACCAGCTTTCGCACATCAAGGGGTGTTCAAGGAGAACTCAATGCCGAAATCGAGAGTAGTTTAAGTGGAATCAGACTGACGAAAGCTTATACCAATGAACCCTATGAATATCAGAAATTTGAAAAGGTTAACTATGCTTATCGCCAAGCTCGTTCGAATATTTTTAAACAAATCGGCCTTTTCTCATCAGGTAATGCTTTTTTTATTAGTCTTACTAATTTAGCGCTCTTAATTTTCGGAGGATATTATGTTTATAAAAATCAAATTGATTATATCGATTTAACAACATATTTTTTGTATGTTAACTTTTTGATAAGCCCGATTCAGCGACTAATTAACTCCATGGAACAATTACAACAAGGTTTTTCCGGTATTGAAAAATTTTATCAATTAATGCAAGTCCAACCGGGAATAGTTACATCTCCCAATCCGGTTTTTAAAACAAGCATTAAAGGCGATATTGAATTTAGGGATGTTGAATTTAGATATAATCAAGATGACAATGAATATATTCTTAATAATTTTAATTTAACTATTCCGGCAGGAACCAGGGTTGCTTTAGTTGGTGAAACCGGAGTTGGAAAAACTACAATATCGAAATTGGTACCGAGATTTTATGATGTTGAAAGTGGTGAGATTTTAATTGATGGTGTTAATGTAAAAGATTATGATTTATATAATTTACGTCAGGCAATTGGTACGGTTCAACAAGATGTATTTATTTTTTGGGGAACAATTAAGGATAATATTTTATTTGGCAGACCCGATGCCACTTTTGATGAAGTAGTTGCGGCAGCTAAAAAGGCACAAATTCACGATTTTATTTTATCTCTTGATGATGGATATGACACGATGACCGGAGAAAGGGGCGTAAAACTTTCTGGCGGTCAACAGCAAAGAATATCCATAGCCAGATTATTTTTAAAAAATCCGCAAATATTGATATTAGATGAAGCAACATCATCGTTGGATAATATTACGGAAAATATGATTCAAGAATCTTTTGAAGAACTGTCCAAAGGAAAAACGACCATTATGATTGCTCATCGGCTTTCAACCATTCAAAATGCCGATGAGATAATTGTGATTAGTCGAAACGGCATTGAGGAAAGAGGAACACATAGAGAATTAATATCTAAAGGGGGATATTATAATAGTTTATATAATGCAACCGTATACCTATAAATATGATATAAAAAACGACTCACTTAACGGGTCGTTTTAAAATGTTTCTAACACGATTGGGCAGTGATCACTACCCAAGACTTCATCGCAAATAATAATGTCTTTTAACCGATTGATTAACCTTTTTGACAATAAAAAATAGTCAATCCGCCAACCAACGTTGTTCTGCCGGGCGTTAAACATATAACTCCACCAAGTATATTGAATTTTTTCCCGATAAAGATGACGGAATGTATCAACAAAACCACTCTCAAGCAGTTTTTGAAATTGCGTCCTTTCTTCAATAGTATATCCTGCGTTTCTTTCGTTTGTTTTAGGATTTTTTATATCAATGGGATTGTGAGCAACATTGAAATCACCACAAACGATAACCGGTTTAATCAAATCTAGTCGGTTGAGATACTTTCGAAAGTTATTATCAAATTCCATTCGATAAGACAGACGAGTTAACTGTCTTTGGGAATTTGGCACATAAACATTTACAAAATAAAAATCATTGAATTCAAGTGTAATAATTCTGCCTTCATCAATATAGTATTGATTATCTATTCCATAAACAATGTTATTAGGATCAAATTTACTGTAGATTAATGTACCGGAATAGCCTTTTCTTTCAGCGCAATTCCATATTTCTTTATAATTGTCGAATTCAAAGTGTTTTTGATTTTTCTGCATTTTTGTTTCTTGAACGGCAAATAAGTCAACATCTATTTTATTAAAAAAATCCGTGAATCCTTTATTCAGACAAGCCCGTAATCCATTAACGTTCCATGATGCTAATTTCATAGTATACCTCTCTTCTCCTTACTGATTATGTATATTATAACATAGGCTTTAGTAATTATTATTAGTAATCGCTATTTTTTTACAAATTTTCACTATTCAAAAGATTATGATTAATAAGAGAGGACAAGTCTATGAATAAATATATCAATATTATAATAATTAGTTTTTTTTCAGTATTGACATATTATCTTAAAATTGGTTTTGTTTTTTTTATTCCGATAGTGTGTTTTTTTGCTTTTCATAATCCTAAAAATATATTATTAATAATTCCTTCATCATTGCTCGGATTGTTATGGTTTAATCGTGAAGGTTTACTATATCTTGCGGTTTTGCTTTTAGCAATATTAATTTTTATGCTAATAACACAAAATCGAAATTATTATATTAATTTGTTATTTATCTTTATAATAAGTCTAGTATCTGCGGTATTTCCTCAGCCAAACTTTGAATTAATTTATATTATATTTTTCGCACTGGTAAGTACCGTTATTTATGCATATTTTTGTTATAACATTCAAGGCCCGCTCACAAAGCAAAATCGCACACGGAATTTTGCTTATAATGAAACGATAATGGCAATTTCTGCAGTGTTGGGGGCAACCGCCATTCCTGGCTTAATGAATATACCATTATTTGTTGCAATGTATTTTGCCATGTATCTTTCACAAAATCGCTATTATATTCATTCGGTATTTTTTAGTTTAATGACAATGCTTTTTCTCCGTTTCGTTTTTGATATTGAAGAAAGCATATTAATTCCTTTTGTCAGTGCTTTTTATATTTTCCCGTCGATTTATGCTCCTCTTTCTTTAATTTCCTTTTGTCTTTTGGGATGGTTTTCTAATACGCCTTATTTTAATCCTTTAACATTACAAATTACGATTGGCCTTGCTATTGTATTTGAAATAATAAAATTTATGATCATTAATATTCATGAAGGCAAAGATTTGGCGGCCGGTATATATCAAAGGTCATTGGAAAATATTAATAATGAAGTTATCGCCTTTGCCAGTTTTCTTGATCTTTTTTCTCGAAGCTTTGCGACACCGAAGGAATATAATCAAAAATTAAGCGAGGGGATCAACAATTTAACCCATTTTTATTGCGAATCATGTTATGTTCGCAACGAATGTTACTCAAAAAATAAAGGAAAATTATATACCTTTTTTAAAAATTTGATTTTATATGCTAAAAGAAGCAATTATGAGTTTAGCGACTCTGAGGAATCTGTTTTTTTAAAAAGTTGTCCCTATATAGTAGAAATGAGAAAAAGCAGTATTTTAATTAATGAGAAGTTAAATTTGTCAGCGACATCCACCAAATCCAATGCTTTAATTGCCCAAATCAACGGTGTTTCAAATATATTACGCCAGTATAGTGTTGATAATTCTTTAAAGAACGAATTGGACATCGAAATATTTGAAAAAATATATCAAGGATTATGTGATTATGGATTTAACGTTTGTTATTTTCAACCTCAAAAAATGCTAATTAATGATTTTTTAATTGAAACCGGAATTAAAGGTGAAACTTTTAATAATATAAAAATCATTATCGAACTGATTTGCAATAATCACATAGAACAAAATGTAAGCTGCCTTTTTAAATCCGTATCCCGGGGAAAAACGTATGTCAATATTGTGCCAAAAATCAATTATGATGTCGAATATGGATATGGTTCTATTGCTCAAGAAGGTAACAGTGTTTGTGGTGATAATTATCTGATTAAGCACTTAACCAATACAAAATTAATAGCCGCTATTAGCGATGGTATGGGAAAAGGATTTATGGCTAATCAAGAGAGTGCCACAACCCTTAAATTGGTAGATGAAATAACTAATACGGAAATAACGGCCGAGACGGCCTTGCAGATATTAAATACTTTCTTTTTTATTCAGGATTATTTAGAAAAGTACAGCACCCTTGACTTTTTACAACTTGATCGCGCTCAGGGCTATTTATTATTTTATAAAATGGGAGCGGCATCAAGTTATATTTTCCATAAAGACGGTAGTTTTGAACGAATAATAAACGAAGGATTACCTTTTGGAATTGAAGAAATTATCGAAGCAAGAAAAATGATCATTAAAAATGAAGACATTATTATAATGGCAAGTGATGGGGTATTCGGCAATATTGTTGATGATAACGACTTTGAAACTTTTGTAAATGGAATAAAACATCTTTCACCACAAAAAATAACGTATGAAATATTGAATTATGCCCGAAAGCGCAAATCGAAATCTAAAGATGATATGAGTGTTATTGTATTAAAAATAATCGTTGCTTAACTGAAGCAACGATCTTTTTCTATTGGCCCTTCCCAACTGTCAATACCGCCAATTACATTTACAACCGGATAGCTTTGCTGTGCTAATTTCGTCACCAACTGGGCACTCCTGGTCCCGTTTTTACAAATAATATAATATGTAAAATGGGGATTAAGATAAAGCATCGGTTGTTTAATCAGTGTTTCCAGAGGAATGTTAAGCGATCCCGGGATATGTCCGCGCGCATATTCTAGCGGCGTTCGGATATCGACAATAATACAATTATTGAAACTATACAGATAAAACAGCTTATTTGCGTTGATTTTTTTATATTCATTTTCCATATTATCACCTATATATTTTATTTATTTTTTGTTTAGTTATGACTGATTATATTTTTTATTCTTAACATCTCGCTATAATAATGCTATAATATACATACTTAATTAAGTAGCTTGAAAGGAGAAAGTAGTTTTACTACTCTTTAAAACAATGAGTTTTGCTAATTTTTATTCTCAAAAGATGTATAAATATTTATTTAAAAATAGTAATTATCCGTATACTGAACGTTATTATCGATTTTTATTAATTAATTTTAAAGAACAAAATAATCAATTTAATTTTATGAATATTTTAGCAGAAGCGCTTGATGCCAAAGATATAATTGTTGTGGATCATAATTATTTTGTTTTTTATTTTAATGAAGATGAAATTGGAATTAAAGATATTTTCTTATCATTAACGGTTGATTTCGGCATTGTTGCTCGCGCTTTTAACAGTGGCAAAACCGATAGTCGCCGCGTTAATGATTTTCATATTATCTATTGTTATTACAAAGAGTTTTTGGAAAAGAAACCTTATAATTTCACCAATGTAACTGATTTAATTCTTGAAGTAATAAAAAAAGATATAAAAAAAATTAAAGAATTAAAACCGGCGATTTTAAATGACATATATGAAGATTCGCAAATGGAAAAATTAATTCTTTCTCTTTTCAACAACAATCTAAATGTTACTAAAACGGCAAAAGACGTTTATATGCACCGCAACACGGTAATTAATAAGCTTGAATATATAAAATCGGAAACCGGTTTGAATATTCAAAACTTTAATGACGCATTATGTATGTATTGGTTAATCACAATAAAATAAAAATTTGTGCAACCTGCACATTGAATAATTTACAAAATGATAGTATAATTGAGTTAAATTAATAGAAAGGGAGATATTATTATGGCAACTGTTACAATGAAAAACTTAAATAAGGTCTTTGACGGAAATGTCCATGCCGTTGCCGACTTTAATTTACACATTAAAGATAAAGAATTTATTGTTTTGGTCGGGCCTTCCGGCTGCGGAAAAACTACGACGCTAAGAATGGTTGCCGGTCTTGAAGATATCACATCCGGAGAGTTAAGAATAGACGATGAAGTGGTAAATGATGTAGCGCCTAAAGATCGTAATATCGCAATGGTATTTCAAAGTTATGCTCTTTACCCTCATATGTCAGTATATGACAATATGGCATTCGGTCTTAAATTGAGAAAATTTTCCCGTGATGAAATTGACCGGAGAGTGCAAAATGCTGCCGAAATCCTTGGCCTTAAGCCTTATCTTGAAAGAAAACCGAAAGCTTTATCCGGTGGTCAACGCCAAAGAGTAGCATTAGGAAGAGCAATTGTTCGCGATGCCAAAGTGTTTTTAATGGATGAGCCGTTATCAAATCTTGACGCTAAACTGAGAGTTCAGATGAGATCGGAAATCATTAAAATTACAGAAAGACTCGGTATTACAACCATTTACGTTACTCACGACCAAGTTGAAGCCATGACGATGGCGACACGGATTGTCGTCATGAAAGACGGTTATATTCAGCAGGTAGGTTCACCTAAGGATATCTACGATTTCCCCAACAATATATTTGTTGGCGGCTTTATCGGAACACCGCCGATGAATTTTGTTGAAGGTAAAGTGACTGATGACGGCTACTTTGAATTAGGGAATCATAAACTTGGCATTGGCCGATTGAAAATTCCCGCAGATAAAATGGAATATATGAAAGAACAAAAACATATTGAAAAACCAATTGTATTGGGGATCAGACCTGAAGATATTTTTGATACACCAGTTAAAATTGCCGAATATCCCGATTCAGTTGTAAGAGTTAAAGTTGATGTGGCGGAATTGTTAGGTGCTGAAACATTGATATATGCGGTTATGTTCGGCCAAGATTTAGTTGCAAAAGTTAATGCAAGGATTGACATACATATGGGTGATGACATTGAACTCGCCTTAGATATGAATAAATGTCATTTCTTCGATCCGGAAACCGAACAAAGAATTAAGAAATACTAAATTAGCCACCGATATATGGTGGTTTTTTTATGAACAAAAACACGCTTTATTTTTATCAATACGATAATGAACTATTGGAAATTAATATTGATTACCGCAAAATCCATCACCTTACACCTACACAATTATTCAATAAGCTATTATTAAAAGAAATGACGACTTTAAAGGGACGTCTTGAGGCTATAAAACTTATTTTTTCTTACTCCTACAATATTCCGATATATATTAATCAAGATATGGTATTTTTTAAAGTTTTTGGGAAAGATAAAATATGGGTCAACGGCAGTAATGTTTCCGAAATAAAAAATAGAAATGATAAAGGAATAATCATTTTTAAATGTGGAAAACTGTTGGAAACCACAAAAACCTATCGAACATTAAAAAACATTTATCACAAAGTTTTAGAAGTTAAAAATTATAAAAACGATTTATTTTCTGTTTAAAAGATATACTTTTTTCCAAAAAAGTGGTATACTTGTAAGGAAGTATTATAATTACTAAAAGTAAAGGAGATCGACATGAGTAAAAAAACCATTAGAGATGTCAATTTAAAAAACAAAACGGTTTTAATCAGAGTTGATTTTAATGTTCCGATGAAAGACGGAAAAATTACTGATGATAATCGAATTGTCCAAGCACTGCCGACGATACGTTACGTCTTGGAACAAAATGCTAAAGTTGTATTATTCTCGCATCTTGGTCGGATTAAAACGGAAGAAGACAAACAGAAAAATTCTTTATATCCGGTCGTTCAAAAGTTAATTTCGCTTTTACAATATCCGGTTACATTTATTGATGAAACAAAAGGTTCAAAATTGGAAAAAGCAATTAAAAACATGAAAGCGAAAGACATCATTATGGTCGAAAACACCCGCTTTGAAGATTTGAATAATAAAGCGGAATCTGGAAACAGTCCCGAACTGGGGAAATATTGGGCATCATTGGGCGATGTTTTCGTAAATGATGCATTCGGTACCGCCCATCGCGCTCATGCTTCTAATGTTGGAATCGCTTCTAACAGTAAAGATGCTGTTGCCGGTTTTTTGGTAGAAAAAGAGATTAAGTTTATCGGTGAAGCAGTAAATAATCCGAAGCGTCCGTTTGTTGCTATTTTAGGCGGCGCTAAGGTAAGTGATAAGATCTCGGTTATTGAGAATTTATTAAATAAAGCCGATAAAATCCTAATTTGCGGTGCTATGGCATACACTTTCTTTAAAGCCTTAGGCTATGAAGTCGGTACCTCAAAATGCGAATTGGATTATGTTGATTATGCAAAATCTTTATTAGAAAAAGGGAAAGACAAGATTATTTTACCCCTTGATACAGTAGTAACAAAAGAATTTTCAGAAAATGCTGAAGGCATAATTGTACATTCCAATGAAATTCCTAATGATATGATGGGAATGGATATTGGTCCGAAAACGATTGAATTATTTAAAAAGGGGCTAGCCGGTGCAAAGACAATCGTATGGAATGGACCGGCAGGCGTTTTTGAGTTTAGTCAGTTTGCAAAGGGAACCAATGAAATTTGTCATATTCTTGCTGGATTGGACGATGCGATAACCATTATTGGCGGCGGCGACAGTGCCGCAGCAGCCATCAACTTTGGTTTTGAAAATAAATTTACTCATATTTCTACCGGCGGCGGGGCAAGTTTAGAATTTTTGGAAGGAAAAGAATTACCGGGAATAGCGGCACTCGATGATAAGTGTTGCTGTTGCTGTAAATAAAAGGAGTAAAATAATGAGAAAACCAATCATAGCCGGCAATTGGAAAATGTTTAAAACCCGCGATGAAGCATTGCAATTTGTTTATTCTGTTGTTAATAAGGTTCCCGATATTAATAAAGTTGATAGTGTTATTTGCGCTCAATTTACAGTTCTCCGTTGCCTTGTTAAAAGACAAGGATCAAATCTAAGAATTGGCGCTCAAAATATGCATTATGAAGACGAAGGGGCCTTTACCGGAGAAGTATCAGCATCAATGTTGCGTTCGATTAATGTTAGTTATGTTATTATCGGTCACAGCGAAAGAAGAGCGATGTTTAATGAAACTGACGAAACGATAAATCGTAAATTACATAAAGCTTTTGAAAATGAGTTAATCCCGATATTATGTGTTGGTGAATCATTGACCGAAAGAGAATCGGGTCAAACCGAACAAATCATCGGCCGTCAACTTGATTTAGATTTAGACGGTCTATCTAAAGACCAAATTAAAAACTTAGTTATAGCTTATGAACCGATTTGGGCCATTGGCACCGGCAAGACTGCTTCAAGCGCGACGGCTAATGAAACATGCGGATTTATCCGGCAGTATATTGGGCAAATGTATGACGATGAGACGGCGGCGACAATTCGGATTCAATACGGAGGCAGTGTTAAACTTAATAATATCGATGAACTGATGAACATGCCGCATATAGATGGCGCTCTAATCGGAGGTGCCAGTTTAAATAGCGATGATTTTGTTGAATTGGTCAAAGCGGCAATAAAATAAATAATTCTTGACTTTTATATTAAATAGAGTATAATATTTAAAGTGCGCTACAAGCAGCGCCTGAATGAATGAAATAACGCAGATGATTCCTGCAGAGGGGTAAGTAGCTTGCTGCTAAGGCGAAAGCCGTTTATCAATCTATTATTTTGTTTGATTCAGGTCCTTTGTAAATATTAATGAAGGAGGAAAAACATGTCACGTTATACCGGACCGAGCTGGAAGATTTCTCGTCGCTTAAAGTATTCAATTTTAGAAGACGGAAAAGAATTAAAAAAACGTCCTTATGCTCCTGGTCAACACGGATTGAGACGCAGTAAATTATCTGAATACGGATTACAATTACAAGAAAAACAAAAAGTCAGATTTACCTATGGTGTAAGCGAAAAACAATTTAAAAAATTTTTTAGTCTTGCCAGAAAAATGAAAGGTAAACAAGGTGATAACTTTTTAATCTTACTTGAATCCAGATTAGATAATTTAGTGTATCGGATGGGTCTTGCTGTATCGAGACGTCAAGCCCGTCAATTGGTTACACATGGACATATTACCGTTGATGGTAAAAAGGTTAATATTCCGTCTTATATCGTTAAACCAGGTCAAGTCATTGGCGTAAAAGAATCTTCTGGGAAAATGGTTATTATTCAAGAAGCGCTCAATTCTTTAGTTCAAAGAAAACAGTATGTAACATTTGATGAAGCAACAATGTCTGGTCAATATGTCAGATATCCTGAACGAGAAGAATTTTTGCCCGACATTAAAGAGAATTTGATTGTAGAATTTTATAACCGATAAAAATAAGAGAAGTGCATAAAAGGCACTTCTCTTATTTCTTATGGGATTCTAAATAAGATTCACTCCCCTATTATTTTCTTTTACTCTTTTAATATTACGAGCAATAATTACGACAATTTGCTCTAAAAAACGTTTATCAACGGTAGAAAAGCGATTAAACAATTTACTGTCTAAATCAAGAACTCCGTAAATTTCATCATCAATAAAAATAGGGATTACAATTTCGGAATTTGTCGTCTCATCACATGGTATATGACCATCAAATTCATGGACATTGCCAACGACAATTGTTACCTTATTCTCAACACATTTACCGCATACGCCAAAACCGATACGAATCGGATTACATGCAACTTTTCCCTGAAAAGGGCCTAAAATCAAATAATCTTTTTTAAGAAGGTAAAACCCGGCCCAATTAATGTTTTTTATATGTTCTTTAATTAAAGCTGATGTGTTTGCCAATATAGATATTTCGTGATGTTCTGTTTCAAGTAAATTTTCAATAACGTTTATTAAATTAAGATAGCTTGTTTTTTTGTTAATTAGAATCACCTCCCAGCATAATAATGCATTAAAGTAAAGACCTTATTAATTTTATCTTATTAAAGTGAAAATATCAAGATGCTTTGATTATTTTTTATTATACTTTAATAAAAATCGATATTATTGTATAATATATAAAAGATAATATCAATCGGAAACAGGTGTTATAATGATATATTTAGATTATACGGCGACAACGCCAATTGACCAAGAAGTATTGGATACTTATACCAGAGTTGAAAAAGACTTTTTTGCCAATGTCAGTTCTATGCATAAACTTGGTCAAAGGAGCAATTACTTATTTGAAAAGGCTAAATCAGAAATTAAGGATATGCTAAATCTTAAGCAGCATTATTTAATTTTTACCGGAAGTGCATCAGAAGCCAATAATCTGGCGATTCTTGGGATTGTCCGAAAATATCCTCAAGGTAAAATTATTACTACAAAAATTGAACACTCCTCCGTTTATGCCGTATATCAACAGTTAGAAAGCGAAGGCTATACGGTTAAATACCTTGATGTTGATACAAAGGGTATTATTAATTTACAACAACTAGCATCGTATTTAGATAACGATACTGTTTTAGTATCGATTATGTGGGTAAATAATATTATAGGTTCAATACAACCAATTGATAAAGTCATAGAGATAATAAAAAATTATCCAAAAGTAAAACTGCATGTTGATGGGGTTCAAGGTTTATGTAAAATAATACCGGATTTCAATTTTGAAAAAATTGATTTATTGACATTCAGTGCACATAAGATATATGGGCCAAAAGGAATCGGCCTGTTAGCTTTTAAAGAAAATATAGAACTAAAAAAAATCACTTATGGTTCAACTGTCCAATACAATATTCGGCCGGGGACGGTTGATTTGGCTGCTGTTGCCGCCTTATGTAAAGCCATTAAAAAGTATTATCCTCAAACTAAAAAACATTATCTTATTGTTAAACAGCTTAATAATTATTTGAGAAAAAAATTGCAAAGAATTTCAGGCATTATTATTAATAGCAGTCCCGATGCCAGCCCTTATGTTTTCAATATTTCTATTCCTGGGCACAATGGCGAAACAATAGTTCATTTTTTAGGGAATAACAATATTTATGTTTCAGCCGGTTCGGCTTGTTCTTCCAAACTCAAAAGGTCCGATCGAATCGTATTAAATGTTTCTAAATCGGAGGATTTCGCCACATCATCAATAAGAATCAGTCTCTCACATTTAACTACTTATCAAGAAATTGATAAATTAATAGAAATATTACTGCAGGTGAATTAACAATGTATGATTTAATATTAGTTAGATACGGGGAAATGACCCTTAAAAAGAAAAACTATCGTTACTTTTTACAGCAAATGAATCGAAATATTAAAGCAAAATTAAAAAAACATCCCAAATTAAGATTTTTCAATACTGATTACCGCTTTTATATTTATTTGAACGGCGAAGACTATCGTCCGATTATTGAACAACTGAATATTGTTTTTGGATTATCTTCTTACAGTCTTTGTGTAAGAGCTGATTCTGATTATGATAAGATTGCTGAAAAGGCAATTGAATTGATTAAATTTGAAAAAAAGCAGGCATTATGTACATTTAAGGTAGAGACCAACCGGAGTGACAAAACTTTCCCCGCAACATCACCGGAGATTACAAAAGAAGTTGCCAGCCGGGTGTTACCGCATGTTTCCGGACTATTAGTTGATGTTCATAATCCTGATTTAACTCTCCATATTGATTTGCGTCACGAAGGAACATATATTTATATAAACAGCATTAAGGGATTGGGCGGGTTTCCCGGTGGTGTTTCCGGGAAAGGATTATTAATGTTATCGGGGGGTATCGATAGCCCGGTTGCCGGATTCTTAGCTTTGAAAAAAGGCATTGATTTGGTTGCTCTCCATTTCGCCTCTCCTCCTTATACCAGTGATATGGCATTACAAAAAGTTATTGATTTATTGCAGGAGTTAGTAAAATATACCGCTCAAGACAAAATCAAATTGCTAATTTTCCCCTTTACCGAAATTCAAGAAGCGATATTTGAAAATGTTGATAGTATATATAATATAACGATTATGCGACGACAGATGTACCGAATTGCGGATATTGTATGTCGTAAATATGATTTAGATATTATCGTAAATGGCGAAAGCATTGGTCAAGTTGCATCTCAAACTATTGAGAGTATGAAAGTAATAAACGAAGTAACTAAATTGCCGATTATAAGACCGCTAGCAACTTATGATAAAGAAGAAATAATAGCAATCGCCCGTAAGATTGGTACTTTTGAGGTTTCGACCCGTCCTTATGAGGATTGCTGTACAATATTTGTTCCGGAACATCCGGTGATTAAACCTAAAATGGAAAGGGTTGAATTTCAAGAAATAAAATGTGATTTTTCAAATTTAATTAATAAAGCAATCGATAATATTGAAGTAATTAATTTGGAAAAATCAAAAAAATATTCAATATTTGAAAAAATGAAAATCTCTGGTAATTATGAAATCTAAGTATAAAAAATTCTTTTCATCTCACAATAATAATGCCTAAAAAATCGATTAATTATAATGGCAACAATTGCTTGATAAAAAATTGGTTATTTTAATGAATAATGTAAATAATAAAGATGACAGGAGGTGAAAAGAATGAATACTTCATCTTTTAATCCCGGAGCTGCCGGAAAAACCCAGAATAAAAACAAGTTAGTTGTTCCTGGAGCGCAGAATGCGATTGATCAAATGAAATATGAAATTGCAAGTGAATTCGGTGTCAATTTAGGGCCGGACGCAACTGCGCGTCAAAATGGTTCTGTTGGTGGAGAGATTACTCGTCGTTTAGTAAAACTTGCTCAATCTAATTTAGGTTCTACAACAAACAGATAATTAACTAATAAAAGAAGTGCTTTAAAGCACTTTTTGTTTTTTTTATAGAAATATAATTTAAATTATGATATTATAATATAAGGGAAAAGGAGACGACATTATGAAAGAAAACGAAAATAAAATAACTCTTGAAGAACATCAAGAAAGTGAAAATGTAGAATTTTTGATTTATGAAATTGACCTTCGCCGGCAAGAAATAGATGCCATTTTAGAAAATTATGAATTCGAATTATACGAAAAAGGCAATGAGGTTCTTACCGAAGAAGAGTATATTAATTTAAAAGAAGAATATAAGCAATTAAAAAAGAAAAGGAAAAATTTAATAAAATCCAAGGGGGAAAAAACGATATGGGATGAAATACCTTTGTGGATGGGATTCTATGCTGTATTTCAGTTTTTATTTTCATTTTATTATATCCAGGCATTATTAAGCGTATATTTTGCAAAACTATTATTAGACTTGTTTTCGCAATCAAACAGTTTAGCCTTTAATATTTTCAGTTTTATTTTACCGTTTTTAAGCGTTGTTGCTTCATTAATCATTTTATTGTTATTAAAGAACAAAAAGCGGAAAAAAGTTTTCCTATTTGTCTTCCTTATTCAGTTAGTTGAAACCTTGATTACAGTCGGTTTAATGCTATCGATTATTTTGAAGTCGTGAGAAACAATGAGAAAAATCGATTCTGTAAATAATCAGTTTATTAAAAAATTAGCGAAACTTCAATTGAAAAAATATCGCGATCAAGCGAAAAAATTTTTAATAGAAGGATATCATATGATTGAAGAGGCAACTCAAAGCGGATTATTAGAAACAGTTCTTATATGTGATGAAATTGATGTTGTTGACGGGCCGGAAAATATCATAGTTACCGAAGGGGTTATTGAAAAATTGGCGCAATCAAAAACGCCGCAAAAGATTATCGGAGTTTGTCGCTACTTTCCGCAAAGATTAATTGACGGGCAACGATTTTTATTGCTTGATGATATCCAGGATCCGGGTAATTTAGGAACATTAATTAGAAGTGCTTTGGGTTTTAAGGTGGATTGTGTGATTGTTAGTCCCGATTCGGTTGATATTTATAATGATAAAGCGCTTCGCGCCACCCAGGGAGCCATATTTAAATTAAAGGTTATAAATGCGGAATTACTTAAGACAATTAACCATTTAAAAAGTATTGGTATTAGGATTTACAGTACTTCCCCGGATGGCGGGACACCCTTGTCGACTTTGGCAAAAGAAAAAGCTTATGCATTGGTTTTAGGCAATGAAAGCCGTGGCGTAAGTAAAAGGATAGAGGAAAGTTGCAATCGTAATATTTATATAGAAATCAATAATAAACTAGACTCTTTAAATGTTGCGGTTGCCGGCAGCATTATTATGTATTATTTTAATTCGTGAGAATCAATTATTGATTCTTTTTTTTTGGATTTATTTCTTTTTTGCAACTAATTTGGTTTTTTGCTTTACTCATTTTGGAATTATTGTAAAATAACATTTACATTATTCAATTTGCATTTTGAGAATTAATAAACAAACATTTTATAAAAATCGTTTTAGAAGGGTAAAATAAATAATAAACGATTAACAAGATAAAGGATGTTATTATAATGAGAGAAACCAAAATACCAAACAAACTGGCAAATGAAAAATCGACTTATTTACGGCAACATATTTTTAATCTTGTCAACTGGTATCCCTGGAGTGAA
>Ga0265293_10001493_pt1 | contig 50885 bp, 35 predicted proteins | sample Munlanlewell138R_FD_192505 | JGI IMG/M metagenome (GOLD analysis project Ga0265293, IMG submission 192505) | Leachate microbial communities from a municipal landfill in Southern Ontario, Canada - Leachate well 138R | ecosystem: Engineered > Solid waste > Landfill > Unclassified | place: Canada... | reverse complement strand
GCATGGGCGCTTGTTCCGCCTCGCTACGCTCGGCTCCACAAGCGCCCATGCAATCCTGCCAGGAGGCGCGCTCATGAAACACAGAAACTCTCATAACAACTGGACCAAAAAGCGGGGGCTTGACACATTGTATTTCAGGGTCATGACCGGCTCATTTATACAGGATCTTCGCGATTCCGTGATAACGTGCCGCGTCACGCCGGCCTGTCGGTAGCTGCCGCAAGGGGATCTATAGGGGCACCGCGCCCCTTTCCCGGTTCTCACAGTGTATCTTATCGGAGAATCCGTTTCAAGACTTGGCGCAGTACTTATGAAGGGAGTGTATTGCTTGGAGGTCTGCGGCGCAGGAGCCCGCAGCAGCTATCGGATGGTAGTTGTTGGCTAAGGTGCTGTTAAGCGCTGACGAAAGCAGATTTCACGTAATCCTATTGCAACCTTGCAACTAGAAGCAACTAGAAGCAACCAAGAAGCAACGCCGATCACTTAAACACTGAAACTTCAATAAGATGCTGTTATTGCAACCTTGCAACTAGAAGCAACCAAGAAGCAACCAAGAAGCAACGCAAAGCATTTAAACACCGGGAATTCAATAAGATGCCGTTATTGCAACCTTGCAACTAGAAGCAACCAAGAAGCAACCAAGAAGCAACGCCGATCACTTAAACACCGGTAATTCAATAAGATGCCGTCATTGCAACCTTGCAACTAGAAGCAACCAAGAAGCAACCAAGATGTAATGCCAAGTATTTAAACACCGGAAATTCAATCCGCCGTGGCGTCTTTCTTTTGTATTACTCCATATCAAATAAATTCATCTGTGGATCCGGTGTTGTCAGCGGTGGGTAAAACACTCCAATAATCATAAAGGGATTAGGCGCTCTAGCGTGATGGGCTCTTGAAGTGCCTAGAAAGAAGTGAAGGTCATTTTTAATGAAGGTATCATAATATTTTTCTTTCACTTTTAATATTGCCGTCTCTTTGTCACCCTTTGCTATATTAAGACACTTAATGTAGAGCATACCGATTTCCCAGTCCAAGATCATTAATTTATGTAGCTTGCCTGTTTCATCTTCGAATTGATAATAGAATTTATAGGGTACTTTTGGAACAACTCTAAACTGTTTTTTTATCTCCTCAGGCGTCAAAAACAGATCTAACTGTTTTGACTCCATCTCTAGATGTTCGAGTTTGTCACTATCCCATTCATTTGTTGTTGACGCTGTGATGAAGTTTTTTATCTTTGTGGGTTTGAACACAGCAAGGGAGGTACCGTCTTTGTTTTTCTTAGACAACAACTCATCAAAATTGGTATAAATTTTTTTGTTTTTAAAGATAATCCTGCGTCTCACGTCCCAGTTCGTTTTTTTTGATTTTTCTTCAACGTCGATCGTCGAAAGATCCGGTCTATAGGATTCAAAACGATTGTCTGCTGTATTGCGTGTTATCTTCACATTAATCCATGTATATTTTGGATATTTTTGTTCTTCAGCCAAGGTATTGAATGGAATTGGATAAAGCCGAATCCAAGAGCCGTCCTCCAAGATTCCTGCCGTACAAACGAGCTCCGCATATTTCTTTGAAATTGTCGGATAAGTTTTTGCGACGATGTAAATTCGTTTTTTTTCCATACCTATAAGTCTGTACTCCCGACCTTGTGCGTTTTAATTAGATAATCTCTTACAACATGCCTATGGCATTGCGCAGGATCTTTTTCGAAGCACATCAAGGCAATGCGCGTGTAAGAATGAAGCAAATAATAAACTTGATTAAGATAAGCTTCCAACTTCGGCAGTGTCTTGGCGTAATCATTAAAGAGCGATATATAGTCCTCGGAAGTCTTCAATACACGGCGCTTTGTGGTTTCGATGCCGAGAGCGGGAACATGCACATATTTAATCCCGACACTTTCTGTTATATGGGTAAGTCTGGTCTTTGAAAATCCAAATTTTCGGCTAAGCGGATTTTTACGGACATCACATAGTAACTTAATCCCCTCTTGGATTAACTGTTTAATAAATTGCTCTATGCTTTTACCCTCATAGCCGATTGTAAATAACCTTTCTTCGGAAGCCGTATTTTTTTGTTTTTCATTATTTAAATGACATATTTTTTCCTTGTGGAAAAGGCGGTCAGCCCCTTCATTCTTCATGGCGCCATAAGGATATACATTATATAGTTCGCGGATAAGGACGTTACCGCTCGATGAATTTTCCTTAAGGGAATACCCGGTTGCTTTAATATTTGTGTCTTCAATCGTAATAAATCCATTCTTTAAGAGAATATCCACATCCTCTGCAAGCTGAAAAGAATGAGGACCGTGTGCATGCGGCAAAAAGTCGTAGTAAGCTTCTGATTTTCTCTTCAATTGCAGAAACACTAATTTTTGTAAATCAGCTAAGGATACTCCTGCGTTTAACTGACGAATAAACGACAAAAGAAATCGCTGTCGTTTATAGATTGGTTGTCTCTTATTCATTACTACTGCCTCCTATATCTGTCGAAGGGCATTTGTTGTACAACTTTTCGTTCGTCCAAGGTTCGGTGAAATATTGTCTTGGAAGGAGTTTATAGATCTTACTTGTGACGTGTTGTCATGTGTGATTGGATATTGGTTGCCTCTTCCGATAAACATATCATTGCCCTTATCGAGGTGCTGTATTGCGCAGGCCTATCGGTGCCTGCCGCAATGAGATCTACAGAGTCACAACGAAGCTTAGCCAGTCTACACAGTGTATCTTATGGGAAATTCGGTTTCAAAGATTTTCCCTTTGCCGGGGCACTATCGAAGGGTGTGAAAGGTTAGGGATAATGTTGATAAATCGGTTGATGTCGTGATACGGTATTTTTTTGGGATATTTTTTGTAACAGTCTTATACAGAAGGTTTTTTCTATGATGAACAAAACACTGATATTGATGGGTGTGTTTTTTGTGTCCCTGTGCGCTTCGCTTCACGGTGTTGAGGTGAGCATCGAGGCGGACGGCATGTTGAATGTTGACGGTGAACGCCTCTTTGTGTTGGGTTTTTATGATATGCCGACTGCGGATGGGGAGCTGGATCGTTTGGCGGCGGCGGGGGTGAATTTGGTACACAGCAAAGCGGACAGCGCGTCCTTGGATCTGCTCCACGAACGGGGCCTTTATGGGTGGCTGGGCACGACGAACAGCATTGATCTTTCCGAAGATGTGGCAAGCCGTGAGGAAGCACTTCGTGGGATGACGGCGGAATTCAACGATCATCCCGCCCTGCTTGTTTGGGAAGTACCGGATGAAGCGCTTTGGAATACATGGTATGGCGCAGAAATTTGGCGGCGTCACAAAGAGCCGGGCGAACAAAAGGAAGCGATCTCGACTATATCTGATGTTGCGCTGCGCGACAAACTGAGTGAAGAGCGCGAGGCCATTGACCGCCTGCAAATGATAGGCAAGAATAAAGAAGCAGAAGCGATGGCGGACGATCTGTGGCGTACCTTAGGCGTTGACCCGCCTCATCCTGGTTATGGTTTGGGCAATGCTGAGGAGCGTGCGACGGTGCAGTGTGCGGGCATGGTGAAAGGCTATCACTTTTTGAAGGGATTGAGCGGCCGCCCCATTTGGATGAATCATGCGCCCCGTAATCAAATCGAACAACTCGCCGCTTATAACCACGGCGCAGATATCGTGGGCTGCGATATCTATCCTGTTCCAGAAAATAGTTCTATTGACCATTCTGATCTGGCGAATAAAAAACTGTCTTGTGTCGGTGATTTTACCCGTCGTATGGGGAATGCGGCTCCGGGCAAGCCGGTGTGGATGGTCTTGCAAGGCTTTGGCTGGGGCGACATTCAGCGACAGCGTTCAGAGGAAGAGCGGAAAGTCTTGCGCCGGCCGAGCAAGTCGGAATCCCGTTTTATGGCCTATGACGCGATTGTACACGGCGCGCGGGGCATCCTCTATTGGGGCAGCGCCTATGTGGAAAAAGACAGCAGTTTTTATGAAGAGCTCCTTCAGGTAGTCGGTGAATTGCGGGACATTCAAGAGGTCTTGGCATCGCCTGATGCGAACTTCGATATTCAGACACGCTTTGAACAGGTTCAAGGTTCTGTGGATCGTGATATTGTGGTGTTGGCTAAAAAAGCAGCGGGCACGCCGTGGCTGTTGGTGGTCAATGAATGGACGGGACCCTTGGTGACGACCCTGAGCGGTCTGGACGCGTTGAACGGCATGAAGTATCGAGAGCGGTACAGCGGTGAGATCTTGGAAATTGAACAGGGCGCGGTGCGCCTGCATATGTCGTCCCGTTCTGTAAAGGTTTTGGAGCCTCTAGATTAAGACGGAGATTTCCTCCGAAGACGAATAAGGAAAGAATACGATGAAACTTCCATGGCTGTGTGTGGTAATGGGGCTTAGCGGTCTGTTGCTTTTTAGTGGTATTGCTGTGGCTGCCGAGTCCGGCGATGCTGCCGCAGTGGCGCGCGCTCTGGCCGGTGATGAAGAGATTGCCAGCGCGGCGTGGTGGGGCTTTGACGCAGAGGATGCCACGCCCTTTTTGCAGGCGGCTATTGACTCAGGTGTGAAACGTTTGTCCATTCCTTTTATGGGGAAGCCGTGGATTGTGCGGCCCCTCTTCTTACATAGTAATTTGGAATTGATCTTTGAACCGGGGGTGGTGCTCCTTGCCAAAAAAGATCAGTTCAAAGGGAAATCGGACAGTTTGATCACGGCGCGCAATTGTGAAAATATCAAGCTGAGCGGCTACAACGCACGATTGGTGATGAACAAGCGTGATTATCAGAGTGACGCCTACGAGGCGGCGGAATGGCGTATGACCTTGAATTTTGTCGGCTGCACGAATATCCATGTGGAAGGGCTGCGTTTAGAGGCGAGCGGCGGCGACGGGATCTATCTGGGCGCCAGCAGTGAACAGCCCTATTGTAAAAACGTGGTTATCCGTGATGTGGCATGTTTAAACCACCATCGCCAAGGAATCAGCGTCATCAGTGCAGATTCGCTGTTGATCGAAAATTGTGAGCTGAGCGGGACCCAAGGGACTGCGCCTCAGGCGGGGATTGATCTGGAGCCGAACCGTGACAACGAGCGGCTGGTCAATGTGGTAATTCGCAACTGCACCATGGCGGGCAACAAGGGTTCGGGCATTCTCTTGTATTTGCGGCCTCTCCGCGCCTCGTCCACGCCTCTCTCTATTTTGTTTGAAAATTGTCATATCCGTAATGGGCTGGATCACGGGATCACAGTGGGTGCGCTGGGTGATGATGGTCCCGGCGGTTCGATCGTTTTCCGGAACTGCACGGTAGAACACACACGGCGCAGCGGTATTAATGTATATGATAAGTCGGCGTCAGCGGCGCAGGTACACTTTATCGATTGTCACTTGAATGCCGTCGCAGAGAAACACAAAGAGGTGGCGCCCGTTCAGCTGTCCCTCAACCGAGAGAGCATCGCCACGCGACACGGCGGCATCTATTTTGACGAATGTGTTGTCTATGATACGCTTGACCGGCCTGTATTGAAGTCTTCGGAAAAAGAGGGCGACAAAGGGGTGCATGGGCTCGAAGGCAGCCTGCGCCGAGAAGGACCGGGCGCGGCGCGCATGGTCTTGGCACCGGAAAGTACGGGGTGCAGTTTGCAGTTGTTATCCGATGATTAGCCGCCCAAAAGCGGTGAAGCGCCTTTTAATAGTTCCCTGTTCCGGATGCATTTAACGTGAAGGGAGTTTTCCCTTTAAATCTTTCCTCTTATTTTGCTTGATATTTGTCTACAAACTGTATATGATGTTAAGCAGAACTACGCCACATGTTGTGGTATTGAGCCGAGATTGGGGCCTATGCCCGTTACAATTTCATGGGCTCAAATCTCCATGGGCGACACTGACCACCTTGAGTTGTTCAGGCTTGTTCATCGATATGGATCAAGCAATTTTTTCGAGGATGGCGGGCCTGAACAACGCTTGTTATTACGCCGGGAATTTATTTCCGCTTTTTGATAGCCTTTGGGAGAAATGTACAGATGCAAAACAGCGCCTCCGAAATAGCCAAGATCTGTGAATCTTGGTGGGGTCATCTGGCAGATTCCTCGAAGGTGGAACAACGTGCCTATGTAATGAAGCTGCTCGCGCTGCTCGATTGGGATTTCCCCATTCCCTTTTCACCGAAGGCGGCGGCTGAGCGGCTGAATGCGCTGACTTACCTGCTCCGTGCCGATGGACTGACAACGGTTGCCGCCTATTTTTTGATGCCCGGCGCCTTGGACGCGCCTTCGATAATCCGCGACAAAGGATTGGATTATTGCACGACGACGCGGCTGCTCATGGAAGAAAGCACCTCGCCTAACATCCATTATGTTTTTATCAGCGATTTGAACCGCAGCTATTTTTACGATAACCACGGCAGCCAGCTGCTCTTGTCGGCTGATGACCCCGCTTCTTTCAATCAACAGTTAGCGGTCTATTTGCAGCATGGCCGGGTGAGCCGCGGCGCTTTGGAGGAGATTCGCCGTGAACCGCGCAGTGCGGCGGCGTGTCGTCTGCGCGATTGGTGCGACCGCTGGACGCAAGCGTTAAATGAATGTACGTCCATGTCAACGGCAGCCCTTGATTGTCTGATGGATCGTCTTTTGTTTACGCGCTATGTGTTCCAACATGATATCTTCAGGCGCACGCGCCGGTCGCTGCAGGGTCGTTTCATCGCCCTATGCGACGGATCAGCGATCCATCAGGAGCGGCTGCGCAAGGAAAGCGGCGGCAAGTTGGTGCGGCTCTTTCATGATATGTGGCTGGACTGGCGTGCCGCTATCTACGCGCCCTTACCCGCCCTTGATGAGCTCTTGGAAGGAAACGAACTGATCCCGACCCTGCTCCATGAGTTCATGCTCTTGTCGCCGACCCTCTTTTCGATGTCGACCATTTTGGAACGGTTCAATTTTGGCGATCCTACCGAAAAGCTGCGTATACGCATGGTGCCGGACAGGAACGAAGAACGGGAGATTTACCTGAGCCGGTACACGCTTGATACCATCGATGCGGCTCGGATCACGGTCGACATTTACGATGAAGGATATCGTGCGATCTTTCATTGGCTTGATGCACTGCTGCAGCGTTATGAGCAGCTCAACAGGGAGTTTGAGACGCAGGTTTGTCTTGAAACGGAAGGAAGCGATCTGGATTTATTTGGCTGGTCAGATGTGAATGCGCGCCGTCCTCAGGCGTGTTCGGATCGTCTGCGCCATGCCTGTGAACAAGGCTTCCGCGTGGTCTGCAAATCGGAGCATCAACAACGGCTTGCCAAGCTGCTCGTGCATCTGTATCTGATTCAACTTGCCGCCTCCAAGTATCCCGCCATGGAATATCTTCCCCCCATCCATCCTATTTTTTCAGGAGAAGAACTGAACTTCGTTGAGAATACAGAGGGCTCCGGCTTATACGCGTCCGCTGACGGTTAAGGAATTTTCTTTTCATGCAGACCGAATTGCTCATGATAGGTACGGAATTGCTTCTGGGTCAGGTGGAGGATACAAACGCCGGTTATCTGGCGCGCAGCCTTGCCACGGCAGGGGTCGACCTGTATTGGAAAACCACTGTGGGCGATAATGCCTCCCGTATCAATGACGCCTTGCAGCTGGGGCTAAGCCGCTCTGATACCATTTTGTGCAGCGGCGGGCTGGGCCCTACAGCAGATGATATTACGCGGGACTGTGTGGCGCAGGTGCTGGACATGCCGCTGGAATATCATGCAGATCTTTTCGACGTTATCGAAAAACGGTTTCGACGATTCAAACGGCCTCTTTCAGAAAATAACAGGCGTCAAGCCTTTCTGCCCAAGGGTGCCGTGCCCATTGTAAACTTGGAAGGTACTGCGCCGGGACTGATTGCGGAGCGTGGATCTAAAACCATTATCTGTATGCCGGGTGTACCCCGTGAGTTACGGCGTATGTGTGAGGGCGTCGTTATCCCTTATTTAAAATGGAAGTATGAGATTGCCTCTACCATACATTATCGGGTGTTGTTGGTGGAGGACGTGGGTGAATCACGGGTGGACGCGCTCATTGCGGATTTGATCCAGTCTCAGCACAATCCGACCATTGGCTTACTTGCCTCTGCCGGTCTTGTTCGTGTGCGTATTGCAGCAAAGGCATCGTCGCAGGATGACGCCCTTGCGCTGATTGAGCCGGTAGAACGAGAAATCCGTGAACGGCTCGCCCCTCTGGCGCCTGCGATTCGTGTAGAGTCATAAGGGCGCCTTCGTCTGCGGGATGACTTCTTTACTCAGGAGCGATAGAAAGAGGAGAGGCGTGCTCTTTTTTATTGTGCCGCCTTTGAAGGAGCTAACATTGACGGCGCTGTTCCTGTTGCGCGCCGTGTAAATGCTTCGCTTCGCTTTTATTTGGTATAAACGACTGTTCAGATGTATACTGAAAGTCAAATCAACGTATTCGCCTGTCTCTGATTATAATTACTCACGCGCATCTATGGATTGCAAGCGCCAGCGCGCTCTACACTGATCCCAACCGAGGTATTCATGACAAACTCCAAGAAATCTGCTCCGAGAAAAACGCCGGGTTGCGGCATTTCAACAGTCTCCGTCCATGCCGGTGAAGAACGATTCCGTTACGCCGATTCTGTGACAACACCCATTGTGCAGACCTCTACCTATGCCTTCAAGGATAGTCAGCATATTGAAGCCTATACACGCCACGGTCAGGCGCACTTCGAATATGGCCGTTACGGCAATCCCACGGAAAAAGTGGCGGAAGATCGGCTTGCAGCCATCTGCCGTGCCGAAGATTGTGTCATATTCAGTTCGGGGATGAGCGCGATAACGACGACGATTCTGGCGTTGGTCAGCAGCGGTGATCATATTGTCATTACCGATGATGCCTATAAGCGGACCCTTGAATTTTGCAGTTCCTATCTGCAGCGCTTCGGTGTGGATTGTACCATCGTAGCTTTCGGCGATTATGCACGTCTTGAAGAATCCATTCGCCCCAACACACGGTTTATTGTGAGCGAAAGCCCGACCAATCCTTATCTGAATATCTTTGATCTGGAACGGCTCCGTGATTTGGGGAAACGCTATAATCTGTTGACCATGATCGATGCCACTTTCAGTACCCCTTATAATCAGTGCCCCTTCGATTACGGCATTGATATTGTGCTGCACAGCGCCACGAAATATTTGGCAGGACACAACGATATCCTCGCCGGGGCGGTCTTGGGTAAAAAAGAGCTTATTGATGAGATCCGCGCGCTGCACAAGGCGATTGGCGGCGTCATTGATCCGCACTGTTGTTATCTGTTGCTGCGCGGTATGAAGACTTTTGCGCTGCGCATGGAAAAACACAATCAGACGGGTTTGGAAGTGGCGCGCTTTCTTGAAGCCCATCCGCAAGTGAAACGCGTTTACTATCCCGGCTTGGAAAGTCATCCTCACTATGAAACGGCTAAGGCGCAGATGAGCGGATTCGGCGGTGTCATTTCCTTTGACATCAAAGGGTCGCTTAAAGATGCAAAGGCTTTCCTTGACCGCTTGCAATTGTGTTATATCGCGCCCAGCCTGGGCGGTGTGGAGACGCTGATCACCCATCCTGCCATGGTGAGTTATTATAATCTCAAGCGCAAGGAACGCTATGCGCTCGGTATTACCGATACGCTGTTGCGGCTGGCAGTGGGGATTGAGGACAGCAGCGACATTATCGCTGATTTGGATCGCGCCTTGCTTGCGAAATGAATGGATAAAACGGATGGATGTTTTCCCGAGACCTGAGAGACGAGACAGCACGGTTAATACATGGGCCCGAGGAAGGCGAGGATTTAGGGGCGACATAATTCGAACAAGGATTTCTGTGTCTTGGGACCGGTGTCCCGGACTGGTTTATAAATGAATGGCGCTGCGGGGAAAGCCTTGTCCTTTCCCGCGGGACAATATGGGGATGAGAGCCCATTCCCTTGGATGACAACATATGACACACGAATTTTTGCGTACGATCCACAGCGCGCCCTTATGTATTGACGGCGCCACAGGAACCATGATCCAACAACTGGATTTAGGCGATGATTTTTATGGCGGCGCCGCGTTCCGAATGCTGGGTGATCTCCTATGCTTTTCATGCCCGGAAGCGGTGATCGATATTCATCTTGCCTTTTTACGGGCCGGCGCGCAGGCAGTCGAAACCAACAGTTTCGGATCCTCGCCCTTGCGCTTGGCGGAATATGATTTCTCGACTTTGGACGGGGCGCGTTTTGCCGGCAATCCTTATGGATTGGAGCTGCGCGGCATTGATACCAATAGCCTTGCCTATCATCTGAGCCGCCGCGCTGCGGAGTTGGCGCAGCAGGCGATTGCCCAATTTCGACAAGAGCCCGGTTGTGAGGACCGCCCGCTCTTTGTGCTCGGCTCTATGGGGCCGTCGAACCACGTCATTTCCGCCACGACTGCCAACTTGCGGCGCAGCAGTTTTGACCATATTGCCGATAATTTCTATCGGCAGGCGCTGGGGCTTATTGATGGCGGCGCCGATGTATTGTTGTTTGAAACGCAACAGGATATTTTGGAATTGAAGGCGGGTATTTTCGGGGCGCGCCGTGCCTTGGCGGAACGGAAAAAACAGCTGCCCATTATCGGGCAGGTGACCGTGGACCGTTTCGGCAGGATGCAACTCTTCAATACCGATATTCATGCGGCACTCGTTACGGTGCAAGGGGTAGGACTGGATGTTTTCGGTATGAACTGTTCCATCGGCCCCGATTTAATGGAGAAAACGGTTGAACGCCTTTGTGCGGTCGCTTCGGTGCCCGTATCGGTCATTCCCAACGCGGGACTGCCCCATTCGGAAGAAGGGAAAACAGTATTTAAATTTCCGCCCGAAGCTTTTGCGGAATATCAAGGCCGGTTTGTTGGAGAATTTGGCGCCCGTGTTGTGGGCGGTTGCTGCGGCACCACGCCCGAACATATTGCCTGTACGGTGGAAGTATTAAAATCAATTAGGCCTAAAAAAACAACACCGCCCACCATGGTCTATGTTTCGGGGCCCCAAGAAGCGGTGCCTCTGGACAGTAGCGAAAATCTTATTCGTTTTGGTGAACGTCTTAATCTGCGGGGTTCTAAAAAAGTACGGGATGCCGTGGAAAATGATACGGGTATCGATCACGATATCTTAGATACGGTCGTTCGCGGACAGGTGCAAGAATTAGGCTGTCAGATTATCGATGTGTGTATGGACTCGAATCAGGTCGATACGGTATCGACCTTGTGCAAGGTAGTACAGAGTCAAACCATAGATTTTTCCGGAGCCATGTGTCTGGATTCCTTCCAAGCAGATGCGCTTACCGAGGCGGTCAAGGTCTATCCGGGCCGGCCTATTCTCAATTCCATTTCACTGGAGGAAGTGTCGCCGGGCGTCCCGAAAATGGATGTGGTTATAGAAGCGACGCAAGGACATGATCCTGTATTTGTCGGCTTGTGTACCGGAACCAAAGGTCCTGCGGCAACGGCTCAAGATAAAGCCGCGCTGGCAGGCGATCTCTTGGCGCGCGCCCTTGAACGCTATGGCATTGGGCCGGAGCGTATCTTCATTGATGTTAACGTTTTTCCGGTGGGCTCGGAAAGTGACGCTGCCATGAATTTTGCGGTGGAAACCCTTGAAGGGATCCGTCTGGTCAAGACGCAGCATCCGAAGGTGAAAACTATCTTAGGCGTTGGAAACTTGACCAACGGCCTTGCAGCGAAGCCCTATATGCGTATTGTGTTGACTTCGGTGTTTTTGGATGAGGCGCGCAAACGCGGACTTGATGCCGCCATTATCAATCCCAACCATTATTTGTTTGTGGAGGACTTGGATCCGGAACACTATCAACTTGCCTTGCGTATCATCCTTGAACACGATATGGACGCCTTTGACCAGCTGGAAACCATTGCGGAAGCGAAGCGCGGCGGCCCGCAAAAAGTCGCCGTTCGATATGATACCTTGGATACGGATACGGCGATTACAGAAAAGATCAAGGATGGTCATAAAGACCGGGTGCCCGGCAGCTTTACCTTCCGCGGTCATGAGTACAGCTATGAAGATCGGATTGTGGAGCAGACCCGTGACGCCTTGGAGCGTTGGGAGCCCCTCGATTTTGTGAATCAACGGTTGATGGCTGCCATGCAGGAGTTGGGTGACGGTTTCGCGAAAGGGGAAGTATCCTTACCCCATCTGCTCCGTTCCGCCGATGTGATGCGTCAAGTCATGGGTTTCATTGAGCAGTATTTATCGAACCAAAGCGGCCTCTCAGCGTCAGAAGAAATTCAGTATAAAGGGGTTGTCGTTTTAGGCACGGTCTACCAAGATGTGCACTCCATTGGAAAAGATCTCGCCCGTACCTTGTTGGAAAATTACGGCTATAAAGTGATTGATCTCGGCGTGATGACCCCCTTGCAGGCTTATATTGACGCGGCGGTAACCCATAAAGCAGACGCTATCGGTATGTCTGCCTTGTTGGTGCAAACGTCGAACCACATGATTACCGTGTCGCGCATGATGGAAGAGCAAGGCCTTGACTTACCGCTGATTATTGGCGGCGCGCCCGTGAGCGATCGACACGCGGCCTATGTGGCACTGGCAGGGCGCAGCGATCCCGAAGAGATGCGGGGCAACGTGTTCTTCTGTCGCACTGCCATGGACGGCGTTAACATGATGAACCTGATTAAAAGCAGTACCGGGCTTGCTGCCGTCTATGAGGATAACCGCCGCAAATTGGCGCGTAAATATACGCAAGCCCAGCGCCGCTTGGAGATTGAAGCCAAATTATTGGCAACCTTGCCGCGTCGAGAAATCAGCTACGAAGGCTTGGATCGTTCGGGTATTACGGGTTTCCGATCCCGTGTGTATCGGATTCCTCTGCCTGAATTGGCGCCGCAATTGGATCGCCACACGCTCTTTTCGCTGAACTGGAGATTCGGCGGTGTCCGCGGTAAAGATCCTATGAAGACCGAGAAAGAAGATCTTGAAAGCATGTTGCAGCGCTGGGTTCGCGATGCCCATGAACAGGGCTGGCTGAAGCCGCAGGGCGTCATGGGCTTGTTCCCTTGTTACAGTGAAGGGGAGCATGTGATCCTGCTTGATCCTGAGGATTTGGATCGGGAACTGGTGCGCCTTCATTTCAGCACGGTAATTGGCGCAGGCAACGAAGATTTGGTTTCGGGAGCGCAATATTTTATGCCCCGGCAAGCCGAAAGCTATGATATGATAGGGTTACAGTTGAGTACTGCCGGTCCGCAGGTTGAGGCTCAAGTGGAGCGCTTTAAGAGCAAGGACGATTTTGAGTCTGCCCTTTTCCTACAGGGATTGAGCGACCGTATTGCCGAAGACATGGCCGATTTCCTGCACAAGACACTGCGTGAGACGGTCGGTGTTCCGGCCGATTGCGGGCAACGCTGGTCGCCGGGCTATCCGGGTATGAAAGACATTTCGCAAAATATCCTGATATTTGAAGCGCTCAATGCTAACGCCGCCCTCGGTGTAGAGGTTACTGAAACGGGCGAATTCCGGCCGACGGGCACAACGGCAGCGGCAGTTTCATTTCATAAAGAGGCCCGATACACCTAGTGGAGACTTTGCAATGCATGCAGTAGCGATCAATGGAAGTGCGCGGCTAAACGGCAATACAAGCACTTTGTTGCGTGTTTGTTTGGATGTTTTGGAAGTGGCGGGGATCAGCGGCGAGCTGATCCAACTGGCGGAAAATCCGATTCGTCCCTGTAAAGCCTGCGGCACCTGCTTTGTCATGAAGAACAACGAATGTATTACGAAAAAAGACGCTTTTCATGAAGTCTATGAGAAGATGCGTCAGGCAGATATCTTGTTGTTGGGTTCGCCCGTCTACTTTGGCTCCGCCACGGCCGACCTCATGGCGCTTTTGGATCGTGCAGGCTATGTGGGCCGCGCCAATGGCAACGTATTTTCTCGTAAAATCGGCGGGCCCATTGTGGTGGCTCGGCGCGCCGGTCAGAATTTTACCTTGGCACAACTCTTGTTCTGGTTCATGATTATGGACATGGTCGTGCCCGGCAGTTCTTATTGGAACGTTGGTTTTGGCAGGCTGCAAGGCGAAGTATCAGAAGACACGGAAAGCGTGGAGACAGTCCGCCATTTCGCTGAAAACTTGGTGTGGCTTGCCGGTAAACTGCGCGGCTAAGGTCGTGGCATGCGTACTTCCGCCTTTTCAGCGGAGGCGTGGAAAGCCAGCAATAATAGGCTGCACAGCCTATCATCTGACAATAAAAAAGACCCGCTTTTATGGGGCGCCCGATTGGTGCTCATAAAAGCGGGTCTACATGTTATAGGTCTATTATTTTCCGGCGAGTTTGGCGCGGATCTGATATTCAATACCGCTCAGTTCAAGATCGCCAATGATGGCGTTTTGATTGGCGTCCCAAGGCAAGTCGCCTTTGAGTGTCAACGCGTAGTTGGTCTGGAGTTCCTTTGTCAATGCGGGAAGCGCAAGTCCTGCCAGCAGCATTTGCAGCCCCGGTCCTTTTTCCTCGTCTGAAGCGATATTCAGATGGATCTTCACGGTATCTTTGTCGATAAAATTGGCTTGGATACGAAGGACTTGAATGCTTTCAATGATGCCTATGGCGGTTGCTCCGAATTGGTTGGCAATCAGGCTTTCCCAGCTTTGTCCGGCGGCTTCAACACCGGCGGCCGCAAGGGCGAGAACGTCTCCGTTACGGTTATCAACGACCAGTTCAAGCTGGTTATCACCTTCAATGCGTGCGGCAGGCTGTGCGGTTTGGGTTGGCCACAGTTTAACCAAATCATCTTGCACGGAATCGGGAATGGGAAGGGTTCCGTTCACATGGAGATCACCCCGTTGGGGAAGGACCACACCTTCTTCATCCCATTGGATTTGCTTGATTTTCTCGAGGGCATTGGAGGCATTGATTTGTTCTTCCAAATAATTGCCAAGGCGCTGTTCATTGATGAAGAGGGTCAGATTGAATTGGTTCCCTTGAAGATCCGAGTCTGCCAAGAGGGTAATTTCGCGGGGAAGCACGTAGGGCAATAGCATTTTTACCTGATCCGGGCTGATAGGCAGATCCAGATCGTCGGTGATGTATTCTTCAAGGAAAGGAAAGGCCAATAAAGGATTGACTATGCCGCGAATCCGTGGATCGCCGACTAGGATCTCTTCGTGACTGATGACCGGTGATTCGCTTAATCCCAATACGGTATCGTATTTAGAATAGGCGACGAATCCGCCGATCACGACCAGCGCCAGCAATACAGCCAGAATAATTAATACAACTAAACACCCTTTTTTCATAACGGGCCTCCCGAAAATGTTGATTGAGACAAAAGAACGCCTCGTAAATTACTGCTTCGTCTATGTCGGCGTTACCATCGGAAGTGAGTATACTTAGACCTGCGCCTAAGAGTCAAAAAATCTACAGTGTCGTGGTGTCTTGGCGGTCGGCAAAAGGAAAAAGCCTTCACCCCCGAAGGAGTAAAGGCTTTACTAAATATCCGGTGTGCGGCAAAAGCGTTATAGAAAATTAGCTGCCTTTAAATTGGTCGATGAGCGCGACAAGGCTCGCTTTGGCATCGCCGAAGAGCATGCGCGTATTTTCCTTGAAGAAGAGGGGATTTTCCACGCCTGCGAAGCCGGAACGCATGGAGCGTTTGAGCACAAAACAGGAACGTGCCAAATCAACATTGATAATGGGCATTCCGTAAATGGGGCTGCTCTCGTCTTCTCGTGCGGCAGGATTCACCACGTCATTGGCGCCAATAACCACGCACACATCGACATTTTCGATAGTCGGATTAATATCATCCATTTCGACCAGCTGTTCATAGGGCACATTGGCTTCCGCCAGCAGGACATTCATATGGCCGGGCATACGTCCCGCGACAGGATGCACGGCATACTTGACTTCGGCGCCGTTGCTTTCTAGCAATTCACCCAGTTCGCGGACAGCGTGCTGCGCTTGGGCGACTGCCATCCCGTATCCGGGTACAAAGACGACGGAGGACGCGGCTTCCAATACGTAATAGGCATCTTCGGCGGTGATGGCTTTGACCTCGCCCGCTTCGGCTTGTGCTGATGCGCTTGTGCCGCCGGCAGCACCGAAACCGCTGAAAAGGACATGGCCGAGGGAGCGGTTCATGGCTTTACACATGATATTGGTGAGAATGATACCGCTGGCGCCGACAAGCGATCCGGCAACGATGAGCACCGTATTGGAAATGACGAAGCCTGCTGCACAGGCTGCCAAGCCCGAATAACTATTTAATAAAGAAATGACTACAGGCATATCGGCGCCGCCAATGGGGATGGTGACGAGGACGCCCAGCATTAAGGAGAGTACTAAAGCAAGGTAAAAGGCGGGGAGGGTAGCCACGGTTTCCGGAAACGCGATGTAAAAGACGCCTGCCGCCACCAATACGATGAGAACGAGGGCGTTGACTACTTGTTGTCCTCGGTATAGGAACGGTTTCCCGTCGATGCGCTCGGCGAGCTTCGCGTACGCGATCATACTGCCGGTAAAGGTGACGCCGCCAATGAGTATGGCAAGATAAATGGCGATCATGGGCACAAGTTCATGGATGTTGGAGGTGCCCAAGGCTTTATTGTATTCGACCCAGCCCACCAACATACTGGCAAGTCCGCCGGTTCCATTGAACAGCGCCACGAATTCGGGCATGGAGGTCATGGGCACACGGATGGCGGCAATGGTTCCGATACCGCCGCCGATGACCATACCCAAGACAATCCATTTGTAGTCCATGCCGTTGTAAAGGAGGGTGGCAACGATAGCGATTAACATGCCCACGGCTGATATTTGATTGCCTCGCGCAGCGGTGGTTGCTTTGCTCAGCATCTTCAAGCCGAAGATGAACAGGATTGATGAAACGATATAGGCGAGAACGATGATTGTATTCACTAGCGGTCTCCTCCTTTTGTTTTAAACATGCTGAGCATACGATGGGTGACGAGGTAGCCGCCGAAGACGTTGATACTCGCACAGATCACGGCGATCAGTCCCAGTGCGATACCCAATTTGGAATCTTCAGCAAGTCCCGCTGCCATGAGCGCGCCGACGATGCTGATCCCCGAGATGGCGTTGGATCCGGACATCAGAGGCGTATGCAGTTGAGAGGGCACCTTGCTGATCAGTTCGAAGCCCAAAAAAATGGCGAGCACAAAAGTAAAGAGCAATAACAACATTTCCATATCAGTCTTGCCTTGCTTGTTTGATTTGTTCGTTACGCAGTGCCCCTGATTGAATAATCAGGGCAGCATCCATAATTTCATCTTCCGCATCAAGTTTCAGCGTTTTATTTTCTTCGTCCCAAAAATGGGAAATGAGATTCAATAAATTCGTTCCATACACTTGGCTGGCGTGGCGGGGAACGCGGCTGGCGAAATTGTCGGCTCCGATGAGGGTGACGCCGTCAATATGCTGTTCCACGCCCGGCTCTACACCTTCCACATTACCGCCTGTTTCCGCAGCAAGATCAACAACGACACTGCCCGGCTTCATGGCGGCGATCATCTCACGGGTGACGATAAGCGGCGCTTTTCGTCCGAAAACCTGCGCCGTCGTGATCACAATGTCCGATTGGGCGATGACTTTTGCCATGGCCTCTTTTTGTTGTTCTTTTTGGGCATCAGTCAATTCAATGGCGTAACCGTCTTTTGTTTGCCCCGTTTCCCCTAAGTCGATTTTAACAAAGCGCGCGCCCAGTGAACGGACTTGTTCTTCCACGGCGGGCCGTGTGTCGAAAGCTTCGACCCGCGCGCCCAGCCGCCGTGCCGTTGCGATGGCTTGCAGGCCGGCAACGCCCACACCAATGATAAACACACGTGCCGGCTTCAGTGTACCTGCAGGCGTCATCATCATGGGCAGTACTTGATTCAGTTGGTTCGTTGCTATGATCACCGCTACATATCCCGCCAGATTCGCTTGGGAACTCAACACGTCCATTTTCTGGGCGAGGGTCGTTCTCGGGATCATTTCCATGGCGATGGCATCGACTTCACGGGCCATCAAGGCATCCAATACATCATGGGCAGTGAAAGGCTCCAGCAGGCCGATATGAAGACTGCCTTTTTTCATCAAGTTGATGTCTTCAATGGATGGTTTACCGACGCGCAGCACCACATCCGCTTGGGAAAGGAGTGCTTCACGATCTGTGGATACAGAGGCACCTGCATTGACATAACTGTCATCGGGAAAGCCTGAGGCTTCGCCCACTTGGCTTTCAACCACCACTTCCGCGCCCAGTTGTACGAGACGCGAAACGGTATCGGGGATGACTGCAGCACGCTTTTCATGGAGCGCAGTTTCTTTGGGTACAAAAAATCGCATGGCCACTTCCTCTTGAATAAGGCTTCAGCAATAATAAGGGGTCAGGAACTTCCTGTTTCGGCAAGACATTTTAATAGAGCGCCCTGTTCTTAGCCAATTGGCTTTTATAAGCGTCCGACCCATGTGGAAAACATGGAATGCCGTCTTCCTCCATAGGCTTTGTAAAACCGGCGGCACGCATCAGGGCGGTATTCGCAATGACTTGGCTTTATGTCTATAACAAATTGACGTGCTAAATATTTCTGAAAAGATGAAATTACCCGACGGCTGGGAGGGCAACGAAGATCTGCGCCATTTGAACGGACATAGCCCTAATGGAAAGAATAGGGTATCACTGCATTTTTAAGATTATTAATTACTCCTATTTTAGAAGGAAGCATGGACTTCATGATGACTATAAACGACAGCTTACATGAAATCTTTGAGCGGATGGAAGCACACTTTGGCCCCACCCATTGGTGGCCCGGGGATACACCCTTTGAAATCGCCGTTGGCGCCATACTCACCCAAAACACGGCATGGTCAAACGTAGAGAAGGCGCTGACCCGGCTTAAAGCCTTGCGTTGGCTCAGTCCGCGGCAGATCATGGCGGCGCCGCAAGAATCCTTGGAAATGGCGATCCGTTCGTCGGGCTATTATCGACAAAAAACGGAACGACTCAAAGGCTTCTGTGCTTTTTTAATGGACAATTATGGCGGCTCCATGGCGCGCATGGCAAAGCGTCCGACCTCCCTGTTGCGGGAAGAATTGCTGGCGCTCAAGGGTATCGGACCGGAAACGGCTGACGATATTTTGCTCTATGCCTGCGAAAAGCCTATCTTTGTTGTTGATGCTTATACGAAGCGTATTTTTTATCGATGTGGATTTATCCCGGAAAAAATAAGGTATGACGCCTTGCAAGCTTTGATACATGAGACCTTCCCTGCCGACACTGCTCTTTACAAAGAATTGCATGCCTTGATCGTGATGACGGCGAAGGATTTTTGTAAGAAAATGCCTTGTTGTGAAGGCTGCCCTTTGGCGTTGCCCGATCATTTGGGAAAGCCTTTTCCCTGTACGCGGCATTTTACAGAAGGCGATGAGGAGGCGGCGGCGCGCCGGGTGGAAAGGGATAAGGGTCGGAAAAAGCCTTGATTGTGTTTTTGAAGTGCGTTACTATCATGTTCATGCGCCGTCTGTCCTTTCTATTGGCTTTTTTTGAAAACCTACATTTTGGGGCATGGCGGCCCATCAAATCATCTCAACAGAGAAAATTCTGGGTTGTGGTCAAAGCCCACGTTAGAAGGAATCTGTAGTATGAAAGCCTTTAAAGAGTATTACCGCCCTATCGGCAAGGCTTGCTTGCTACTCTGTGTAGCGGTGTTGGGCAGCATGGGCAGCGCTTTAGCCGATGGGCTAACTCCGACAAGGATACCGGTCATTTACTGCACTGACCTCTTTCATCCTCACGAGGATCCGGACGACCATTTTGATCTCGCCTGTATCTACTCTATAGAAGAATTTGATCTTCAGATAATTATTTTGGATCAGGGCTTAAGGCAGGAAGCATGTCCCGGCGCCATTCCTGTTGCGCAGATGAACAGATTAACAGGCCGTTCCGTCCCCTGTGTGATCGGTCTGGCTGAACCGCTGACTTGTCCTGAGGATAATGGACGCAGCCAAGACAGGCGTTATCAAGGAGGCGTTGAACAAATCCTGTCTTTATTAGAGGCATCTGTGACACCCGTTATTATCTTTACGGTGGGCAGTCTGCGCGACGTGGCGGCTGCCTACAATCGAGATCCTGAATTGCTGCATAATAAAATAAGCCGCCTCTATACTTTTATCGGTAATAGTCAAGGGCAGTTTCATGAATACAATGTGAATTTAGACCGAAACGCGTACCGCTGTATCATGAACAGTACGCTGCCCGTCTACTGGGTACCTTGTTTCGACGGTGAAGTTTGGGAAAACGAAGGGGCCGCTTCTTATTGGCAGGCCGGCCATGATCAGTTATTGGCATCGGTCACGCCCACGCTCTTGAATTTTTTTCTGTATATGGATTTGAAAATGCCGGTGTCGGAAAAATTCCGTTTCTTATATCGTCCTGAATCTGTCGAAAAAGAAGCCTTCCTAAGTCAAAAAAGAAACTTGTGGTGCACTGCTGTTTTTCCTCATGCTGCGGGGCGGCGCTATATATTGCGCGGAAAGGAATACCGTGCCCTATCTTCGGAACGTATACATGACGGAGATCAGGAGGATAGTCCCTTTCATTTCGAGACGGTCCGCCTCTATGTAGATGACGACGCTGTGGAACATGTTGACACGTTGCAAGGCCGCCCTATTCAGCGCTTCCGTATAAACGACGCGAAACGATACGCCCCATCCATGACGGCTGTAACGGGCGGACGTTTGCAGGACCTTTCCGCACAGATTGAGAAAAATGCGACGGCGGCTACGCCTTGAATTATGCCCCCCCCCATTGGAGACGGATAAGTCTTTTTATTTCGATCTGAACAGAGGTGTTGTTATACTGCAACGGAGCGTATCGCTGTTGATGGTATCCATAGGACAAGGAAAAGATCATGAAACACACTCCTTTTATACTGGCTGGTTTTCTTTGTATGTTGGGGATAGGGGCAGGCATTGCTACCGCGGAACAACAAGAAATTATATGGGAGCAGCGCTTCACAGAAAACGGGGCTGCCGAGGCTTGGGAACTTAGCGGTACGGCGCGCATGGAAGACGGCGCACTGTACACGTGCAGCGACCCTGAAGGGACGAGCAGTGCTGTAAGTCAAACGCAGCTCGCCATTCCGGCCGCGAGTGACGGGTATTTGCTGCGCATGGAGTGGTCTCTTGTGCCGGTGCGCATTGGCGGTTGGGGTCAGGACGCGAACACGGGCGGCCCCTTCGTGGTTGAGTTCACCGGCAAACGGCCGACGTTGAACGCTGCGCATCGTGCAAAAACAACCGTTGCGCCCGGCGCAAGCGTGATCTTGTCTTGCGACTTTAATCAGCATCAAGTCTTTGACTGGCGCATAAACGGCGTGGCACAGCTTGATCAGCCCGTTCCCGCGTGGCGTCCCAACCGCGCATCAGCGCCCCTTTCTTTTTCTGATTTTAAAGATACGAACAGTGAAACACGCTGGCTTTGGGTGCGCGTCAGCAAGATCATTCCCGACGATCCTACGGCGATGCTCGTATCAGGTTGGGAAAGGTATCCGGAAGTGAAACCCAATGAGCGCCTTCCTTTTTTGGTCGGTGTTGCTAGTCCTATGGACAAGGTCTTTCGTGAGGCACGAGATTTCACGGGAAGGTTGAACAGCACCGTACAACTTGCTGCGGCGGGGCGTGAATCGGAAAGCTTTCAGTTGGTCGTGATCCCGACGAGCGGCGCCTTGCACGGGGTAGAGGTGGTGCTGAGCGACTTGCTCCACAGTGACGGGGCCACACGGTTGGATCAAGAGAATCTATCCTGGCATCCCGTGGGCTATGTGCAGACACGACAGTCTAATTCTTCCATGCGGCGCGCGGGCTGGTGGTGGCCCGATGTGCTGCTGCCTCGTGCTGCCTTTGATGTGGAGTCCGGCTTTGTTCAGCCGATCTGGTTCACGGTGTCTGTGCCTCACGGTACCAAGCCGGGCGTCTATCATGGTGTGATCCGAATCATGGCGGACGATGCAGTGGAACATATTGGACTGGAACTTCAAGTGCGTTCTTTTTCGTTGCCCGTACGAGGTGTATTAAAAACCGCCTTTTGTTTTAATCCCGGCATTTGGGAAATGTGGTATGCCCCGGATGCGGTGAAAAAGACATTGGGCTTAGATGATAACTGCAGTCATGGACCGCTCTACACCTCCTATGAATGTGAAGATGTGCTGCCCCGTGAAGACTGGCTGCGCCTCTACGATTTCCTGCTCGCCCATCGGCTCAGCCCAACCCAGATTTATTCGTCTTTGAAAGGGGGTAAAAGTCGGGTTTTCCCCGCCCACCGCGATATGGACTATTGTTATGAACGGGGTATGAATGCGACTTGCTTGGCGAATGTGGATGTGCTGCCGAAAGATCCCGAAGCGGCAGATACACTTATGGCTGAATTGGAGGCTTGGATCGCTTCGTGGGAAGAATTTGTGAAGGAAAAAGACTGGCAGGATTTTACGTGGTATGTGCACGGCTTCGATGAATCGGAAATGCGTAAAGATCCTGTGGAAAATGTGGATCCGTCGCTCCACCGGGTCTTTGGCATGTTGGCGGACAAATTCCCGTGGCTGAAGCGGGAAAGCGCCAATCCTATTATCGATAAGCATGTTGGATATATTAATGTATGGACACCGCTCACCCAACAGCTGCCGGAGAAAAAAATGGAGATGGTACGGGAACGCCAAGCCGCCGGTGATGAGGTGTGGGCCTATGTGTGTTGCGGCCCCGGGCGTCCTTATGCCAACCTGTTTATTGATTTTCCGGGCGTGGATCCCCGTATCCTGCCGTGGCAGTTTTTTCAACAAGGGATGACCGGATTTCTCTATTATCTTATCAACCTTTATGACGGACAGGAAAACTGGAATATGGACGCGCCCAAATGGCCCGAGCGCCCGTGGAACCCTTATTCCTTTAGAACCAACAGTGACGGTATTCTCATGTATCCCGGTCCTGATAAGGAACCCCTCGCCAGCACGCGCATGGAAAATCTGCGTGATGGAATTGAGGACTACGAGGCGCTCGCCATACTGGCGTCTTTGGTGGAAAAGGCGGCGGCTGATGATGCCCATGCCGACTTTGCTGCAGCTGCAAAAGCGGTGCTTGCCGTGAAGCCCGAAATTACAACATCGTGGAAAGAATATACGCAAAACCCGGATACCATCATCAGCGCCCGTGCGGAAGTGGACGAATTGATTGAAGAGGGACTGACGTTGACGGGTACCAATACGCCGTGACTTTGGCATGGAAAAGAAGGATCGAGCACTCATGAAGCATACGACATTGCCGGAAAAAAATGAAGAAAGATTGTCCGGCTATGATCCTGTCCGCAGCCTGTGGTTGGGCATGATCCTACTTTTCTTTTTCCAGCTTTTCGGCGTGTGGATGGAAAGTATCTACAGGATTAGTTTGACCGCCTTGGCGCCGGGTATGGAGCTGCTGGGATTATTGCTCTTTTTGGTTGCGCTGCCCCTGCTATGGCTTCCGCCGCAGTCTACGCCCCGATTATTTCGTGCCGCCGTGCTATTGTTCCTCCTGTGCCGCTTCTGCGCGCCCTTGTTGGGCACTATGGGCGGTATTCTTTTCGGCGGTGTTGGGGTGTCTCTTTTTTTGGTGTTGCTGGCGTGTTTGCTGAGCCGCCCTTATGCGCGCTTATCCCCCGATTTTGGAAAGGCCTTGGGCGTTGCAGTGCTTCTGTCTGTAGTGTTGCGTTCGTGGGGATTGTCGCTTGATATTTCTATGGACGGCATGGCGCTGTCCTTGGGCGCCGTGTTAACCGGCATGGCGCTGCTCCTTTCGTGGCATGATCTGAACGCGCCTTTGCAAGAACAAGAAGCGGTGGAAGATGCAGACATGGGATCCGGCGCAGCATTTGTGCCGATGTGTTCTTTCTTCGCCGCCCTTGGCATTGCCTTCCTTTTTCTTTCTTCGCCCTTGGCTGTAAATGGCTGGCATGGATACAGCCGTCCTTTTTTTACGGGCACGCTTTTCTCCGGAGCTGTAGTTGTTCCGATTGTCCTGTTTATGCTCGTAGGACAAAGGATCCCGAACCCCGGCCGTTATAGCTTGCCTGTAGGCAATTTTATTTTTACGACCCTTTTGGTGGTTGCCCTTTATGCGGGTCGGCCGCCCTTTCCTGAAACAGCCCTTTCCGTGCCCATCGTTTTGAGCAGCGGCGTTTTACCCGGTAAAAGCGGTGTGTGGATGGCACTGCTCATGTCGCCTGTGATCCTATTGAATCTGCGTAAGAGCGGCGCTTACTTTTCAGTTCGTCCTTTCGCACATCCCCGCTGCGCTGTAGCGCCTTTGATCGTGGCCGCGTTGTTCTTGGTGTCCATTTCTATTTTGTTGATCCTCACCAATGTGTGGGGCTATGTTCCGGGCGGACAGGTGCTGAGAAATCAATTCTATCTGCCTTTTTTTATTTTAGGTGTTTTCTTGATGATCTTTGGCTTTGTCAAGGCTCCGGATAAGGCGGCGCTTCCTCGTCGTGGAACACGCCTTATGGGGAGCCTGTCCCTTATCCTTTTGCTGTTGTGGCTGGCTTCGTTGTGGCACACGCAGAGGCCGGTCATGGAAGCTTCAAGAGGGGACACACTCCGCGTTGTTTCCTACAATATGCAACAAGGTTCCAACACTGCCGGCGTTCGGGATTACCTGGGGCAACGCTCACTCTTGCGCTGCCTTAATGCTGATGTTATTGCTTTACAGGAATGTGATACTGCTCGTGTTTCGGGCGCCTTGGTAGATGCTGTATACTATTTTTCGCAATCCTTGGGCTATCACGCCTTTTACGGGCCCGGCAGCATTTCCGGTACTTTTGGGACAGCGCTGCTGTCTCGATATCCCTTAGAGAATCCGCGTGTTCTCTTTTCTTTCAGCAATCCTGATGAGGTGGGTACGGCGGCGGCGGAAATAGAACTGTCAGGTCAGCCGATTGCCGTCTTTTCCAATCATCCTGCCGGCGATGCGGAAATTAAAAATGCCCATCTGGACTCCCTTGTGAAAGAAGCTTCTCGTTATCAATATGCCATTGCCATGGGCGATTTTAATTTCACGGAGCGCGATCCCTTCTATGGGCAATTGATGGATTTTTTTTCGCAGGTTGCCGCCCGCTCCGGTTCAAATCCTTTGTGGATGAAGCGCGGCATTGCTATCGATGACGCGATTGACCACATCTTTCTCAGTGCTCCGTTCACGGTGCTGGAAAACGATTATGTATTGCCTCCCCAGTCTCGAAGCGATCATCCCCTTCACTGGGCACAGCTGCAACTGAAGGGATCTGAAGCGCCTTGACTTACCGGCATTTTTTTGTTTAAAAATTATTTTTAATCGTCCTAACAAATTATGTTATTCTCTAGGTTGATATTTAAGATCATCTAATTTGGGAGAAAAGTGTTTTTTAAGGATACTTTTGCGGGAAATATTTTTTACATGCACCAGCTTTCGCGTGAGCTGTTTCAATAAAAATAGCATAGACCCAAACAGCCTGTATTTTGTGGAAGCCCCATGCATATAAAAACAGTTGTATCCCCGACAATCCATAAATGACTTGTTTTTAAAAGAAGGCTTCGTAACAAGCACGCACTTGTTGTTGTATTTTAAGCGGGTGCTTTCAATAGTTGTTGGTTGGTATTTCAACGTTGGAATGACAAGAAGGAGTAAGTCTATGCTGTTGTTCAATCTGTTCAAAGAGTTGTTCAGGGTAACTTTCCAGTTCTTTACCGGATTTTTAACGGATTTGGTTTTGGGCTGGGTCTTTCCTCCGTCGGCGGAATAGTCAGAAGCTATTGCTGCTGTCGCGCAGTATGCAGAAGTGTATTTGGAATGAGGTCGACTGTTACGATTGATTTTCTCGACACAAGCCTATGAAAGACAGGCTTGAAAGAAAGGACTTTTTATGGATTTCGCGGTACTGTTTCAATTGTTGGTGACTCGGACAATCACCTTCTTTTTAGATTTTCTTTTCAACGGTATGTTTGATTTTCTGTCCGACGTATTGTTTGGCGGATAATTAACAATCCTTTATGGTTGTGATGCTGTAGATTAGTGAAAGACAGGCGATTTGTTTGCCTGTCTTTTTTTTATCACAGTGTCGGTGAAACATTTCATTTCTCCTTGAAGTCTTAATGATTGGGTGATTTCGCTTTCGGCGAAATCGTGCCGACGGGGTGAATGTCCCTGAAAGGAGCATCCTATGACCTTGTTTCATCGTTCCTCTGTTGCCAACATCATTCCTCTGATTATTCTTGCTGCTGCTGCTGTTTTCGCGTGGCAGTATTCCCTTGCGCCCCGCCCTCTTCCCACCTCGGCAGCGCCGGATCAGTTCTCTGCCATCCGTGCATGGCATCATATCGAAAAAGTATGTACAGCGCCGCAGCCGGCAGGATCCTTGCGTAATGATGAAGCCTGCGCCTACATTCAAAAAACTTTGGAAGATCTTGGTGTAGAAACGGAACTGCTCTTTCAGTATGACAAGACGGGGGAACGGCAAGTATCGCGCCGCCGCGCCGTGCTCGGGCGTATACGGGGCAGTGAATCCGGGAATGCTTTCGCTATGGACGCCCATTTTGATTCTGTGCCTTGGGGCCCGGGCGCCGCTGATGATTGGGCAGCCGTTGCCGCCCTATTGGAAACGGCACGGGCCCTCACCGGCATGCCGAAGCTGCGCAATGATATTATCTTTGTCTTTGCCGATCAGGAAGAATTTAATATGGGCGGCGCAAAAGGCTTCCGCAATCATCCGTGGTTTCAGGATGTGCGCGTCATGCTTGGGCTGGAAGCACGGGGCAGCTGCGGTCCCTCCCTCATGTTTGAGACCTCGCCGGAAAACGGTTTTGTCGTCCGTGAACTTGCGAAGGCAGGTGTCGGCGCACGGGCAAATTCCGTTATGTACGACTTTTATAAGCGGATGCCTTTCAACAGCGACTTTGAACACTATAAGTATGACGTGGCGGGATTAAATGTTGCCTTTGTAAATGGCTTCCAACATTACCATACGGTGTTGGACAATGCGGAAAATATTAGTCTGTCCAGTCTACAACACCACGGTAATTATACCCTTGGTCTTGCCCGTCATTTTGGAACGATTCCCCTCAATGATTGTTACGCGCCCGACGCACAATATTTCAATACATTGGGCGGTCATATGGTGGTATATCCTATTGCGTGGGGCTGGCGGCTGGCACTTCTTGCCCTCGTTGTTTTTTTGGCGGTCTTTCTCTACGGCTTTCTTTCCAAGAGCCTCACGTGGCGCGGTGTTGTGGTTGGCACCCTTATCTTTCCCATCACTTCATTTTTCTTTTCTCTTGTGGCGATACCCTCTTGCTACCTGATCTTTCTGCGTTTTCGGGAAATGGCTTTATATCAAAATAATACCTTTTCTCTGGGACTTGTTGCAGTGGGCACGGCTATCTTTCTTGTAGTCGCTGCGTTGCTGCGCCGATGGTCGCGGCCGCAGGAAATGTTAGCGGGCGCTTTAGTATGGTTCCTTGTTGGTTTGATGCTGTGTCAAGTTATGTTGCCCGGCGGCGCGAACCTCACGCTGATCCCGTTGGCTTTCGGATTGGTCTATCTCTTGATCTTGCTGATAGGTTCACGACAGGGAGAGGCCAGTTCGCCCCGTTCTATCCGTTTTTCTTTGTTTTTTGCCGTGCCGCCTTTTATGTTTCTTACGCCCGTATTGGTCATGCCTTTCTACACCGTAACCTCTATGCTTTCTGTTGTGTTGGTTCCGGGCGTGATGCTGCTCTTTTCATTTTCACTGCCTCAATGGTGTCTCTTGCGGTCAGCACGGTGGTTTCAATCAGCCCTTGCCTTGGTGGTCATCGGCATCGTGTTGTTAGGCGCTGCCTATGTGGGATGTCTTCCCGGCGTGAAGAGTCCGTACCTGAACTGTCTTGCCTATGGGGTGGATTACGATAAGAACGAGGCGTGGTGGCTGAGCTCCGCCCGTCAGTTAGATCCCTGGTTGGCGCGTTACATTCCTGACGACGCGACACCGGAGAAGGCAGGCGCTTATTTACATAATGATAACACGGCTTACTTGAAAGGACCGGCTCCTTTGCCATTGACGGATCCGCCTAGTCTGCGCATAACGGCGGATGAGGAAGTGGCGGGGAAACGGCAGGTAAGTTTCATCATTTCATCGCCCCGCGGTCCTGAACGCATGTGGATTCGGGTCGTATCAGGCGCGCCCGTATATCGGGCGTGGATCCTTGGTCATGAACTGCCCGGCGCAGACAGGGACTGGAATATATCTTTGGAAATTCCGCCTCGGGATGGGGTCGCACTTCGTCTGGAAACAGAAGCGGAGCTGCCCTTGGAACTGGGCATTCATGAGAAATCTTGGGGACTGCCTGCCTTTGCCGATTTTGTGGCGCGTCCGGAGACCATGGCTGCGGAACCCAATCGTACGCTCATACGGCTGCCCCTCAGCAGCGACTACAGTTACAGTTATGCAACGCTCACTGTAGAGTGATTCTCAAGTCCTCGGCATCCTGTGGCGGCATGGTGGCTGTGTCCGTCTTTTTGAACCGTCCTGTCATCGTATCTGACGGCATCGCCGCGCTGTTTTGGTTGAAACAGCCTTCAATCAAAGGCTATACTATGGTGTGTTATGTTGCCGGGGTAGCTCAGTTGGTTAGAGCGCTGGATTGTGGATCCAGAGGTCCTGGGTTCGAACCCCAGCCCCGGTACCATCGTGTAATGGCGACGACCCTGCCTACAGCATCCGGCTGTTGAGGCAGGTTTTTTGTGTTTCAGCGGAGTCCCTGTTATTTTGGCAATCGCCGTGCCCCCATCCATGATTTGAGTTTTGGGAATCTACCCGCCATAATACAAGCTCCGTAGTGAATGTGCTTTCCGTTGATCGTGTTGCACGTGTCTACACAGCATCTCTAACCCGATGGTAGCGACCCATGAAGTTTGTTTTCTTCGCTTGCGAAACCCGAAAAAACGCGGCCATACGTTACCGTGTGGAGTCTTTCTCCCGTCTTCTCGAAGAAGAGGGGCATCGGTGTATTGTGTGTGTGCCCGCGCCGGTGCGCTGGAAAGAAGCGCTTTATGAATCCCAAGGCAGACTGAAAAAGCTGCTTTACCTTTTTTTGGTGTTCTTGCACCGCTTCGCCCAATTGCGGCATGTGCCGGGTGCGGCAGCGGTTTTTTTTCGGGGCCCTGTGTTTCCTTATGGCCCTCCTTTTTTTGAGCGTATCATTTCTTTTTTAAATCCCCGCCTTGTCATGGATTTGGATGACGCCATTTGGGAGCCGCCTGCTTTTGTAGAAAGCCCTTTTCTTCGATTCATGGATTTTGGGTGGACTGCTAAAATGGCGCGTTTGTGCAAACATTGTGTTGCAGGCAATGAACTGATCAAGGAATATGTGGAGTGTGAGGGCTGCCCCGCCACCATTATCCCCACGTGCATAGATATGCCTCTGTACGGAGGGAAACAATATGGGAACCATGAGGGGCAGCCTATAATTCTGGGGTGGACGGGACTCAGCGATAATCTCGGCTACTTAGACCGCATCGCGCCCGCCATTAAAGAACTCTCTACAAAATATCCCTTGGAGATGATGATTTCCACATCGAAAGAATGGGACTTTCCCGGGATCACCGTGCGTAATCGCAAGTGGATCATTGACGACGAAATCAACTATCTTACGGAAGCGGATATTGGGTTGATGCCTCTAATCGACACTCCCCGCGCTCGGGGTAAATGTGCCTTCAAAGCCTTACAATATATGGGAGCGGGCACACCGGTGGTTTTGTCGCCGGTGGGCATGAACAAGACTGTAGTAGAAGATGGTGTGACCGGATTTTTGGCCGATTCACCGGAAGAATGGTACGAGAAACTAGAGCAATTAATTAGGCAGCCCGAATTGCGTGAAACGATGGGCCGCGCTGCCCGTGGGCATATAAAAGCCCGTTATTCTGTGGCTCATTTTTATCCAACCTTCAAAGAAGTCATGTTGGGAATCCGTTGGAAAAAGGATTGACGGTTTTATGCCCCTGTACTTGACAAACAATCGAGATATCCATATCGCTCAAGAATGGATCATTCAGCTGCACCGCTGGATTGCGCGTCATGGTCTATGCGGTTACGATCCTTTTGACATTAAAGCGCATCCTTTTTTCCGTGCATTGCAGACGCGCCCCTTGCTGCGTAAAAGCTCGACGGCGCTGTCCGATTGTTTCCCCTTATTGTCGAGGCGGCTGCTCCGTATTCAGCCCGCCTTGAATCCCAAAGCCCTTGCCTTGACAGCGCACGGTGATTTGCGGCTCTATCAAGTTACGGGGGATACGATTCATTTGGATAGGGGATTGCGCCATTTGGATGAACTGCGCCGGCTGGCGGTGCCCGGCTATGAAGGGCTCTGTTGGGGCTATCCTTTTCCCATACGCGCCACGGGCTTAGACTGTCCGATCAATACGCCGGTGAGTGTTATCGGCGCCATTGCCGGGGAGGCCTTTCTTCTTGCTCACCGTCTTTGCGGCGATGGGGCTTTGCTCGATGCGGCGCAAGGGATCAGTCACTTTTTTTTGGAGTCGCTGCCCCGTTTGCCGGGTGATAAGGATACGTGGTGTTTCGCCTACACTCCCGCTGATCAGCGGCGTGTGCATAATGCTAATCTGCTGACGGTGTCCCATCTCTTGCATACGGCGTCGCGCATAAAGGATAGAGATTTAATGGAGGAGCTCCGGCCCGCTCTGGAGTTTAGTCTGTCTGCACAGCGTGAAGACGGTGCATGGCCTTATGGCGTATCGGTTGCAGGCGACGGCTACGAGCCGGCACTCATGGAATTGGTGGATCATCATCATAGCGGCTTTGTGCTGCGCGCCCTTTACACCCTATACAAGATTCATCCCTCAGAGGAATTGTCGGATTCATTAAAGCGAGGCTATTCTTTTTATCGCAAACTGTTCCGCGCTGACGGTATGCCCGTAAATGGTTGGGGGGCGTGGCCGGTTGATATTCATTCTTGTGCCGAGGGGATTCTTTGCAACAGCGCGTTGGCGGAGTTTCGGCCCGGCGCATTGAACGCTGCCGTGCAGACTTTGCGCTGGACCCATTATCAATTGCGCAGCAATAGCGACGGTGCGCCTTGGTATCGTGCCTATCCCTGTTTCCGTTCCCGCATTGTTTTTCCGCGCTGGGGAGTGGCGTGGATCTATCGGGCGCTGGCGGAATATCTTTATGCCCACCGGCGGTATCGGCGTCGAGGCGGTTCACAGTTCCAGACGTGTGTTCAACGGGGCATATAGTTTCGGCCGTTTCGCATCAAAATTCACCAGATCCTTTTGAATCTCGTCCGTAATGGCTGTTGCCGATCTTCCTGCTAGAATCTGTTCGCGCAGCCACGGACCGCCGGCGAGGGTATCGAAAAAATTTTCCCATTTCAGTTCCGGATGACATTGGTGCAGCGCGATAATCACGGCAAGGGTTGCTTTGAAGGGCCGGGCTTGTTGTCTGTCGGTGATGTTAAAGAGGATACCCTGACACAGCTGATCCCGATACTTGGGATTCGTGGCTTTGCCCGGTATGGACTTGGGCATATAAATCGTACCGGTGAGTGCGATGCCGGGATGCTCTGCGGCGTCGATTCTTTTCAAGATCTCAATGGGATTCATCCAGGGCGCGCCGCACACGAGGAAGGGCGTTTCGGTGCCCCGCCCTTCATTCACATTGAGCCCTTCAAAAAGAGCGGTGCCCACATACATGAGTGCCGCTTCACTGTTGGGTATATTCGGGGAAGGATTTACCCAAGGCAGATTACATTGGTCAAAATCCAATTCACGCCACCAATTGTCGGCAAGACTGAAATTTAATTTCAGATTGGTATTGGCAAAAAAGGTGTCTTTGAAATAGAGCGCGAGCTCAGCGAGGGTCATACCGTGGCGGATGGGGATGGGTGCGCAGCAAACAGAAGATTTGTATTGCGCCGGAAGGGGACCTTCAAGCACTGCGCCGCCGACGGGATTGGGCCGGTCCAGTACGAGTACAGGCACCTTTGCTTTTGCGCATGCCTCCATGCAGCTTTTCATGGTAGCCATATAGGTATAGTAGCGTGCGCCGATATCAGGCAGATCGACGACAAAGAGATCAATGCCGGCCAGTTCGCTGGGCGAAGGTTCTTTGCGGTCACCGTATAAACTAATGATAGGCACAGCGCCTTCTTTCGAGGAGACTTTTTCGCCTGCCTCGGCGCTTCCGGTAAAGCCGTGTTCAGGGCTGTAAATGTACCGCAGAGTCAGTGATTTATCCAACGCCAAGACGTCCAAGATGGGACGACCTGTTTGATCGACAGCAGCCGTATTGGACAATAAGGCGAATCGTTTTTCATGTAAGGGCGCAAACTTGTCGCGTACGAGCCGGTCAAGGCCGCTTTGTGCATTGGTCGTATCTTTATAAAACAGAGCCGACAGCGGGGTATAAAAGCTGCGGCGCAGTTCACCGTTATCCCGGTTTTTTTGGTTGGGATGACAGGTATTGGACAGAAGAATCGCATATACTTGGTTGGCGCGATCCATCCAAATACTTGTTCCGGTCCAGCCTGTATGACCTAGAGCAGTGCGCGCGGTCAGGAATCCGTTTGGCCCGGAGGCGCAGGGATCCAGCCACCATCCCAAGCCTTGCCAAGGATAATAGGGAAGTTGACCGATTCGTGTGATCTCGTCCAGTGTTTCTATGGGCAAGATACGACCGGCCATGAATGCACGACAAAATTTTTCGAGATCTTCCGCTGTGCTGAAAAGACCCGCGTGCCCGGAGACGCCGCCCAACGCAAAGGCATTATCATCGTGCACTTCGCCACGAATGATACCGCCCCGTGCCTTGTTGTTCTCAGTGGGGGCGCATCGTTGGCGGAGCGCGTCGGTCGGTTTGAAGCAGGTATCCTTCATCCCCAGTGGATCAAAGATATGGGTCTTACAAAAGGTCTCAAAATTCTCTTGAGCCGCTTGCTCAACCACCCGAGTCAATAAAATGAAACCGAGATCGGAGTAGGTACGTTGTACCCCCGGTTGTGCATCGGCGGCACATGCGGCGATGGCTTCGATATAGGGGAGCTGTCCTGAGAGACGTGTGTAAAAAGCATCCCAGGCGCGGATTCCGGAAGCGTGTGTAATGAGATGGCGCAGCGTGAAACGATCAAGATGAGCAAGTGGAATAAAGGCTGATACCGACTGATCAAGATCCAGCACGCCGGCATTTCTTAATAAGAGTACAGCCGTTGTTGTCGCAACCACTTTAGTCAAGGACGCCAAATCATAGAGCGTGTCCACCGTGGCGGTTTCATGCTGTGGAGCAAGGGCGCGTTGACCTGCGGCACCGAGAAAGATACGTTCATTCCCCTGACCTACACACGCCACGGCGCCGGGCGCTTTGGAACGCTGAACAGCTCGTTGCACTATTTCTAAGATATGTTCCTGACTTGACTGCATCGGTTGATGATAACTCCTTTGCATTGATGAGTAGTTCATGATCTACGACTAAGCGGTGAAAGTTTTATATAAAAACAAGACCGCCCAAGCCATTATACGGGAAAGTCCCTATGACTTGTGCGGTCTCATGAATTACTCAAGGTAAATAGCGACTCGGTATGGCTATTTCTTCGCAGCAGACTTCTTCACTGCGGCTTTCTTCGCGGGTGCCTTCTTGGGCGCAGCAGGCTTCTTCACCGCGGCTTTTTTCGCGGGTGCCTTCTTGGGCGCTGCTTTTGCTACGACAGCTTTTTTCGCCGGTGCCTTCTTGGGCGCTGCTTTTGCTACGACAGCTTTCTTTGCCGGTGCCTTCTTGGGCGCTGCTTTTGCTACGACAGCTTTCTTTGCCGGTGCCTTCTTGGGCGCTGCTTTCTTTGCTGCAGCTTTTTTTACATCTGGTTTCGTTGCGGCCATGGATAGTTTCTCCTCATGGTTGTGGCCATCTCCCAATACAACTATTGCCGGTTACCCATCCTTATGAGCAACCGAAGCGCCGTCCATTCCTTAGATTCGGTCCGCGCTTATAACAGGCATTGCCTGATTATGCCGACAAAAGAAACCGTGCTGATGCAAAGCAACGCATCAGCATTACTTCATCAACGCTCCGATACCTTCACTTCAAATTTTAATCTTGTATAGTTGTATCAAACTGTGAACAAAAATACAAATAAAATAAGTAGATTTGTTTTTTTATTGGCGCAGCACTGAGAGGAGCTAATTCTTGAAACCACGACATCGTTTTTTGGTCGAAACTATTGTCTTGGTTCTTGGATTAAAGACAGCGCAAAAGGAGGGCGTTCTGCCATGACTCACAGGAGGTTCACTTCCGAGGAATCATCAAATAAATATACGACGAAATCAACCAGCAATTCTTTCACGGGAATCGATTGACCTTGGTGCAGCGTGTACGGGTCATTGTCGTAAATGAAATAAAGATTGTAGGTACCCCGTCCTACTTTCTTCGTTACACGTCCGTTGGGCGGCACATTCAATTCCATACCGCCTTCTTCAGAAATGAGCGCCACTTGCGCACGATGGGCTGTTGTATTTTGGAAAAGAATTTCATAAGAGCCTGAACGCAAGCTTCGTTTAAATTCGGGCAACTTGGTTTTCGGCCGATAAGATCGGCCCGCATAAGGAGAATCATCTTCGGACAGCTCTCGTTCCCGCCGTTTCGATCCAATCACATGGACTTTTGATTTTTGCTCTAGTTCGGTTGGAGAAATAGTCGCCCTTTTCTGTTGCCCTCCTTGCTGCAAAATTTCTCCGTCGTCGGTGCTCCCGTATTCTTGCCTTTGTTCCTGTGCCTCGTCTGCGATGTCCTCCTCTTCAACAGCGATCATTTCGTCGGAAGCCATATCCTCAGCAGGCTGCCTTGTTTCAGGGAGGGCGGCTCTGTGTTCTGCCTCACTGCGGCTAAGAATCGCGCCTGATTTTCGAACCAGCTTTTTATTTTCAAAACGGGCGGTGATACTGGAGCCTTCCGCATCGGTCCATTTATAAAGTTTTACGGTGGAACCTTCGGCAGATAAAGGTTGCGCGTCCATGCCGATAATCATGAGTACATCATCAATACTCATACCGGGTTGGATCTGCTCAAATAAGGATTGATCAAAGCGTCGTGTTTCTTCATCTGGAATTTGGTTCGGCTCATCTGACGCGATGAGATTTTTTCGGATCAATTCTCCGTTTTCGAAACGTCCCATGAAGCTGACGCCTGAGGCGCTCCATCGATACACAACATTTTGTTCTTCGGTGCCGGCAACGACAACGCCGGGATCACCGAGGATTTCTCGAACCTCTTCATAACTCATCCCCGGTTTGATATTGAGCACCAATTCAGCGCCATAACTTGGAGGTTGAGGCGCTTCTTCTTGAGGGGCGGCTGTCACGCCGCTTTCTGTCGCCGCGGCGGGATATGGAAGCGGTGAACCGGGAGTGGGCACAGGGGGCGCAGCAGCGGGGCTTGCCGGAGTTTGCAGCACGGGGCCTTCAGATATTTTTTGTTTACTGATGCAGGAATCACAGCCGCCAAGCTGTATCAATAAAGGAATAACCAAGAATAGGCAGGGGAATCCCCCTTTAAGCGCTCTTCTTAAAAGATCCGACATTTTCGCGCGCATCGTTGTTTTCCTTTTGTCCGCAGAGCACGCTCCGCGGCTATTTGACCGACCCAGAAAACTGAAACCGGATGCCGCAGACAGGATAGGGATCCACGGCATTGATTGACTTGACCGGCATTATTATGGCATACTAGCCTCATTAAGGTAAGGTATACTGCCCCTTTAAAGCAAGTCTTTATTATTTAAGGGGGTTGCAGGGGAGAAGAACCACGGTAAGGGCTTACGCTGCAACAATACCTCATCCTTATTTTCAATGCATTTCCACAGATGTAGCCTTGATGGGTTGTTGTACCCGGGTTCATCCCCACGCGAGAATCTGAAACAGCACGCATCAAGGTACCGTGTAAGTATAACCCGAATCAATCGAAAGGAATCTCTTGGCTATGGCAACAAAAATTGGTATTAACGGATTTGGTCGTATCGGCAGAAACGTATTCAAACTGCTCATGGAAGAACCTGCTTTTGAAGTAGTAGCAATCAACGACTTGAGTGATGCGAAAACCCTTGCACACTTGCTTAAATATGACAGCGTCATGGGTGTATACAAAAAAGACGTAAGCTCCGATGGCGATTACCTTATTGTTGATGGCAAAAAAGTATTTGTCAGCGCGGAAAAAGATCCCGCAGCGCTCAATTGGGGCGAAAAAGGCGTCGACCTTGTTCTCGAATCTACCGGCGTTTTCCGTTCCAAAGAACAATGTGAACTGCACATCAAAGCAGGTGCGAAAAAAGTCCTGCTCAGTGTGCCCCCGAAAGATGCCTTGGATGCCGTCATTGTTTACGGTGTGAATCATGACACCCTGAAGCCCGAAGATAAGACAGTCTCCAATGCCAGCTGCACGACGAACTGCTTGGCGCCCGTTGCGAAAGTGCTCCACGAAAACTTCGGCATCAAACGCGGTCTCATGACCACGATCCACGCATACACCAATGACCAAAAGGTTATTGATATGCCCCATAGCGATCTGCGTCGTGCCCGTGCTGCCGCCTATTCTATTATTCCGACCTCGACCGGCGCTGCCAAAGCAGTCGGCGAAGTGCTGCCCGAACTGAACAAAAAACTGCACGGCATGGCGATGCGCGTTCCCGTTATCGACGGCAGTGTCGTTGATCTGGTTGTGGAAGTTTCCCGCAACGTGACTGTGGAAGAAGTCAACGCCGTCATGAAGGCCGCCTCTGAAGGCGCGCTTAAAGGCGTATTGCAATATGTTGAAGACGAAATCGTTTCCTGCGACGTCATCGGCAATCCTTACTCCTCCATCTTTGATTCCAAGCTGACGATGGTCATGGAAGGCAACATGGTCAAAGTTATTTCTTGGTACGACAATGAATGGGGTTATTCCAACCGCTGCATCGATTTGTTCAAATTGATGGCCGGCTAAGTTATTTAAAATCTCTTGTCGGGACCGCTTCTTGGAGGCGGTCCCGTTTCTCCATAAGTTTTACCCATAAGGATGTCTTCCATGAAAAAGGTCAGACTTGATCAGGTGAATGTTCAAGGCCGCCGCGTTTTGATGCGCGTTGATTTTAATGTGCCCCTGCATAAAGACGGTAGCGTGCGCAATGACATGCGTATCCGTGCCGCATTGAAAAGTATTCAGTATGTTCGCGATAGAGGCGGCAAACTCATCCTTATGTCACATTTGGGGCGTCCTCAAGATCTCTCCAAAGTTACCAATGACGAAGAGCGCGCAGCGATGGAAGCGGCTAACAGCACGCTGAAAATGGATTTTATCGCCCAGTGTCTCAGTGATCTGGTCGGCGCGCCTGTCAAGAAGATGGACGCCTGTGTCGGCCCGGAAGTAGAGGCAGCTGTGGCGGCCATGAAGGAAGGGGACATTATTCTTTTGGAAAACACCCGATTCAACAAGGGTGAAAAGACCAATGACCCTGAATTTGCGCGACAATTGGCAGCCTTGGCAGAGATTTATGTTTCCGACGCCTTCGGTACTGTCCATCGCGCCCATGCGTCGACGGAAGGGGTGACCCATTACGTCGCCTTGAGTGCCGCCGGATTTTTGGTCGACAAAGAAATGGAATATTTTGCCAAAGTTTTGAATACACCGGAACGGCCTCTGGCTGCGCTGCTCGGCGGTGCCAAGGTCTCCGGTAAAATTGACGTGATCGAGCATCTTCTTGATTTGGTGGATACGCTGATTATCGGCGGCGGTATGAGCTATACCTTTTTGAAAGCGCAAGGGCTGGAAATCGGCGATTCGCTCTTGGATGAGCCGGGGATCGAAGTGGCGAAGAAGGTGATGAAACTTGCTCAAGAAAAAGGGGTGGATCTGTTGTTGCCCGAAGATGTGGTGATTGCAGATGCTTTCGACAATGACGCGAACAGGAAAGTGGTGGATGTTGATGCAATTCCTGAAAAATGGCAAGGCATGGACATTGGCCCTAAGACCATTGAACGCTATGTGGCCGCGCTCAAAACGATGCGCACCGTCGTCTGGAATGGTCCTGTAGGCGTTTTTGAGATGGAGAATTTTTCAACCGGTTCCCGGGCCATTGCGCAAGCCTTGGCAGAGGGTCCGATGACCTCCATTATTGGCGGCGGCGATACGTCGGCGGCAGTGATTCAGTTTGGATTGGCCGACAAAATGTCGCATGTTTCCACAGGCGGCGGCGCGTCGCTCGAAATGTTGGAAGGCAAAGAATTACCCGGACTCGCCGCATTAACGGATATGCCAGGCGGCTGTGCCGGATGTCGTGGATGTGGCTGAGGCATAGATTTTCCCTGAATAGATGGTTTTTTTGTTATACTAATAGAGTAACGTAAACGTACCCGTGACTCGGGCAAGCGGTTCACCGTCGCTGTGCTGGGCACGGGTGTATACCAGAAAGGTGATTGAAATGGCACTTGCAAGAGAAGAAAAAGAAAAAATCGTACAAGCTCACGGTCATGATAGCCAAGATACCGGTTCCGTAGAGGTTCAGGTGGCCTTGTTTACTGAACGTATTAACCAGCTTACAGCGCATTTACGGCAGCATCCCAAGGATTTTGCCTGTCGTCGCGGTCTCCTGCGTCTCGTAGGAAAGCGCAGAAACCTGCTTAACTATGTACACAAGCAGGACGTGGAACGGTATCGCACGCTTATCGGTAAGCTTGGGCTGCGCAAATAGCCGCAATTTGGGGAGGCTTGGTACTGAGAGGTGTGCAGCGCCTGTCTTCTTTTCCGACCTTTTCTATAGAAGGTCGTTGTCTGATATGCACCGGTCCCTCCGGATCGGTGCTGCGCATAGAAGTGCCGGGAATTGAACAGGCCTGCAAAAGTAAGGCAAGGCTTAAAGGAAATGTTTGATGGTAGAAAAAGTAACAGTTCAAACGGGCGAGGTCGAATTACAATTCGAAACTGGCCGTATTGCGAAACAAGCGCATGGTTCTGTGATTTGTCAGAGTGGGGAGACCATGGTTCTTTCCGCTGTAACCGTTGCGCCCGAGGCACGGGAAGATGCTGATTTCTTCCCTATGACCGTGGATTATCGAGAAAAATTTTATGCTGTAGGTCAGATTCCAGGTAACTTCTTTCGCCGCGAATCGCGGCCGTCGGAACGGGAAATCTTAGTGTGCCGTATGACAGACCGGCCGCTGCGCCCTCTGTTCCCGAAAAAGTTCCGTAACGAAATCATGATTTGTCAAACCGTGTTCTCGGCAGACAATATCCATAACCCCGATATCCTGTCCATTAACGCCGCTTCTGCGGCGGTGCATCTGTCGAAAGCGCCCCTCGTTGAGCCTATCGGCGCGGTGCGCATAGGCTATATCGACGACACGTTGGTGGTCAACCCGAAAATGGATCTTATGGAGAACAGCAGCCTGGATATTATTGTGGCGGGCACCAAAGATTCCATTTGCATGGTTGAAGGTCAGGCGCACGAGCTTTCCGAAGCACTTATGGTTGAGGCACTTGAGTTTGCCCAAGTTCATATCCGCGCTATTGTTGAGGCAATTGAAGATCTTCGCAGTCGTGCAGGCGTGGAAAAAATGCCTGTCGATGATACGGAACCCAATCCGGAGATCGTTGCGGACGTAGAGGCCTTGGCAGCAGAACGCTTTAAAGAAGCCTTCAGTATTCGTGAAAAACAACAACGGCTTGATACGCTGGATGCGGTTAAGACGGAAACCCTTGAAGCCCTGCTTGAAAAATATGGGGAAGAGCGATTCGAGCAGTGTGCCGGCGAAATTGCTGATGTACTGGGCGAATTGAAAAAACACGTTATGCGTAAGCAGGTCATTGATACGAACACGCGCATAGACGGCAGAAGCCTTGATCAAGTGCGCGATATTTCCATTGAAGTGGGTATCCTCCCGCGTGTACACGGCAGCGCCTTATTTACACGGGGTGAAACGCAGGCGATCGTGGCATCTACCTTGGGTACGAGCCGTGATGAAATGCGTTTAGACGAGCTTACAGGCGATGAATTCCGCCGCTTCTTCCTGCACTATAATTTCCCGCCCTGGTCAGTGGGAGAGGTTCGCCGTATTGCGGGACCGGGTCGCCGTGAAGTGGGACATGGAAAGCTGGCAGAACGCGCTTTGGAATGCATGCTTCCTTTCGTGAGCCCTGATCGCTTTGAAGGCGATGAGACGGTCGATTTCCCCTATACCGTGCGTATCGTATCGGATATTACTGAAAGTAACGGTTCCAGTTCGATGGCTACCGTTTGCGGTGGTTCACTCAGCATGATGGACGCCGGTATTCCGATCAAAGCGCCTGTCGCCGGCATTGCCATGGGCCTGATCAAAGAAGAGGACGAAATTCGTATTCTCTCCGATATCCTTGGCGACGAAGATCATATGGGCGACATGGACTTTAAAGTCTGTGGTACCGCCCAAGGAATCACCGCTTTCCAAATGGACACCAAAGTGAAAGGTCTTTCACGCAAAGTGATGGAAGACGCTTTGGAGCAGGCACGCCGCGGACGAGAGCATATTCTGGGAGAAATGAACAAGGCCTTAGACGCGCCCCGCCCCGATATTTCACCCTTTGCACCGCGTATCTTCACCATCAAAATTAATCCCGACAAGATCCGTGAAGTCATTGGACCCGGCGGCAAAGTGATCCGTCAGATCCAAGCTGAAACGGGCGCGGAAATTGAAATTGATGATGACGGCACGGTCAGCATCGCTGCCACCGATAAAGTTGCCGCTGATGCAGCCATCGAATTGATTCAAGAAATTGTTGCTGATGTAGAGGTTGGCAAAATTTATACGGGCCGCGTAACGCGGATCATGAATTTTGGCGCGTTCTGTACCGTTATCGGCAATAAAGAAGGAATGATTCATATTTCTGAACTCGCTGATTATCGCGTGAATAATGTCACTGATATTCTGGACGTAGGCGATGAAGTCACGTTTAAGGTCATCGAAATCGATCAGATGGGCAGAGTGAATCTGTCCAAGATTGCTGCCGACCGAGAACTGGGCACCGTCGAGCCTGCACCCGAAGGATATCAATCCAATCCGCCCCAAGGCGGCGGCGGGAATCGTCCACGCAGAGATGATCGGCGCGGCGGTAAGAATGATCGCAACAATAATCGTTCCGGCCGTGACCGGGACCGTGGTCGCAACCGCTAATTCATTACTGATATAATCCGAGGTTGTCGCGCAAACCGGCGACAACCTTTTTTTTGGCAATCACGGTCAAGGAGTATTTGCCGCGTGTATAAACCTGATTCTGCCATGATTACCCACCGCTTAAACAACGGATTTACGATTGCCCTTGAACCTATTTCTTACGTGCACTCCGCTTCTTTTGGCATCTGGATAAAAACAGGATCCGCCGCGGAAACATATGAAGAAGCGGGGCTCGCGCATTTTCTGGAGCATCTCTTTTTTAAAGGGACCAAGACCCAGTCGATCCATGAGATTATGGACGCCATCGAACGGCGCGGCGGCTATCTTAATGCCAGTACATCGCGAGAATATACGACCCTCTATGCGCGCATGCTGGAAGAGCATGTAAGCGTCGGTATAGATGTGCTTTTTGATCTTCTTCAAAACGCGCTATTTGCCGAAATCGAAAAGGAGCGGGGCGTAATCCTTGAAGAGATCGCTGCTATTGAAGACACACCCGATGATTTCATTCATGATCTCTTGTCTGAATTCCACTGGCCCGATCATCCTTTGGGCCGCCCGATTTCCGGATATTCAAAAACCGTTTCCGCCTTCACCTACGAAGATTTCCGGCGCTTTTATTCCGCTTGGTATACGCCCGCGAATATGGTCTTTTCCATTGCAGGTAAATTTGACCCTGATAAGGTGTTGGCGCAAATCGAAAAAATAATGAGTCCTGTCAAAGCACAGGATCCGCCGACCATGATGGGCACGCCGAGATTCCAATCCGGTGTGCAAGCGGTTCATCGGCCCATATCGCAGTCCCATATCAATATTGCCTTTCCCGGCTCTTCCTCCACCTGTGAAGATCGCTTTTCTTGCAGTGTACTGACCGGCATTCTTGGGGGCGGCAGCACCTCGCGGCTTTTCGAACGTATACGCGAAGATGAAGGCCTGGCTTACAACGTCTATGCGTATCACACAAGCCATGTCAGTACGGGGATGCTTGGTATTTATGAGGCAGTCGCTCCCGTAAACTGTGATCGCGCCCTTGCCCTGACTTTCGAAGAGCTAAACCGTATCCGAGAAGAGTCTGTCAAGATTGATGAATTGGAGTCTGCGCGCCAACAATTGAAGGGTTCCATGCTCATGGCATTTGAAGGCAGCCACGCCCGCATGGCGCATATGGGTAAGGATTTGTTGTTTAAAGGGAGCGTGACGCCGGTGGACGAGATCGTGGCGCGTGTCGATGCGGTCACCGTTGACGGTATACTTGAGTATGCGCAAAGCCGTTTTCAGAAAGACAGCTGCGCCATGATTGTGTTGGGACCGGAACCGGATAAAGTATCAAAGGAAATACGCTTATAGCTATGAAACATTTACCGATACCTATACATCAGCTGCCGGGCAATGAAGACCTTGCCTTACCCGCCTATGCAAGTGAACACGCAAGCGGCATGGACCTATGCGCCGCTTTAAAAGAACCCCTTAGCCTGCCGCCACTGGCACGATACGCCGTTCCAACGGGCATCTGCGTGGCTATACCGCCGGGCTTTGAAGGGATGATCCGGCCGCGCAGCGGATGGGCGTTAAAGGCGGGTATTTCCATGGTGAATACACCGGGTACCATTGATGCGGACTACCGCGGCGAAATCAAAGTGCTGCTTATAAACTTGAGTGAAGAAACGGTGACCATTAAACGCGGCGATCGGATTGCGCAATTGGTTGTGGCGCCTGTTGCCCGTGTTGAATGGCAGCTTCGCGCTTCGCTTGACCGCACATTGCGCGGTGAGGGCGGGTTTGGACATACAGGGATCTAAGATCGAATCAACGTTCCCGAATTAAAATCCGGTCGTTTCTGTATTCCCAGCCGAAGTACGGAAGCGGCCATTGTCGGATGAGCAAATCCAGCGCTGTGGACAGTTTCACGTTATTGAGGATACAGGGGTTAATGGGGATGTCGGCAAGAGCGCGCTGCGCTACAATCTCCACGCCGAGCTGTTCGGTCAAAGGCAGCAAGGCTTCATGGAGCGGAATGGCGCTTGCCGCTTCAACCATCCCTTCTTCTTCTTCCGTGCCACAGTCGGGAAGACAAAGGGAAACGATGCGTTCCGTCATGGCATCCCCCGCGTTCGCGTCGGAAGGGCTGATCCGCGTTGTATCGGCATTTTCATTTTGAGGCGCTTTTAAAAAAATGTATTCATCGGTACATTCAATGCTGACCGTATCGGGCGCAATTCTCGCGGACTGGAGCATGGCTTCCAGCACGCGGCCAAGGGGAAGTTGGGGGAGATGTATTTCGCCGCATCGGGCCTCGGCAATATAATTATCCGCCACAATGGTGATGTCCAAGCTTTTGCTTAAGGCAGCAAAAAGAACGAATAGATTGGTTTTTGCCCCGAACACGGCACCAACCTTCAATTCTTTATAGGCATCGCTGAGTTGATCATCCAAAGACATGTGCTGTAAAGCGTCATACATTTCAGGGAAAATCAGATAGTAATGGGGGGTGGCAACATACTTTGCCTGAACAGCATCTGCCAAATTCGCAATCACCTGTTCGTAAGAGGTGCCTTTATAGGAAACGGCGTCAATAGACCGTTCCTCCAGACCGCTCATGAGGACGAAAGCGCCTTCCGTTGCCTCGCCTAAAGCGCGCATGGTATCGCCCAAAGGGCCCATAGCATGGCTAAAATGGACGGGCGCCCGTTTTGTTAGGGTGGGAAAGGATTCACGAGCGGGAGCCGCTGCTTCACCTTCTTTCGCAGCGTCATGGGTGCACGCCACGCAGCACAGACCCAATACGAAGACCGCCGTGACAGTGCGCAAAAGAAAAGGAGTTGGAGTGAAGGGATTGAATCGCATGAAAGCCTACACTTTCTTGATCATAAAAAAAACATACATATACCGTGGAGATAGCAGGGTCGACAGCTTAATATGCTTCCGCGTGGCCCCGTAAAGAGCGGATTCATACAGATGCTAGCCCTTATCTATCATAAACTGATGGAAGCATATATCCTGACGCAGCAATCTATAAGGCAAGAAAGACCTGGGTATAATAGTATTGACCTTCTTTATTTTGTGCGATGCCGATGCCGGTATAGGTATACCTTGGGCTCAGGATATTGGCGCGGTGACCAGAGCTGGCCATCCATTTCTGAACCAATCTTTCAAGTTGGTCGATGGGGAAGTCTCGGCCGATATTTTCTGCGTATCGTTTCCAAGCAATTCCTGCGGCACGAAGACGGACTCCCGCGTCTTGATTGGCCAGATTTTCATGTGAAAAAAAATCGTGTTCTGCCATATCGCGGCTGTGTCCTTCGGCAACTTTCGCAGCGCGACAAAAATACTTGAGTTCCGCTACGCCCTCTTTAACACGTTCCTGATTAATGAGATCGAAGAGTTGAACCTCATATCCTTGAAGAGAACATTCTGCCGGATCGTCGCCGTTCCATGCTTCGCCTTCGCTCCACTCTCCTTCACCTTCGCTCGACTCTCCTTCACCTTGACTCCATTCGCCTTCCCCCTCGCCGAGATCTACGCCGGGGATGCAGCCATTGGCCAGCATATAAAAGAGCACGTTGCATCCGCTCAGATTGAGAGAGCTTGCGAGAAGCATGATAATAATTATCGTTTTCTTCATCGTAGAAACCTTTGGCTAACATTAGAAAAATGTTGATTAGGTGATTTGTCTCATACTCCAAAAGGATATAGAAAGTAGCGTTACTGAAACAAATTATTATTGGAGCTTGGTGATTTTAGGCTGAGATATAAGCCTTTTTGTAAAAAGAGCTTTTATACTGCATAGCGATAGGAAAGACCTGAGTTTCCGCTTTGAACCTGCGCAGAACAATATTAAGAGGATTTAAGTACTACAGTTCCGATATAATAGCGATTCTTTGAATTTACAGTTGAGGTGTATCTTTCGGCGAAGCCATTAAACTTTAGTTAGAGACGGTTCCGCCGTATTTTTCCTTAAGAACATATTTTCGCGTTATTTTGCGAAAATCAACGACAAGAAATGGCCCCTAATGAAAACAACGACTATCTTCAGACTATTCTTTTGCGCCCCTATAATTTTAATATTGGTATTTTCTGCCAATGCCTGTTCAAAATCACAGGAACCCAATGCCGAACAATCATCTGTCTCTTCTGAGCAAATGCCCGCAACGCCGATTACCGAAGTTAACGTACTCGGCGCAGACGAAGCGGGAGAAGAGGTAAAAAAAGCCGCTGTCGCGCCGCCAACTATACCGCCGGTAAAAGACGGCGTTTTGGTTTCGGAAAAATATCCCGACTTCGCTAACAGCATTCTTGGAGCCGCAATTTTAGACGAATTAAACACCGGTGAACTGCTCAGATCCGGCGATATCGTTATTACAGAAGCTATGCTTCAAGAAGAAGTAAGCGAGCTGCCCGAAGAAATACGCGACAAATCTGACGCCTTCGGTTTTTTTATTCTCGATCAAATCAGCTCAGAACCCCTGTTGTTTCGGCAGATACGCGCTAAAACAGGCGGACACCCCGATGATGAAGATTGGGATGACCAAATCCAAGGCTATATACATGACATTATTTCCGACGTCCAAACGACCGACGAAGAACTACTCGCGTTTTATGAAGAAAATAAAAACATGATGGGCGATAGTTCTTTTGAAATGGTGAAAGAAGAATTGGAGACCTATCTCGGTATGGAAAAAGGAATGCAGGCCGTCCAAGATCACCTGCATAGCCTTGGGAAATCCGTTGGCATTAGTGTGCAAGCCGCTTGGGTGGATACGGTGGCGACCAAATTCAAAGACAATCCCATCAACAATGCACTCGCTAAAGGCAAACCTGTGTTTGTAGATTTTTACGCCGATTGGTGCGGTCCCTGCAAACTCATGAAACCGACCATTGACGCCATCAAAGAGGCTTATGAGGATACCTTGATTGTGGTTGAAATAAATGTAGATGAAGAATCTTTCTTAGCGCGCCAACATCAGGCAGAAAGCATACCAACACTGCTCTTCTACGATGCCGAAGGAAATTTGGTTTCTCGTAAGGAAGGCTTGATGTCGGAAGAGGAACTCCAAAAAGAACTGGAAAAAATCGGCGTCGCGCCCAAAAACAACGATAATTAAGGGAACACGGGCGCGTTTTTTCTTTTTCCGGCTTTATATTCTACGACGCTTATAAGAAAGGCCGGTCGCTACGTATAGGTAACGACCGGCCTGATTAATCTACCGAAATCAGATCTTCGTGGGCAATCCGCCTCCCATGCCGATAAACAAGGAAAGCAGAACAAGAGTCAGCAGCGCAAGGGTGCCCAAGAATATATTGGCAGGATCCAAGATATCGAAACCGTCGCAACAGCCCGGCTCTTCAGCCTGGATGACCAATTCTGCGTCATCCGATACCAAGCTTCCGTCCGGAGCGCTCCCAATTGCAGAGGCTGTATTGAGTATGCTGCCCGATGCCACATCATCCTCGATCACCGTGTACGTTTCTGTGAACTCCTTGGATTCGCCGGGGACAAGGGAAGCCAAGATTTCATCCAATCCCGTGAGAGGATCTGTTACCTTAACGTCGCTGAGCGTCACCACGCCCGTATTGGTTACCGTGACCGTGTAGGTGATCACATCACCTGCGTTACGATAGCTTTCAACATCGGCCGTCTTTGTGACGGACACGTCGGCATTCAATACTTCTTCATCAACTACCACCACCGCCTCATCATGAGCTTCCACAGAATCGCCTTTAGGATCTTTTCCAACAGCAGAAGCCGTATTGGATACACTTCCTGAATCCAAATCAGATTGTGTAATCGTGTAACTTTCGGAGAAGGATTCCGAGGCGCCCGCGGCAAGATTCGCGATCGTGCTGTTTAAGCCCGTAAGAGGATCACTAACAACGACCTGCGTCAATGCCACATTGCCTGTGTTCTCCACAAGAATCGTGTAGCTAATGATGTCTCCTACAGCATTGTAAGAGGTGGGGGCCGCTTCTTTGCTAAGCTTCAGTGCCGGCCGTTGCTTGATATTGACTTGCACTGCACTATACGTAGTCGTCTGATCTTCGCAAATAACAGGCTCAATAGATTCTGCCACAGCGGAAACTTCGTTCTTCAGAGAACCTCGGTCTACGTCTGCTTGTTGGAGTACATAGTGTGTCGTTATATGCTTCGATTCACCGGGTTGCAAGGAATCTATGTGTTCATTCAAAGCGCTTAAACTATCCGTCGCCACGATGTTTACGACCTCTACATCGCCCGTATTGGTCACCGTAATCGTAAAGTCTACGGAATCGCCCACAGCAGCCTGTTCAGGAGAAGATACGGAGGAGCTCACAGATAGCGCTGCGATCCTTCGCTGTACCTCCACAGATATCTTGGCTGTGACGCAATTCGTAGGATGGGCGATCTCACAGACCTGATAGTAAATCTCGTAGATACCGGGCGTTGTTCGCTCGGGAACAGACAGGATACCGGTAATAGGATCAATTTCAGGACCGAGACCATCGGCTTTATTCGGTTGGGCATTAACAATTGTCAGAACAACATCGCTTGGATTTACAGGCACACCATTCAGCCTAATACTGTCAAAGACATTGGCTACTTCGGGATCGCCGAGGCAGTAGACAGGACCAAAAGATGTGTCTTGACCGGTTAAGATGTCGCCAAACACTTCTACGCTGTCATCATCATGAACTGCTTCGCCCTGAGGATCGTTTCCTACGGCGGAAGCAGTGTTCAATACGCTGCCCGCGTCCAAATCCGCTTGTGTAATCGTATAGCTTTCCGTAAAGCTTTCAGAAGCGCCCGGAGCCATTACGCCGATGGTTTCGCTCAAGCCGAGTAAGCCATCTGTCGCTACCACATCGCTGAGCGTCACATTGCCCGCGTTCATCACCGTAATCGTATAGGTGATAACTTCGTCAACGGCGCTGTAGGTCGAAGGTGCCGCCGTCTTCACCACATCAAGTGCCGCGTCTTTTATTGCGGACACCATTTCGTTTGCAGTGTCATGCACGGATTCATCATCAGAATCATGGGCTGAAGCAGTGACTGTATTCGTCACGCTTCCCGCGTCTAAATCATCTTGCGTGATCGTATAAGTCGCTGTATAGGTCGCGACAGAACGAGGCGCAAGACTGGCGATGCTTTCGCTCAGAGCCGTAAGGGGATCCACAAGGGCAACGTCAAAGAGCGTCACATTACCTGCGTTTGTCACGGTAATGGTGTAGCTAATCACATCGCCCACGGAACTATACTGCGTGGGCTCGGCCGACTTCTCCACTTGGAGCTGCGCATTATGACCGGCTTCCACGGTCACGTCATCGTCATCGTCAACAGGATTGTCGTCAGGGTCATTACCGGAGGCGGAAGCGCTGTTCAGCACGCTGCCCGCATCAAGATCAGCTTGGGTGATCGTGTAGCTTTCCGTGAAGCTTTCTGAAGCGCCGACACCGAGGCTTGGGATACTTTCGCTCAAGCCAAGAAGTGCGTCCGTCACCACCACATCCGTTAAACTCACGTTACCCGTATTCGTCACGGTGATGGTGTAGGTGATCACATCACCCACAGCGTCATAGGTCAAGGGCGAGGCGCTCTTGTCAACACTCAACGACGCTTGCTGTTCTGCTTCTACGGTCACTTCATCGTCATCGTCAACAGGATTATCGTCAGGGTCTTTGCCGGAGGCGGAGGCGCTGTTCAGCACGCTGCCCGCATCCAAATCAGCTTGTGTGATCGTATACGTTTCGGTGAAGCTTTCCGAAGCGCCAACACCAAGGCTTGGGATACTTTCGCTCAAGCCAAGAAGCGCGTCCGTCACCACTATATCCGTTAAGCTCACGTTACCGGTATTCGTCACGGTAATGGTGTAGGTAATCACATCGCCCGCAGCGTCATAGCTTAAGGGCGACGCACTCTTATCAACACTCAACGACGCTTGTCGTTCTGCTTCCACGGTCACTTCATCGTCATCGTCAACAGGATTGTCGTCAGGGTCATTACCGGAGGCTGAAGCGCTGTTCAACACGCTGCCTGCATCAAGATCAGCTTGTGTGATCGTGTAGGTTTCGGTGAAGCTTTCCGAAGCGCCGACACCAAGGCTTGGGATACTTTCGCTCAAGCCAAGAAGCGCGTCCGTCACCACTACATCCGTTAAGCTCACGTTACCCGTATTCGTCACGGTGATGGTGTAGGTGATCACATCGCCCACAGCGTCATAGGTCAATGGCGAGGCGCTCTTATCAACACTCAATGACGCGTATCGTTTCGCTTCCACCGTCGCCTCATCACTATCCTGAACGGGATTACCGTCGGGATCTTTACCGGAGGCTGAAGCGCTGTTCAGTACGCTGCCCGCATCAAGATCAGCTTGTGTGATCGTGTAGCTTTCGGTGAAGCTTTCCGAAGCGCCGACACCGAGGCTTGCAATGTGCTCACTCAAGCCAAGAAGTGCGTCCGTCACCACTACATCGGTTAAGCTCACGTTACCCGTATTCGTCACGGTGATGGTGTAGGTGATCACATCACCCACAGCGTCATAGGTCAAGGGTGAGGCGCTCTTGTCAACGTTCAACGACGCTTGCTGTTCTGCTTCCACGGTCACTTCATCGTCATCGTCAACAGGATTGTCATCAGGGTCTTTACCGGAGGCGGAGGCGCTGTTCAGCACACTGCCCGCATCCAAATCAGCTTGTGTGATCGTGTAGGTTTCGGTGAAGCTTTCCGAAGCGCCCGCGCCGAGGCTTGCGATATTTTCACTCAGACCAAGCATAGCGTCAGTGACAACAAGGTCTGTCAATACAATCGTACCGGTGTTCGTCACGGTAAGGGTATAGGTAATTACATCACCTACTGCGTCATAACTTAGGGGAGATGCATCTTTCACTAGATTAATTCCAGGGACATATACCCACACGGTAATAACGGCGCTGTCACAGTTCGTAGGATTCAGGTCTTCACAGATCTTATAGTCGATGCTATAGCTTCCCGCAGGCGTGCCGGTCGGTACACTCACCACACCTGTGCTCGGATTCAGTTCAGGCACGGGATCACCGGGATTCACAGGCGTTGCCGGTGTTTCCACGGTAAGCGTGATATCGCTGATATCCACTGCTGCGCCGTTCAGCGTGTCATTGTCCAAAGCGTTACCCACATTCGGGTCACCGACGGTTCCGTTCACAGGACCGAAGTCGTCATCCACCGCGTCAATCGCGCCCGCTTCCACTTCAACCGTGATCGTAGCCGTGTCGCAGTTCGTAGGATTCAGGTCTTCGCAGATCTTGTAGTCGATACTATAGTTGCCCGCGGGCGTGCCCGCCGGTACACTTACCACACCTGTGCTCGGATTCAGTTCAGGTACGGGATCACCGGGATTCACAGGCGTTGCCGGTGTTTCCACGGTAAGCGTGATATCACTGATGTCCACAGGCGCGCCGTTCAGCGTGTCATTATCTAAAGCGTTACCCACATTGGGATCGCCGGCGGTTCCGTTCACGGGGCCGTAGCTGTCGTCTTCGGCGACGATGTCACCGGCGGTCACGGTAACGGTAATAACGGCGCTGTCGCAGTTGATGGGATTCAGATCTTCACAGATCTTATAGTCGATACTATAGCTGCCCGAAGGCGTACCTGCCGGTACACTTACCACACCTGTGCTCGGATTCAGTTCAGGTACGGGATCACCGGGATTCACAGGCGT
>Ga0265293_10001492_pt1 | contig 50886 bp, 64 predicted proteins | sample Munlanlewell138R_FD_192505 | JGI IMG/M metagenome (GOLD analysis project Ga0265293, IMG submission 192505) | Leachate microbial communities from a municipal landfill in Southern Ontario, Canada - Leachate well 138R | ecosystem: Engineered > Solid waste > Landfill > Unclassified | place: Canada... | reverse complement strand
CCCGCCAGTAAACCACAAGAACTGTTTTTGACACTTCGAGACGGAACAGGAAGGCGAAGTAAATATGCCACCGCAGATGGGGAAGAGGTGGATATCATATTTTATGGTGGGCAAGCTGGCGGGGGTAAATCTTTTGCGAGTTTGCTTCACCACATGAAATATTGTCACGTCCCCAATTATAAGGGTGTGACAATTCGACGAACAACCCCTATGCTGACCAAACCTGGTGCTATATGGGATGAAGCAAAATCCTTGTACCGGGAATTTGATCCCAAGGCAAAGATTCGCCTCAAAGACATGAAGATCACCTTTGGACCTGTTAAGAACATTGATGCCAGAGCGGAAGTATCTTTCACACACTTCGAACGTGTAGACGACACAGATAATTTTCAAGGGTCACAGTTATCTAGTGCGGTACTTGACGAGCTGTGTCAGTTCGAAGAAAGCCAGTTTCTTTATATCCTGTCCCGTCTTCGTACCAAAGCAGACATGAAGCCAGTTATGCGGGCCACGATGAACCCTGATCCAGACAGCTGGGTAAAGAAGTGGGTTCAGTATTACTTGTATCCAGAAGGTCATGAGGAATTTGGTAGACCTGATCCAGATAAGCAGGGTAAAGTACGGTGGTTTATTCGTGATGGAAACGACATGATATGGGCAGAATCCCGCGAAGAAATGTTCCAAAGACATGGTCGCAGAGACGCAGAAGGTAATCTCTTACCAGAGACAGACCGCAAGCAAATAAAGCCACTATCCTTTAGCTTTTTATCTGCTTCAGTTTATGACAACCCATATATAGATGATAACTACATAGCTTTTCTTGAAGGCTTACCTAGGATTGAAAAAGAGATTTTGCTATATGGTTCTTGGGAGGCAAGGCCAGAGTCTTTAGGTATGATCCGGCGAGAGTGGTTCATTGAAGAAGAGCAAGAGCCTCCATGGACAGAAATTGAAAAGACCGTACGTGCCTACGACTTTGCTTATACCAAGAAATCGGACACCAACCCATCTCCAGACTATACAGTTTCTGTAAAAATGTCTAGGCTTAAATCTGGAGATTACTTCATACATGATATTCGTCAGACGCGGATTCTCCCAGGGGAGTGGTTAGAGTTTATTCTAGCTGCAGCCGCAGAAGACGGCCCCAAGACAGATATAGTCATACCGCTAGACCCAGGCCCTGGTGCCAAGTTCACGAACACAATTCTATCGAAACAAATTAGTTCTGCAGGATACTACGTTAGGCAAATGCGTAGTCAAGGAACTAAGATTGATCGTTTCAAACCATTTGCATCTATGGTGATGAATGGTGGGATGAGGATTCTAAAAAACTGTGCTACAGATTATGAGAATGGAATATATAACGATCTTACCTTTGTTTACAACCAATTAGAATCTTTTGATGCAAGGTTGGGGAAGAGGAAACGAGGCGAGAACGGGCATGACGATGAGTGTATACTAGGTCGTCAATAAACTTATTTAATTCGGTGAACACCTGTTGGCGAATGTCATTAGGCAATACCGAGCCAAGCCTCAATAGAGGAAGGTGTAACGACTATCGAAACCGCATGCCTAGCATGAAAGGGAGTAGAGTAACCTCAAGTGAGGTGAAACAGTAAGCGTGTGGTTTCTCACACGAAGATATAGTCTGAACTATATGGCGACATATAGCATTCACTAAAATATAGGAGAATTTCTATGAAGCATTTTATCGAGGTGGGAGATGTATTACCCACAAACACCTACGGTGATGTAAAAGTTATAAAAAAAGAAGGTAAGTTTTTTACTGTACAATTTATTGACTCGGGATATAAAACCAAGGTTTTGCGGGCAAATCTTGTTGCGGGGAAGATCAAAGATAGATCAAAACCAAATCCTCTGCAAAAAGGTTGGGAAGATGTTTTTATCGAGTCTAAAAATAATGCAGGAGATTCTTTTGTAATTCTTAAAAGGAATTCCAGAAAATGTATAGTCCAATTTAAGGACACTGGATACACACTGGAATGTTTTAATGCAAATGTTAAAGCTGGAAAGGTCAAAGACCCCTATAAAAGAAGTTTTTTGGGTGAGGGTTTTTTGGGCGAACCTAAGAATGTCCACTATAAAGGACAGGCTAAACAACTTTGGTCGAACATGATGAAGCGTTGCTATAATCCTAAAGATGTTAGAGGATATTATGGAAGATGCTTTGTTGATGAAAGATGGAAGTGCTTTGCAAATTTCCTAGAAGATTTACCTTCATTAGATAACTTTGAACATTGGGTGAATTCCAGTAACACTGGGGTGAAATATAACCTTGATAAAGATATTAAGATACCTGGTAATAAGATTTATTCTAAAGCCGCTTGCTCTTTTGTAACGGAGTTTGAGAACAAATCTGCTGGTGGAATTAATAGACACAAGTGAATGGGCATAGATTAACGAACTATGTTTAACATAAAGCTAGCCGATGCTTGCAGCGATGCTTTTGAAGCAGCAGCAACAAGTATAAAGATACCAAACTTTTCAGCTGGGTTGAAGAGTTTAAATTTAACTATCGACAACCCTTTCATTAGATAAAACGAGGAGGGAATATATTGGCTGAAAAAGCAGGGGATGCACCGATTGATGCACCCTCACAACAAACTCTCTCCTTAGAGAAGGGAGATAATCCAATCCCATCTTTGGTTATTGGGGAGATGGGTCAAACTGGCCTCCTAGTGTTGGGTGGAAATGTTTTAGAAGAATGTTCCGCAGAGCTGAGATGGCCTGAATGTATTGAAACTTACAAAAAGATGTGTAAGGATGCAACCATCTCTCCAGCTGTAGAGTTAGTTGAGATGATGATTTCTCGCACACCTTGGGAAGTAAAGGTTCCTGAAGGTTCGGAAGAAAGGTTGAAAGAAAAGGCTAAGTTTCTTCAACAGTGCATGAATGATATGGAGCATCCTTGGTCTGATTTTATTAAACAGGCTGCTACATTCAACAGGTATGGGTTTAGTCCTCACGAAAAAGTGTTTAGGTATCGTAGGAAAAGTAGAGGTTCTAAATACGATGATGGTCTAGTAGGCATCAGAAAGCTGCCAATTAGGTCTCAAGATAGTGTTGCTGGTTGGCAGTATAGTGCGAATGGTAGAAATCTTACAGGGCTTTACCAAAAAGTAATTATCCCACAAGGATATAAACAGGAAAACTTAGATTTTGTTAGAAGTGATTCTGTAACCAACACCCATCCTAATAGTGCTTCTGATACAGGTGTTAAGTTTATTCCGCGTAATAAATTCATTCTTTTCAGAAACAATCCGCTTAAAGATAATCCTGAAGGTCAAAGCCCTCTCATTGGTGCTTGGCAGGCTTGGAAGTACAAGCAAGCCTTTGCAGAGAGTGAAGCTCTTGCAACTGCTCAAGAAGCTAATGGGTTTAAAGTGTTGTATCTTCCTGCCCAGTACATGTCAGACGAAGCCTCTGCGGAAGACAAAGAGGTGTACGAGACCTACAAGAAAATGATGGCTAACGCTCATCAAGCAAAACAATCAGGCTTCATTCTCCCTTTGATCAGAGATGAAAGTGGGAACAAGATGTTTGAGTTTGATATTAAGAGTGTTGTTGGTAATCGTGGCACGGACATTGACAAAGTTATTCGTAGATATTCGAGTGAAATTCTAACAGCTCTTTTCTCCGACATGCTCACGCTAGGTAATGAAGGAGGCGGTTCATTCTCTCTTTCAGAATCTAAAATGTCCATTGTAGAGATGGGTATTCAAGCCAAACTGGATGAAATTAAAAGCCAACTTAATCACGACTTGGTTCCTCAACTGTTTGCTTTAAACGGTTGGGACTTAGATGAGCTACCTTACTTTGATTATGGAGTCGTTTCTAAGGAGTCTCTTGACGAGCTTTCCAAATATTTCCAACGATGCGCTGCAACTGGTCTGATTCCAAAAGTTCCTGAAGTAATCAACCATATTCTTTCTAAAGGTGGTTTCACTTACAGAGTGAAAGAAGGTACTACACAGGAAGAGCTTAACAAGATATTGTCACCAGATACTTCTCGAAGTGGCGATGGTATGAGCACTGCTGGAGATGGAACTTCTAATTCTGTATCAGAGGAAGACAACTCTGTATCTAATAATGAAAACTAACAGGAGTATTGATGGCACACACTCTATTTAAGCTGAGGAGTAAGGTCTTCAACACTCCTCAGCTTATGAATTTAAGTGACTTTGAAGGGGTTGTTGAGTATCTAAATAACCGTTGCTCAGATAGTGATATGCGGTCTGATAGAGAAGGAAGTTACTCTATTGATGACCGCTTATCTTACAACCGAGATGTACAGGTTGCTGTGATCAATTTAGAAGGTCCGACAACATATAAACCCACTATGTGGGCAGCTCTTTGTGGTGGTTTCGATTATCAAACCCTCAAAGAGGACTTCACCTATCTTGCACAACAGGGTGCGAAGACCGTTGCTTTCCACATGGATAGTCCTGGTGGTGAGGCTCATCAAATGATGGACACCGCCAATTACCTCCGTAAGACTGCCGACGAATATGGAATCACCATTCTGACCTATGTAGATGGTTTGGCAGCATCGGCTGGATATGGCATTGCAGCTATCAGTGATCGCGTAATCATGTCCTCTGACAGTGAGGTGGGAAGCATTGGTGTTGTGGTTCGATTAATGAACGACAGTAAGGCACTTGAAAAACAAGGCTATCAAAGAACATTCATTACTGCTGGCAAATCCAAAGTTCCCTTTGATAGCAATGGTGAGTTCACTAAGGACTTTATTGATGATCTTCAGGCTAAGGTCGATAGTTTATATGTAGAATTTACTGAACATGTGGCGAAGCATCGTAATATGTCGGTAGAGACAGTTAGATCAACGGAGGCTAAGACTTTCCTTGCGTCAGACGCCATTGAGCTTGGTCTAGCTGATAGTGTAATGACTGTTGAACAGTTTTACACATATTTGGCTGATACAGCTCAACAAGCAAAAGGAAACCCAATGATTAAGAATAAACTATTTCTCAAACAAGAGGATAACACCGATATGACCCAACTTGCACAACTGCAAGAACAAGTAGCAACTCTGGAAGCTTCTCTAAAAGAGGCCCAAGCAGTATCTGCACAACTTGAAGAAGTAACCCAACAACTTGTTACCCTGCAAGAACAAGTCACTGTTAAAGAACAAGCCCTAACTGAAGCAGTAGCAATGGTGGAAGCTCTGACTTCTGAAAAAGAGACCATGAAAATGCAGTCTCGTAAAGAGAAACTGTCTGCTGTGATGCCCGCTAAAGATGTGGAAGCTGTAGCGACTTCTCTTGCTGGACTAGAAGATTCAGCTTTTGATGTTGTTCTGAAGAGCTATGCTGTTCAAGTAGAAAAGACAGAGGCTTCTGATCTGTTTGTAGAGGTTGGTGCTACTGTAGGTGAAGAAGATGTTGTTCAAGTAGACCTTACTGAACAGATTCTAAAACAGCGTCTAGGCGCTTAACTCCAAGCAGAGTTAAATAATTCCTCCCGGAATACACAATAAATCTTTAAAAGGAAAAACTAAATATGCCTTTCGTACAAGAGCCTTTCAACAAGCGCTTCTCTGACCTCGTTGTACACGAAATTGATCCATCTGTTGGTTATAGTCGTCGTGACCTGAACATTACCCCTGCCCCTGTTCAACTGGGTCAAGTGGTATTTCGTACCATTACTTCTGATCTGACCGCTCCTTATGCTGTTCTTTCTGACGCTAATCAGTTGGTTGCTACTAACGAGTTTGCAGTTGTTTATGGTGATGAATTCAGCTTTAACCCTGAGTTCACTCCTCGCGCTATTGCTTCTGGTCAATACAACGGTGTTGGTTTTGTTGGTACTGCTGGTGGCCTACAGCTGAAAGAATATTACATCAAGCAAGTTGCACAAGATGAAGATGGTGCTGATCTATCTGACGCAGAGTTTGAGACCCTTAAAGGTCTGCTGGAAGCACAAGGCATCCAGATTCTTAAAACTGTATAAATAAATCTTAAATAAAAAGGAATATATAGAATATGGCAATTGTGCTAAAAACCAGTCCTGATGGTCGCGTTGTAGATCGTACTGATAACCTGCTAGTAGTACCTAACACCGTAGGTATCACTAATGCTCTGAATCTGTTCACTGACGATCCTCGCACTCAGAAGAATATTGAAATTACCCGTAGCACTCGTCGCAACTCTCTGCTAGAAGACCGCAACTGGGACGAACGAAACCAGACCATCGCTGGTCGTAAACAAGATAGTTTGCTGCTACGCATCCCGCATTTCCCTGCTGATGACGCTATTACTCCGAACGACATTGACGGTATTGTTCAAGGTGGTACTCTAGCAGAAACCGCAGAACTGGAGACTGTTGCATCCGTTCGTGCCGATAAGATGATTGCCCTGCGTGAAGCGCATGGTCTGACTCTCGAAGCTGCCCGTATGCAGCTGATCACCAATGGTGATGCTTATGCCCCTCGCGGAACAATCGTTACCAACTACTACACTGAGTTTGGTATCACCCGTGAAGAGGTTGGTGTGGACCTAGCTGCCGCCGCTGACCCACGCACCGATGTAAATGATGCTAAGAAAGCCGTTCGGGCTGGCCTGACTGGTGGTCAAGCTGGTACTGTTCGCAGCTTCGTAGCACTATGCTCCGATAGCTTCTTCATGGCTCTGATCCAGAACGCATATGTTACTGATGCCCTGAAGTATGTTGACCAAGGTCAAGCTCTAAGCATCCTGCTAGGCGCTGGTGGTTCAGCTGTTGCTGGCCTGGACGCTCGTTTTGAAAGCGTCACCATGTTTGGTGTTACGTGGATCAATGCTGGTGCTGCTGGTTATGAAAACGCCGACGGCGACTTCGTTCCATTTGTTCCAGAAGGTGATGCATATCTGCTCCCTGTTGGTGTTCGCAATATGTTCAAAACATATTACGCGCCAGCTAACCGCTTCTCCCATGTTAACCGCCGTGCTTCCATGAGCTATTGGTTCGAGTACATGAATGAGAAAGACGACATTATCGAGATTATGACTGAGCAGAACTTCCTGAACGCATGTCTGGCTCCCGGTGCTATTGTCCGTCTGTACCTCGACTAATAGTTGAATCAAAGGGACCACGTGGTCCCTTTTTTATTCTAAACAAGGAGAATAAAATGGCTGTTGAAACTAAGGCTGGTTGGATTTATGCTGTGCGGCAATTGGCAGCTCAGATTGAGGAAGGCGTTGGTGGTGAAATCACCTCTGAATCAATTACAGATGCAACAGATGTAGGTAAGTCTGTCCTCACCGCAGAAGATGCAGAAGCAGCACGCACTGCTATTGGCGCTGGGACCAGTAATCTTGCTGTAGGAAGTGGGGCTAGTGACGCTAAAGCGGGCAACTATGTACCAACTACCGCTCAGGTGTCTGCTGCCCTATCCACTAAGGCAGAGATTACAGCACTCACTGAACTTGATTCTGGCGATGAGCTTACTGATGTAATTACCACAGTAAACGCAATTATCGCAGCACTAAAAGCCTAACAAATCAGGAGGGGTGTTTGAATGAATGAACTAACAGACGAAGAGAAAATTGGATTCATTCGTCTACTGATTGGCGATATTCCAAGTAGCCCCTTCTACCCTCTGTTTTCAGATGAAGATATCTTAGATTTTATTACCATCACTTCTGGTAATATTATGACAGCGGCAAAGTACGCAGCAATATCTGCTTCTATGCAGATGGCTGGTTGGACTACACGCGAGCGTACTGGGCAAATTGAAGTGTGGAATTCGTTAGCAACAAACTATCTGAAAGCATTGGATTACTTTATCAACTCAACAGATAAGGTTATCCCAAATGGTTTGATGCCGTGGTCTGGAAATCTAAGTAAGTCTGAGATGGAAAGAATGCTCTGTGATCCAGACAGAGTTAGGAACAAGCTGGTCGATGTTTATTTGTGTAATCCTCCTTGCTCTCCGCCCGATCTTCTGAACAACAGTCGTTGTAAATAGGAGGTGGTATGAGATTAAGATCAACAAAACCTATGTTTCTTCTGACAGGTAAGAAGCCCCTGACAATATTCCGCAACACAGTTAAAGGACAGTTCGTTAGAGGTATTTGGCAAAAGGGTGAGTACGAAGAAATAGTACGTGAAGTTAATATCCAACCTTTACGTTATCATGAAATTCTTCTCCTTCCTGAAGCTGAGAGAACTAGGCAGTGGTATAGTTTGTGGTGCGCAGAGGACTTGAGGACAGACCAAGAAATCGGTTTTCTTCCTGATGGTCAGCAGACTGACGGATGGGATGCTGATGAGTTCGTGTACGAGGGTTACCGATACAAGATAATGAAAGTTCACTCTTGGGATATGGGTGTTCTGGATCACTTTGCAGCTCAAGCTGCAAGAATAGAGGTTACACCAAACTGAGAGGTAAAGGATGGCTAAAAAGAATTCTGGTGTAACAGTTGATAAAAAAGAGTGGAATAGACTCAAGAAAGTTATGCTTGCAGCAGCCTCTCAGGAAGTCCAGACTGGGTGGTTTGATGGACAGAGGTATGGTCCAGAGAATCAAAACCTGCCAATGGCACAGGTGGCTTCGTGGCAAGAGGAGGGCACTATTGGAGGACAGAAGAATGGTTCAGGTATTCCTCCAAGACCCTTTATCAGAACCTTCATAACAGGACTTAAAAGAAGCAAAGCTTTTCAAGTGTTTGTTAAATACCATCTAAAGCAAGTTATGGATGGGAAAAGAACATGGAACTCTTTCTACAGATTATTGGGTAAGTTTGTACGTCAAGGTCTCCAGGCTACAATGCTAAAATGGTCCACTCCACCAAACGCAGCATCTACAGTGAAGGCAAAGGGATTCAATGACCCTCTTATTGAAAGTGGAACACTGTGGAAATCTATTAAAACAAGAATAATGAAGGCTGGGAAAAGGGGTAAGAGATGAGCATATTTCAGCAACTGCGTGATTCCCTGTATGATTCTTTCAGCTTAGTTCTTGCAGACTACTACCCAACTACTCCTATTATTTTTTCACATCAAGATGGTGACGAGCCAAATACCACCTACTTAGATTTACAAGAGATTTCTGTAGAGCAGGTTGGGAGAGTGCAGACTTCCACTAGGACCGAGGAGATAGATGATGACGGAATTATCCGTAACATGTTGAACACTCAGGCCCACTATGAGACTGTGATTCAAGTGGGTTTTGTTGGAAGTCAGTCAGGAAACATTGCCTACGATTTACACCATCTGATAAACACAACACCCATGTGGGAGAAGTTTCAACTTCATAATCTTTACCCAATAAGAAAGAGTGAGGTAAGGCGTTCCCCCTTGCTCAGAGAGACAAAGTGGGTTGAGAGGTTTTTGTTTGATGTTACGTTTACATATTCTGTCTCTACCAATCAAGAAGTTGATGTTATTGAAAACTTTACACACATAATTCAAACTTGGGGAAATGGAGTTGATTGGTTCCTAGACAAATACGGTGAAGATTTCACTGTTGTGTTCACAGACAAACTCCAATATTTGATTAATGAAAAATACCCAGAAATATTTGATGTATATTCTTGGTTTTTACAAGAATTCGGCGAGGAATTTGTAGAAACTTACGGGGATAAGATAAACGAATTGATTAATTTAATCTACCCAAGTATATTCAACTAGGAGATAAGATGGCGAGCGATAGATTTGTACTAGAGCAAAAAATTGACAAGATGGAAGTCAATATGGGGAGACTAGACAGAATTGTCAATGGGACAGAAAACGAAGATGTAAGAGTAGATGATGGACAGCTAGTCCCTTCTATCAGAAAGTGGCAGGAGGAGATGGAGGCGGAGTATGCTGTCCCGCCACAAGATTTGATTGATGCGGTGGACCAGTCTAAGGCAAACGCTACATCTGCTGAAGAGTCCGCACAACAGGCCGTGGCGGCTGCTGAGCAGGTGGAACAGAATGCCGAGCAGATAGCGCAGGATGCTGCACAGCAGGCGGTTGATAATGTGGTGATTGCGGTGGATGGGGCGGTTGATAGAGCTGAAGGGGCGGCTGAACGAGCCGAGACAGCTAGTGATGCTGCATTCGTCAATGCTGATGTATACCCTGATATTGCAACAGGTCTGGTTGCTGTTGCTGACGGTGAGCAGTTTCAGGTGGTCGAAGGGAAGGAGCTTGTTCGGTACCTGAATCAGGGTGGCGCGGCAATAGAGCTGGCTCGCATCGTGGCCGAGAGCATCATCGCCACTAATAGACGTATCAATGCCGCGCCCCAACGCGATTACTTTGTAGCCGGTGAGGTAACTGCCCGCGTGTCTAGCACCGATGCGATTGCCCCGACTCCCACTTGGAGTGTAGTGGGCGGTGAGCTAGTAGTCGAGGCAGACCAAGTGGGCAACGTATTTAGGTACTTCGACACAGGCGAATACTGGTCGGGGGGCCAGCCTATGGAGGCTGAGGTCGAGGTCGAGTACCTCCAGCTGCTGGAAGTGTCCGGCCCAGCTATTCAGGTGGGCACTGGGGGGACCTTAAACTCCGTACGTCTACTTTATGCGAGTAACGGGGCTATAGGTACATTCAGCGCCTTGGGTGTAGGCGAGAATGCCACAATCTACCCCGGCATGGAATTCGGGGAAGGGGAGAAAGTAGCGCTGCGCGTACTACTCCTACCAGACGGGTCGGGTTATCTGGAGGCCCGTAGACCGGGGCGAGTTCAGCGCCACCCGATTCAGCTACCAACCGCGCGCGGAATGGTTGCGCCAGCCTTGCGGCGGGTCTCGGGAGTTACCATAACGCGGTTCAGCGTACGGACAGTGGATCCGGAACTTTTATTAGTCCCGGAATTGGATTCGCGTGTATCTGCGTTGGAGCAGGGCGCCCCATCGGGGGATGCGTTGGCGACTAACCGGCGTATAGCGGAGTTCCCGCTGCGGGAATACTTCGTGCCTACTGAGATCGAGGCTCGGAGTTCGCAGACCGATACGCCGACTCCCACCCCAACGTGGGAAGTCACTGGCGGGCACTTAGTTGTTGCGGCGGATCAGGTGGGTACGCAGTACAGGTACTTCGATACTGGGGCGTACTGGGCCGGGAGCACACCTGTCGAGGTTCTAGTCGAGTGTGAGTTTCAGGTTAACGAGCAGGCAGCGGGTCCCAGCTTCCAGCTGGGGGCGGGGGGTACTCTAAGTTCGACCCGCCTGTCGTACGCATCTAACGGTAACATAGGCGCATTCACGGCCACAGGAAGCCCAGATGCTGCTAACGGGGGGGCTTCTGCTTACCCGGATATGGCGTTCTCCGTGGGAGAGGTGGTGTCCCTTCGGGCCGTCATCCTACCAGACGGGTCGGGTTATCTGGAGGCCCGTAGACCGGGTAGAACTCAGCGCCATCCAATTCAGCTGGAAATTACGCGGGGGTTGGTAGCCCCCGCACTGCGCCGGATCGCGGGCGTTACTATAACCCGCTTCCGAGTTCGGCCAATGGCCCCGGAGCTTTTGCAGATCCCCGAGCTGGAAGAACGAGTCACCGAGCTGGAGCAGGGAGGGTCATCGGGGGATGTACTGATGAGTGCGACACCTAAACCCCTTCCGTACGCTATCCGCAGGGCGGCGCTTAACCACGCCGCATTCTACGGGCAAAGCAACTCTATCGGAGCGACTGTGGTCGGCGGAACATTGGCGCTGTCGCTCACCCAGCCGTACTACAACGTGACCTTCGCAGGTGGGCCACGAGCTTGGGATGGGGGTTGGTCGTACCTGCCGACGAAACCTCTGGTAGAGGATGATGACAACACGGGGGGCAGTGGTAGTGCAAGTGTCCCGCTAGGTGAAACGCAGTGCTCCGGGGCGGCAAACTACGCATCTACACTCGCTGCCATTAGGGGCGTGCTGCCAAGTGACCTTGTGATACTGGCCTCAACCGGTGGGCGCGGGTCGTATCGCATAGATCAGTTACAAAAGGGGACATCTTGGTACCCCAACCTGATCGCGCAGTTCCAGGCTGGGGTGGATACCGGGTCCGACTACGTGTGCCACTACGTAGGGTGGATACAAGGCGAAGCCGACGCCAATCAAGAGACTGCATACGGAACTTACCGGACCATGCTGGAGAATCTGCAGTCGGATATTGAAACCGACGCTCAGGCCGTCTCGGGGCAATCTGAACCCATCCCGATGCTAATCAGTCAGGTCACCGCGTATTCTCGTAAGAATCATGGGGTCGCGCGCGCGCAGTTCGATGCCGCCCGCGACAGTGACAGGATATTCATTGTCACATCAAGCTACCGGTTCCCGTACGGCGGAAACATCCACTTCACTAACGTGGGAGCAAAGCTCAATGGGGCCTACTTCGGGCGGGCGCACGATGCGCTTTTGCAGGGGTACCAGCCAGAGTGCCTGATGCCGATCTCGGCAGTCCTCTCCGGCACCGTAGTTCGAGTGCGATTTGATGTTCCGCACCTACCGATGCGGCTGGATACGGTACAGCTGGCGGCTACAGCCGACTACGGTTTCCAGGTGCGGGACGAGCAGGGTGTGTGCGATATTCAGACAGTTGAGGTGCAGGGGCCAGATGTCGTAATCACATTGGTATCTGAGCCGCAAGGGACTTCCGTTGTTCGCTATGCGCTGGACTATGCAGGCTCAGGCCGGTCGGTGTCAGGCGGCCAAGAGGGGTGCGGCAACCTGCGGGACAGCGCGCCCGAAAAGGTAACCATCGACAGCGCCGAATATCAGCTATTCAATGCCTCTCCAGCATTCGAGCTACCTGTTGTCAGGCTGGGTTTTTGATCGAAAAAGCCGGCACTTCCAGCGGTGCCACTCTGACAAGGAAGTCCCTATGCTGCCCCATACACGATAGGGCATCTACGCCACTAACCTTAAAGCCTCTCTAACCAGAGGCTCCTTTTTATCTCATGAAAAACAAGACATCGTGGTTCTGTTGTACAAGATTTACACAACACCAAAAAGCTTTACAATTAACAAAGGAGCCTTAAATTGGCAGTTAATAACAGATTAGACGATATTGTACGTCTTACAATCCTCAGAGAAACCACAAGACAGGAGTGACTCATGCCCTCTAATTTGTCAGATATTGTGCAAATTACAATTACAAAAGAAACTACAGCAATTGATACTGCTAGTTTTAATATTCCATTGGTTCTTACAACATCTACAGCTTTCCCTGAAAGAACTCGCGTATACGCTTCTGTTGATGCTGTGTCGGATGATTTTGGTGGTGAGTCTGATGTTGCGCAGGTGGTAACTAAACTCCTTAGCGGGAATACCACAAGACCCCTGTACGTCGTTGTAGGTAGACAGCATGTAAGCTCTGCAATCTACACCATCAGTCAAGTTGTGGTTGGTGCAGACTATACTCTCACGATTAATGGTGAAACCTACACACACGTTGCTGGAGCTAGTGATACAGATACCGACATTGCTGAGGCACTGGAAGAAGCATATGGTCTTAGTCCAGTCGATGGTGTCACTGTTGAGGCTGAGGCCGGTTCCATTGAGATCACCAACACCTCTCAAGACGTTAACCTCACTGTTACATACACTCAGAATATTTCTGAGGACAGCGTGTTTTCAACAGAGCCTTGGGGTGACACTATTGCAGCTATTGAGGACGAGAATAGCACGTGGTATGGTGCTGTTGCCACCACACATGATCCAGCTGACGTGCTTCAGATTGCTGCTGCTATCCAAGCACGGTTTAAGATTTTCGGCACATCCACACAAGATGCTGATGCTCTGACTGCATCAGGAGATGATATTATTTCACAACTATCGTCTTTTAACTACAGTAGAACCTTCGCTGTATATTCCCCGTTTGCTAATGAAGATTACCCGGAAGCTGTGTGGCTTGGAAGTCAGCTACCAATGACTCCAGGAACCAACACTTGGAACTTTAAACAAGCCCCTGGTGTTCGAACAGCAAACCTTACAGACACACAGAAGTTTAACCTTCGCTCTAAGAACGGTAACATGGTTACTGTAAGAAATGGAGTTGCTATCTTCGAAGACGGCATGATGGTTAATGGAGAGTGGATCGACGAGATAATTTTCATAGATTGGTGGGTAGCTCGCGTACAAGAGGCTGTCTTCTTCCGCCTAATTAATAGTCGAAAAATTCCGATGACACGTGCAGGGGCAACAATTATTGAATCTGAGATTCGATCTGTTTGTGCTCTAGGCGTCTCTAATGGCGGTATTGCAGACGATACACCTTATACAGTTATTGCTCCAGACCCGCAACGAATTCCGGCCAACATGAGAGCACAACGCACCCTTGGAGACTTCCGCGTACGCTTCAGGTTGGCTGGAGCGGTGCACAAAGTTATCGTTGATGCAGTTGTCGGCATTTAATACTCATTACAAAAAGGAAACAATAAATGGCAGGTGAAGTGCTGGCTAGCTATAGCCCAGAGGATGTAACCATCGTCATCTCTGTCCCAGCAACAGGGACGAGTCATACGATTAATGGGTATGTTGACGGAACATTCGTTTCTATTAGTCGTCTAGTTTTGGGTAGTGAGCCTTATTCGGGTGCTGATGTATCCAATGCTCGCGTAGTACGCTCTAACAAAAACGCTACGGTAACACTGAGTTTGGCTCAATACAGCGAATCAAACGATATTCTAAGTCAACTACTAGATAATGATAGTAGAGCAAGGGATAGCACTTGGTTGTTCAGTGTGCTAATCAAAGATAATACTGGACGTTCTGAATATTTCAGTAGACAGTGTTATATTGGTGGACACCCTGACAGTACATTCTCTACAACACTAGATACACGTGATTGGGCAATCCACTGCGTGAAACTAGAGCAAACAATTGGCGGTAATGGTCAATTCAGTCCTTCCACTATTGAGGAGCTTCAAGCTCTTGGTGGACAAGCAGACGACAGATGGCTCCCATAAGGGAGCTGTCTTTCTAAGGAGGACTCATGAGCTTATTAACATATAGTCCTGAAGACATAACAATACTGCTTGCAGGTATTGTCCCTGTAGAGGGTTATGTCGATGGCACATTTATTTCAATATCAAAAGATATCCCTCCTTTCACGTCCTCTCTTTCTGCAGATGGTGCAACATCTCGCGTTCATCGTTCTAGTGGAACATACACTATAAATCTTGCCCTAATGGCAACCTCCCCTATAAATGATATTTTGACCAAGCTTTGGCAAATCGACGAGATTACAAAGATGGGGAAGTGGCCTCTGATGGTTAAGGACCAGATAGGGTCTTCCATCTTCTTCGCTCCTACCTGCTGGATAGAGCAACCGCCTAATCTATCATATTCTACATCTCTTGGTGAAAGAGATTGGATTATAAAGTGTAGCGATGCAGTTGTTAATATCGGTGGTAATGACAGTGAAAGTGATCTTGTTGATGACCTTATCAACACTATTATCAGCGTCACACCAAGTATGGGGGGAATTCTGTAATGTTACCAGTGTACACATACTCTCCAGAAGAAGTAGATTTCATTCTTTGTGGTTACAAGTTGCAAGGGTGGAGTTCTATTGCTGTGAGCAGGGCAGCTCCTGTCTTTACAAAAGTTACAGGTATACGCGGGAAGTCTACAAGGGTGAGGAACAAGGATACATCTGCTACGATCTTTATTGACTTAGTTAGAACATCCCCTGCAAACACTATTTTGTCAGAGATTGTTAGGCTTGATTCAATTCATGGCACTGGGAGATTGGAGCTGCTTATAAAGGATAAGCAGGGTGGGAGCCTTTACTCTAGTGTTGAGGCATTCATTGAAGGATATCCTGATGATGCTTTTACAACAGAAATAAACAACAGACGTTGGGTGGTAAACTGTTTGTCCACTTCCGATTGGAATGTAGCAGGAAATGAGCAAGCACAAGACAGTCTTTTCAATAGGCTATCTTCTAGCATCAGCAATATTGCTGGTGATTTTTTATAACAGGAGGAGTAACATATGTCAGAACTTTATGAACGTCCTAGCGTTGAACGTGATGTGGATGGTGTAACATACAAACTTGTAGCCTATAGCGCAATGACTGCCCTGGACTATCAGTTCAGAATGGCTAATGAGGGAATCTCACCCACTCTGATTCAAGAAATGATTCTTGCTGGAGTAACTAAGAACGGGGTGGCCTTTAGTAAGAAAACCTTTGATCAGGAGTTTACAGGTAAAGTACCACACCTAATGCGTCTATGGGAAGAGGTGTTGGAGTACAACCTTAAAGACCCTTTGGACGAAAGCGATTCAGAAGAGCTGTAAATCCTGAGTCGCGTAAGCTGACAGCCTTAGAAAAAGAAATTAGCACCACTTTCTCGCAATATCCAGAGGTGGTGAAAGTTCTTAAATTCAAAGAACCCCAGTTATGTACATTGCATGAGCTACGGACAGTGTATACATTAAATGATCTTTATGATTTCATAGAGATAATTGATATGCACGATGCACTGAATGAGCAAGCTGTTAAACAAGCTGAGGTTGAAAGAAACAACAAAAGGCCTGCGGCAAGGAGACAGATATGACCGCTATTGCTAATTACTTCGCTACAGTTGGATTTAAAACTGATAACGCAAGTATTAACAGAGTAGACAGGTATTTAGATAGAGTTGAAAAGAGGCTGGAACGTCTTACTGAAAAGTTTAGAAGTTCGTTAGTCTTGAACCAAGCAGCTTTAAATAGGACGCTTGGAGATAGCCTTGATAGGGCATCAAGAAGTGTAGTGTTTCAGATAAGTAGATTCCATGTAGATCAAATCAATCTGCAGCGAGCCTTAACCAGAGCATCAAGAGGCTTGTCTGTTGGGGTTAGTCCTGGAGGTGGTGGAACAGGTTGGGATGCTCAAGGAAGAATCAATCTAGAGAACATCCGTCATCGTAATAGAATGGAGCTAGAACAGCTCAGGATGACGAATAGGGCACAGCTAGCAGGAAGGGCTGGTGTAGGAGCTGGAATCGGTGCTGGTATGGCACGTAGTCCTGTAATGGGTGCTCTGATGGGTTATGGGGCAGCTGGTTACTTGGGGTACATGGGGGTACGAGGGATTGGTGCAGCTAACCGAGCCAACCAAGAGATGATCTCTGCAAGACTTACCACACAAGCTGTAACAGAGGCTGCTGGTTTACAAGGACAAGGTGGGCGAGCCTTTGATTGGCTTAGAGGGGAATCTAATAGACTTGGTTTCAGCTACATGGATCAGGTCGGAGATTACAACAGCTTCCTGTCTAACGCCTTGGGGGCAGGACAAAACTTAACAGGTGCTCAGAATATTTACCAAGGTTTTGCTGAGTACCAAAGAGCCATGGGGATTACCCCAGCCCGTCAGAAGTTAGTTATGTCGGCTTAAAAGAAAGGGCCGCTCTTGTAGAAATACAAGATGAACAGACTTGAAAGAGTCTAAAATCCGTTGAATTGCTGGAACACCCTGTTAGGGGTTGACTACTGCCCTCTATAGTGATATAGTTTGGGAACCTACACGTAATGGTGTGGGCTATAGTGATAACGTCAACCATAGGGGCAATCAGCAGCGAAGTGACTGAGATTGTCCTCCAAATAAGGAGGAAATTTTGAAAAGTATTGTAGGATTTGAAAGATACCTTGTAGACCAAGAAGGTAACATATACTCCACACTAAGCGGCGAAGCCGTAAAGATGAGTTTGCAAGTTAACGCCGATGGCTACTACGTCATAAATCTGTTTAGGGACGGCAAGTACTTTCACCGACGAGTGAATAGGTTAGTTGCAGAGACGTATATATCAAACCCCAAGAATCTCCCTGTAGTTCATCACAAAGATGATGACAGGAAAAACAACAGAGTAGGAAATCTGGAGTGGTGTACAGCCCTTCAAAATAACAACTATAAGGTTGAAAGGAATAGACAGTCTTTTGGAGAGACACACGGCATGGTGGAACTCACAGAGGAGCAAGTTCTTGATATCTACTCTAGGCTACTAGAAGGGGCAAAACTTGGAATAGCGTCTGAGTACAATGTCTCAGAGAGGACTATTGCCAGAATTAAGTCTAAACAGGGTTGGCTGCACATACTGAAAGATTTGCCAGATATCCCCATTAAGAGTTTCAAAGCTCCACTGAAGGAGCATGAGGTTCGGGATATATGCGAAAGATTAGCTAAGGGGCAAACTCAGAAAGCCATAGCCGATGAATACGGCATAGACAGGCAAGTGGTGTTAGAGGAATATCTTTCAAACATATTAGCAAACAATACAACCTCAGTTAAATGCTCAGAGGTCATCCTGAAAAGGAGTAGGGTGTAAGCACACCCGAAGCGGCGGACACCTAAACGTAAAGACGTAGGTGATGATATGATCCAATCTCATAGGAAACTATGAGCAACACCTTTGTGTGTTGGAGGCAGGAGTAGCGTCCTGTTCTCAAATAGAGATGCTTTCTCAAATGATGGGTAGACTCTAACGAGTCTCTGCCCATATAAAACCTACTATATGCTGGAAACCCCTTAGAGTTGCAAGTACCAAAGTGTGATAATCTTGTGGATTGGGCAATCAGCAGGGATGGCGTGATGATAAACGCAAGCCCTCAACGACCATCAAAACGACAGCTTAGGCTGAAACGGAGTAGAGTAGCTTCAAGTGAGGCGAAACGGTAGGCATTGGTTGAAAACCAATGAAGATATGGTCTGCTCTCATGGGAAACTATGAGCTGCATGTAATGGTGCGGGGACGAACTAACGAATCGTCTTGAACGTAAAGGAAAGGCGTGGTAAGAATACTTGCCTAGCCCAATGGTGACATTGGGCTGTAATCAATCTAATTCGGTGAACACCCAAACGTAAGGACGTGGGCAATACCGAGCCAAGCCTTGCATAAGTGAGGAAGGTGTAACGACTATCCCGCGAGGGAGTAGGGTGCAAGCGATTGGCACTCGAAACGGTTGACTGCTCAAGTAGCAGAAGATATAGTCTGGTCTTATGGGAAACCATAAGCTGCATGTAATGATGCGGGGATAGGAGTAGCGACCTCTCTTGAACATAAATGAAGTATGGAAGAGCTTAAATCTAGGCTCCTTTAGCAGAAATGCTAATGAAAATAAATCTCTCTAATTGCTGGAAACCCCTAAAGGCCGCAACACTACAAAGTAGTTGGAAACAACAAGCTTGAAAGTTTGAAAAGAGTGCGGTATGATATTACCCCAATTAGGATAAGGAGGTAATAGAAATGGGCGATCAGCAGCGAAGTGACATTCTTAAATGGAAGGTTCTACCTTTCGCAACAAACTACTCAATTAGTAACACAGGTACACTCATTCGCAACAAAAGCAAACGGGTGCGAAAGCCAGACGTGGACAAAGATGGATACCACAAGTATCGAATCCCGATGGACGATGGCAGCTCTAAGAACTTCTTTGCCCACCGGCTGGTGGCTCTAATGTTTATTCCACAGGTTGAAGGTCTTGATCAGGTGAATCACAAAAACGGCTTGAAGCAAGACAACCGTGAAAGTAATCTGGAATGGACTTCATCTTCCGGCAACCGGCAACATGCGTTTGACACAGGTTTGCAGAAGCCCGCGCATGGGTCAAGGCATGGGAATGCAGTTCTCACGGAAGAGATTGCCGAGCTGGTGAGCCTTCATTCCTCTCAGGGCAAATCCCCTGCTAAGATAGCGAGAATCTTGGGGATAAATAGGAAGCAAGTCCACGATGTAATATCAGGAAAGTGCTGGCTCAGGCAGACAGAAAAATACCTTCCAGAGATAGCTGTTCCAGAAAAGGTGACGGACGATCAGATTAGGTTACTGTGTGAGGCATTCTCCAGAGGTTGCTCTCGAAAAGAGGCCCAGAGGTTGGCGGGAGTTGCCTACTATGTTGCAAACCTAGTTTACCTGAAGCGCACAAGGTTGAATGTTGTAAATGAGTATGTTTGGCAGGATGTTATGTGTCCAACGACTAGTAAGACGGCACCTGTGGGTGTCGCATACCGCGCAAACTAATGGCGTGGGAAACGGGAGAGCCTTAAACGTAAAGACGTAAGGTAAGATATAGTCTGATCTATATGGAAACATATAGCGGTACTTCGAGTACGGGAAGTGACTTGTGACCACTTTCGAACATAATGTAGACGCCAAATGGCAGAGAGTAGCGATGCTCCTTCAGACTGAAAGGTCTGTCGAATAACCCATTGAATTGCTGGAAGGCTAAGGAGTGAACACCCCATAGATTGTTCCCTCTATGCTAATCAGCAGCGAAGCCTCGCAAGAGGAACGTCCAGAGACTATCCCGGGAGGGAGTACGCACCAAGTGGTGTGGAAGTGGTGGGTGCCGAAACGTAAAGTCGTCGGTAATGATATAGTCCGATCTACGGGGAAATCCGTAGCTGCATGTAATGATGCGGGGAGGGAGTAACAACCCCTTTTGAACTTTTGATGCCTGGCACGATGTCAACCTTTGCAAGTGCATATCAACGTATGCTGAAAGCAAGAGGTCAAGGTGGTGGACTAACAGGGCAGGCAGCAATTGCTGCTTTGTTAGAAGCTGTACCAACAGGGAAAGTGAGTAGTAACGAGCTTCTTCCTTTTGTTGCAGAAGAGATGAGAAGAAGGGCTGCCCCTAAGCTAGATATTGCTATGAGAACTTCTCAAGCTTGGCAAGGAAGGTTGCAAAACCAGCGTGGAGATTGGACAACTATTGCAAGTGAAGCTGGGTTAGAATCTGGACAAGCAAGAATGTTCCAGTGGATGACGCAGTGGATGAATGAGAATAGGGATGTTGCTGAGAGGTTTGGTAAGTGGTGGGATGATTTCACAGGTGATCTTGTTCTGATAACAGCCTTCCCTGCAGTTCTTAAAGACTTCTTTAAGGGGGGAGAAGGTAATCCAATTGACAGATGGTTAGGTGAAGATGTTTCTGCTGAATTCAGAACAGCTTGGAAGGAATTAGCTGAAAGCTTCAAACCTGTAGTTGATGGGTTTAAAGAGATGGGTCCGCTGGACATTCCCACACTCCTTAAAGAGTTTGCTCAAGCAATAGCAGACATTACTATCTTCCTGAACAATCTTGATAAGTGGATTAAAGGTGATGTTTCGGGGGCAGATGTTTGGAATGCTTTTAAGTCTGGAATACGGACAGAAATAGTTCCAGGATCACCTGTAGACAGGATTAGATCAAGCCTTGTTACCCCTGACTATGTTACCCAGTACGCCTCTGATGTTAAAGCTCAAGGCGGTTACTTGCCCAGGTCAAGAAGAGAGATTGAGCGATTGGCTGGGGAGTATGTACAACAGCAAGCTGCACAACAAAGCATGGGTGGGTATCTGAACAGCCTCAGTCAATCGGAAGGACAGCCCATGGTAACTGTCAGCGTTGGAGATATCACTGTCAGTGGTGCAAGTGGTGATCCTGAGCAGTGGGCTGAGAATCTTGTTGATGGGGTGATGGTGAGATTTGAAAACCGCATGAGGCAAGCCCTGATGCCCAATAACTAATAGGAGAGACATGTGAGTTTTGCTCTAAAATATGGGAGCATCAATCAGCCTGAAAGGGATAGCGGGCTGATTTATTTTGATGCTGTTACGCAATATTCCAGAGACTATTCTGGTCAAGTGAGCAGTCACCCTCTTGCCAATGGTACTCAGATTAGTGACCACTTTGTTAGACAGAATCCAAAGTTTAGTATTTCTGCTGTAATCAGTGGTGTGGACATTAACACTTGGACAACTCTAATTAGGGATGCAGAAGATGTTCAACCCTACAACTCTTATTCCAATGTTCCTGTTTCTGTTGAAGGCAATGACAACTCTTTTGGTCTTCTTCCAGACAGTATTGGTCAGTGGTTGAATAGAGAGAGTCCTATTGTCTCAATAGATGAGACAAGAACAGATTACACTCCTCAAGTAGAGCAAGCCCTTATCCGTCTAATGGAAGGGATGGTGTATGATCAAGCAAATAGCTTTTGGAGAACTAATGCACAGCTAGTAACCATCTACGAGATGGATGGTCTTCTGATGAAGCGAGAAGTTCCTAACCTTGTTATAACTGGTCTAAGATTTCAAGAAGATGTCAGAAGTGGTGATGCTTTAATATTTTCCATGCAACTTGAGCAAATATCGTTTAAGTTTACGGAAAGAACAAAATTAAGTCAACAGGTAGTAAAGCTCTTTGCTAAGCAAGCTGCGGAAGAACAACGTAAGACTAATGCCGATAGCACGGAAGGTAATGATCCAGCAGAAGCTGTACTCGGTACTCAAGTAGAAACTGTAAACCAGATACTTGCAAACAAAGAATATACTGGGCCTGTTGGCATACTGAGAGCGGAGTGAAACTAAATGAGATATGTGAATGTCCCCCTGTATCCCGACGCCTACTACTCTTATGCAATCTCTCTGGAAAGAGTTTCTTATGTTATTAAGATTAAGTATGTAGAAAGAACTCAAAGCTGGTACATGGATTTACTGACAAGAGATAATATTCCAGTTTTCATGGGAATAAAGTTAGTTCCCAACTACCCAATCACATTTGACTATGTGTCTCCCTTATCTGGATTCTTTTGGTTATCACCCAAACCGGATGTTGATCCTGAGAAAGCAACCTTGTATCCAGAGGACTTGCACACCTACTATGATCTACTATACATAAGAGATGATGCGACATGATCACTCAACTCAACAGAGGGTATAGCTTGGTTGTGGGGGATTGGAAGTCAGGGGATGGTTGGAGGATCGAAGATTTGCAGGTGAGGTTTGAGGTTAATAAGACTTCAAACGAAAAGAAAAGTAAGAACAGTGCCACAATAGAGATATATAATCTTAGCCCTGAACAGATAAAAACCTTGGAAACTCCTTACTTGGTTGCAGACCTTTCTGCTGGATACTTTGGACAGTGGGATGAGATTAGTCAGATACAAAGACTGTTTGTTGGGGAAGTAGTTACAGTTACTACTAGAAAGAATGGTCCTGATGTTGTTACACAGTTAAACTTAGGGGAAGGATATTTAGAGTTGAATCACTCTGTCCTATCTAAGCTTGTAAGTCCCGGCAAGACTGTGAGAGATGTGTTTGAGGAGATTAGAACCTCTATTCCAGATATTGCCCGAGGGGTGTATGCTGGGACCAACATAACAAGTCCGATTGTTTATGGCTATCCTTTGATGGGAGAGCCGAGAAGGCTTATGGATAAGCTCTCAGAAGCCTATGACGTTGAGTATCGGGTGGATGATGGTGTCTTGTATGTGAATGATGTAGATGGAGCTGTTAACAATGCTGATGCAACAGCTCTGGTTATTTCACAAGAGAGTGGTCTGATTGACACCCCCTACTTGGTTGCCCCCAGTAAAAAGAAAACCAAAGAAGATAAAGAGTCGAAGAGCAGTGTGCAATGGAAGATGTTGCTAAATCCAGATGTTAACCCTGGTGAAATAGTAAGGTTAGAATATCCTGAATTTACTGGTTGGTATAAAGTGGAGAGTGTTAGACACTCTGGTAGCTTTAGGGATAGAGATTGGTATTCTGAAGTTCAGTGTGTACAGAACATAAAAGTGTGAATGCTTATTTTTACATTTATGTCGTAAATTATTTCAGGAGGAATATGTGAGTGTTTTTGAAGAAGTAATTAACTCTTACTTTGACTATTATTCTAAGAACTTCATGACAGCTATTCCTGCTGTTGTAGTTGACTCAAGTAGAATCAGTCAAGGAATTGTTGCTGTAAAGCCTCTAATAAATGAGCTTACCAAAGATGGAAGAACATCTCCTTGGCCTGAGATTCTAGAGGTTCCTGTTGTTTTCCCATCGTCCTCCAGAAGTGCTATCACATTCCCGATTGAGAAGTGGGATTCAGTTTTGTTGATATTCTCAATGAGAGGCTTGGATGAATTTAAGGGTGGTGATGGTGGTTTGGTTACGCCATCAGACTACCGTAGACACGATATAAGAGACGCTATCGCCATCCCCTGTGTATGGCCTACCGCTCTATCCATCAACCGCCAGAGCAACCGTAGGCTGCCTCACAACACCAACGATTTAACGATCACCCACAATCTCGGGAAGAGTCAAGAGGCAGAGGTTAGAATTGACTCCTCTGGACAGATTAAACTTACATCTCCTCTCAAAGTGCAGATAGATAGCCCTCTTACAGAGATCAACAGTGAGGTCATTGTCAACGACAATGTTACCATTAATGGTGATACATTTGTGAATGGTGATTGGACTTACAACGGAGAAGAATACGCATTGCACAGACATATTGGGGTTGATCCAGGAGATGGAACATCAGGACCAAAAGCATAGGGGATAACAGTGGACCTACTTATGGATTTACAGAGGCACGATTGTGTCTTTATTAACGGGGAATGCCCTGTCGTAACAGCACCAGATGAAAGACTGATGCAAAAGCTTAAAATCAAGCTTCTGACATTTAGAGGAGAATGGTTTCACAATACACTTTATGGTGTTCCCTACTGGCAAGACATACTTGGAAAGAAGTCTACAAAAAGTAGGATAGATGTTATTTTCCAAGAAGCAATTCTAGAAGAGGAGGGTGTCTTGGAGATTGTATCTTTTCAGTCTTCTTTACAAAGTAGGGTGTATTCTCTTTCGGTTAAAATTCGAGCAAAGTCTAGCGAAGGTGTGACCACTGTCTCAACCCTTTCCCTAGGAGAGATTAATGTTTAATGGAGATGGTAGATGGCAGGATTAACAGCCGAAGGGCTAGTAATTAAAAGATACACAGAGATACTGGCTGAGAAAAGAGAAAGAGCTATATCCAGATTCCTTGATCTTGTTCCCCCGGGGGATCGGGTTGATGTATCAGATAGTAGTACACTGGGAAGACTTATCGCCTTGTCCATTCCAGGTGAAACTGATCTGTGGGAGGCTATTCAAGAGGTGTACGATGGTCAGAATCCTAATGCTGCTGTTGGTATAGCTCTTGATAATATAGTTGCCCTTGGTGGTATTGAAAGATTCGGTGAGACACGTAGTACAGTACAAGCTTTATTTACGGGAGACATTGGAACCGCAATCTCCCAAGGAAGTGTTGTAAGAAGCAGTGCAACAGGGGAGGATTGGGTTGTTATTGGTGGTGGAGTTATCCTTGATGCAAGCAGAGCGCAGAGTGCTGCTATGCAAGTTGTTGCTGTAACACCAGATACAGACTATACAATCACCTTCACTACAGACTCAAACACCCACTCTGTGACTTACCATACGGATTCTGTAACAACAGAGCAGGCAATTTTATCTGGCCTTTTATCAGAGATACAATCTACGCAACCAACTCTAACAGCAGATATCACTGATGGTTTACTGTGGGTGAGAAACAATACAGTTTATCAAGAGGGGAGTTGGGAAACAACAAATAATCTAGCCCCTGTTAAGCTTATTAAAGTGGGAACACTGCAGGCACAGAATGCTGGTCCAATTGAACAGCTTCCATACACAGTAACAACCATCGCTACTCCAATCCTAGGTTGGGATAGTGTAACCAATCCAACTGCTGCTGTAGTGGGAAGGTGGCGAGAGACAGATGACGAACTGAGGCTTCGCTTTAGAAACTCTAAGTATCAAAGAGCTGGCAATATTCTAGAAGCCCTTTACACTGCCCTAACCAGCATTGCAGACGTTAGGGAGGTGAAGATATACGAGAACGACACAGACCAGTACGATGAGAACGGTATCCCCCCTCATAGCTTTATGCCTGTAGTGCTGGGTGGTGATGGGAATATCATTGCTCAAAACATTTGGGAAAATAAACCACTAGGAATTAGAAGCTATGGAAATACTATCGTAACAATCATTGATAGTCAATTCTTCCCACACGATATTGGTTTTGAAAGACCAAACCCCGTTCCAATCTACATTACAATCACACTGACGACAACCGAAGAGTTTCCTGCAGATGGTGTATCGCGGATTAGAGAAGAGCTTGTAAGCTATTTTGATTCTTTCCGTATTGGTGATGATGTTATCTATAGTCGTCTATATACACCGATTAACAAAGTTCCAGGTCATCAGGTTGATGAGATGTTCGTAGGTACGTCAGCTAACCCAGATACGATGGGCAATATTGTTATTCCTTTCAACGAGATTGCAAGTATTTCTCCTGCAAATATTATCGTTAATGCTAATGGAGGATAATCTATGGCTGCACCTCCATTTGAAACTAAAGATTATTTAGAAGAAGCTTATGGGAGAGTGACAGATCAGTTCCAACGATCTGATGTGTTTAAAAGATATCTTGAAACTCTCATAGATGGGTATGACGATATCTTACAATGTTTGCAAGACTTAGCACAGCTTAGGGCTATTGATACAGCCGAAGGTGCTCAACTTGACATTATCGGAGAGATTGTCGGTCAACCCCGCGTCTTGGTAGAAGCAGACCTGTTCCAATACTTTGGATTTCAAGGGGCTTTAAATGCTGCCTCTATGGGGTCTCTGGATAGCAGGTTGGGAGGAATGTTCTACAACCTGGGGGATAACCTTGGGGGGAACGTAAATCTAAACGATGAACAGTATAGAATGTTCATTCGTGCGAAGATTTTCAAAAACTCTTTCACCTCCACACCAGAAGAATTTATAACCGCTGTTAACCAGATATTCCAAACAGGAACCACTTTCATTTCTGTGGACGGTGGTGGTCATGCAGTCGTGTTCTTTGGAAGAGAGCTTACCTCTTTTGAAAGAGTGCTGATCAATTATGTATTCACAGGAGAGCAGTATCCTGTCCGGCTAATTCCAAAAACTATTGGTGTTAGTTTGGAATTTGGTATTTTCCGAGAAGGGGAGTATTTTGGATTTCAAGGAGCACCGGGAGCTAAGGGGTTTGGTGGCTTGGGTGTTGCAATGGGTGGTTACGGTAGAGACTACGGCATGCTCTATGGTAGAGCTATCTCAGATCAAGGAGTTGATTGTGTGTCTTCCTCATTTTACGACGGGACTGTCACATATGGAGGTTATGGACTGTATGATGGAGGGCAAGTCTGTTTCCCTGTTGATGGTGGTTGGTTTGCAGAACTAATTGATGTTACAACATAACATAAGGAGAGAATATGGCAAGTTTGCCAGAAGATGCTGGTTGGGTTGATGGCATCACAATGATTGAACCCGGTTGGTCTGTCAAAGGTGGTCCTGTTACGCTAGATAATGATGGTATCCCTGTAGATGGGTTTGCTAACGTACAAGCACAAGAGTTGACTGCAAGGACTAAGTATCTATATGACAACATGGGGCAAGGTGGTGGGGGTGGAGGAGCACCAGTTCAATGGATTGAAGCTAATAATGATGCCATTCTTATAGAAAACTTAATTCCAGGGACAATGTACATTTTAGATTCACGGAATGGAAACGGCCTAGATATTTTTATAAACGATACTTCAGCCGTTCCGGTAGGAAGTGAGTTCCATTTTGTTTGCGCTGGGGAGCCAGACAGCGTTTGGATTGCCCCTGGTGGAGTGTAGTATGACTAACATTATAACAGCGGCGGGTTTAACAGTGACAGACGCAGGACTGCCTGTATTCAGGGATAACGGTTCTATTGTCACGTTGAAAAAGATAAGCGAAGAAGACTGGCTGATGTTTGGAGACTTAGCAGAGGGAGATAGTGAGGGGTTTGTAGGGGGGCAGTCTATAGTTCTGGAGTGGTCGGGGAGCCCGACTAATGTTACTCGCACTAGTCACACTGGTGGTCAGTGGCAGGATGACCGTATCGAGCGTCACCTGGATGCCCCTACCGAACTTGTAGTGGACAACCCGCTTGTCATTGGGGTGGTTCATCGCTCTGGTTATACAGGAGCGATTTCCGGTCTGCGACGGCTTTCGGTGTACCTGACCCTGCGTGGTCCCTGGGAAATATTGGAATGCCGCATGAACATCAACGGTGTAGACTTCGTTTTTGGGGAATTCGAGGGATACGCTTCGGGAGGGGGTAGGTGGGACTATTCTGCGCATATTGATCCTGTCCCGACTTCTCCAATCGACCCGGACGGCCCAAATCAGTTTTCAGGTTACTTGGATTTGATGCCGATTTAAGTATACAGGGAAAGTCACTCGTTGTTTCCTGAAACTTGACTAACAACTCTACCAGATTAATAAGGAAAAATAAATGCCTCAAATCTCTAAACCTAATACATTAAACAAAATATGGGCCAACGGGGGTGATAGAGCAACCCCTCTAGACAATAAGATCAATACTGGTTGGCAGATTGAAATCCCACCAAGACAGTGGTTTAACTGGTTAGATCACAGACAAGACCAAGCCATTGCTCACATCAACCAGCACGGTATTGCTATTTGGGATGAAGTCACTGAATACCAAGCAGGGAAGAGTTACACACAAGACCCTGTTGATGGCCTTATCTACAAATGCACCACAACAAACACAAACAACCGTCCAGCTATAAGCCCCTCCATGTGGCAACTAGCCTTCGCGGATGCTCAGGGAGCTTTCAGTGAATCTCAAGCGGATGCAAAATATCTGGCTATCAGTCAGAATCTAAACGATGTTCCAAACAAGGCAACTGCTAGAACGAACCTTGGTGTATACAGCACCATTCAGATGGATAATCTTCTATCTGGTGTATTGAGAACAACAAACTTTACAGGAGGAAACCAGAACACCGGTACAACGGGTTTTCAGATATTTCCTGGGGGTTTGATTATCCAGTGGGGTAGGTTTTTGTCTGTAGCTTCAAGCGTGCAAACCTTTCCAATCGCCTTTCCTAATACTTGCTATGGGGTTATTATACAGAATCAAGATTTAGCGGGAGACAATGAGAGAGAATCCACACCTTACGATATATCCTCAACACAATTCCGAGTACGAAATAGTTCGCATGGAATCCGAAACTTTATTTACTATGCCATTGGGAGGTGACGTGTATCTTTTTAGTAAAACAACTTTAAGTTTCTATCCTACGGAACTATTAGAACTATACAAAGATGCTGGTACTCTCCCTTCTGATCTTGTGGAAGTGAATGAAGACACTTACAATACCATTCGCACAGGATTGTCTGTCGGTAAGGTAGTCACAGTGAACCACAAAGGTGTTCCATCAGTTGTAGACTACAAACCAAACAAGACAGATTTAATTGCCATTGAAAAGTCTTGGCGAGATTCTGAATTATTTCGGGCAGACGTAGAGCTTAACAAAGTTCAAGACGGGGACAACGGCACAGTAGGTACTGTCACAGAGTGGCGAAAGTACCGCAAAGAACTTAGAGCTTGGCCTGAAAATCCTTCTTTTCCTAGCAAGGTTGCCAGACCAATCGCGCCCGACAAAATTAAATGAGGAGAGATAAATGCCTGCAATAAATTCCCCCTATTTTGATATTGCCTATGGGTGGGCTTACGGAGAAGATGGGTGGAACCCCGGAATGGATCAAAACCTTCTCCGTCTCTCATTCCTGGCTAAGAACGCTGTAAATGAGTTTGTGGACACACTCCCTGCTTCTCCTGGAGATGGTTATTCTTGCATCCTGAACACAGACAATCTTGCCTACTTTTGGGTTGAGGGTTCCTGGGTGTTTATACCCCTTGAGGTTGGTTATGAATTCACTGTACTCTCCAATGGGAGTCAGTGGAGACGTACCTCGTCAGGTTACCAAGAAATTCCTAACTCATCTTCTCTCAACGACAGAGTAGAAAGTTTAGAAGAAAGTGTCGAAGACCTTGATTTTGCTGTTGAGACTCATGGTCAACAGATTGAAGCACTGCAAGAGCAATCTGGAGGTATTATTAGTGACGCATCAAGTCTGCCTGTAACCTCTGACGGTGGAACACTTACTCTTAGTGCGTGGATGGAGTATGTGAGAAACAGAGAAAATCACACAGGGACACAAGATTCTGATACAATCTCAGACTTCGAAGAGGCTGTGGTTAATACTGTTAATTCTGTACTAGATTCAGACACTCTATATATAGAGTATGAGGCAGGACTAAATACTTTAAACCTTGAGGTTGGGAATTCTTATGGACGGTTAACATTCATAGACAACGGTGTTCTTGAAGTTCCTGAACAAGGTAGCATTAGTGTTGATTTGACAGAAAATATTACAAACATCGTATTTCCTGATGGAGAATTTCTCAACAGCAAGCTGTTACATATCCAGTTTATTCAAAACGATACAACGCCTTATACAGTGACAGGTTGGCCGGTAGGAATACATTGGGAGACGGGAGTTGAGCCTACGGTATCTGACACACTATCTTCCATCACAATGGTGCACCTGGTGAACATTGACAACAGGGGTTGGGTTGGATATTCCTTGGAAAGTGCTTTTGTAAAGTCTGTTGTCCCAGGTGACGGTATTCTCGTAGACAGTACAGACCCCTCCAATCCTGTTGTTTCTCTTGATGAGGAAGCTTTATCAGACGTTGCAATCTCTGGTAGCTACTCTGATCTTACTGACACACCCGCCCTTGGAACTGCATCAGCAGCTTCTACAGAGGACTTCGATGCAGCAGGGGCCGCAGAAGCCGTCTCAGACGCTTTAACTCTTATCATAGACGAACGCATGTCCTCAGCCGCCAGAAGCGCTGTAGACGCCTTAGACAGCGGTACAGCTACACTGCAAGACCTTATCTTAGCACTACAAGCGACGTGAGGTGATTATGACCGAATATACAGCTTATTACAATAAGAAAAGTGTATATTAGGGTGGTCACTATGGTTAAACATTATATGGCCTTAATGAAGGAGCAAGCATGAGCAAAGTAAAAGATTGGAATAAATATTACCCTTACTTCAAACGAGAAGAATTCCTCTGTAAAGAGACAGGGGAAGAAGGGATTACAGAAGAGTTCATGGATGCTCTGTTGGCTGTCCGTCTTGGCACAGGTATTCCGATGATCATCAATAGTGGTTACCGTAGCCCTCGTCACAGCATCGAAAGAGTTAAGGCTAAACCAGGGGAACACTCCCATGGGGATAGTGCGGATATCCGTGTAGATGGACAGCAGGCTCACAAGATCATTGAATGGATCATCAAGAATGACAGTCCTCTTCGTCGGTGGGGTATTAAGCAGAAATCTGGTTCTGCTATAGGGGCTAGATTCTTACACCTTGGTTTGGGTGGTAATGGTCTACCGTCTGACGTACTCTGGAGTTATTGATCAAGGGGAATGCTTTATGATAATCACAGCAGCTGGACTAATGAAACCAGAAGATGGTTCTGTGTTCAGAGCTAATGGTTCTGTCGTAACATTGAAAAAGATATCTGATACAGACTGGTTTCTCTTTGGAGATGTCGCTGAGGGAGATAGTGAGGGGTTTGTTGAGGGGGGAGATGATTCTCCTCTTAACTATTCTCTTACGCAGCTGTTACCGTGGAATGAGGGGTCTGTTTGGCCCGTTGATCATCTTCTTTTTGTAGAAGATAAGGCACATTTACTCCCAGCGCTTGCTCAATCACAAGGGGGGTCTATTTGTGATTTATGGATGAGCGATGCTGTCGCAGAGGATAATGACACTAAGCGGTATGTGGTACCGTCAGCTACACCTTTGAGTCTTAATCTTGATCTATCTGCGATTGATATGATTAAAACAACCGACAGAGCTGTAAACCCCCTTATGGGGACTTCTGTGTATGTGGTTCGCTTTGATGGAATCAACCCTCCAACAGAAGAGCTTGTCGCATCCAATCGAGTCCGCATTGAATTGGGTGGGGTGGATATTGGTGATGTTCCTCCGCGTACGACGCTTGAAGATGATAGTTTGCAGAACCTACAGCTTCCAGAAGACACTCTATATATAGTTGTACGAATTTGGAATACTGACCAACAACAGAGTGAGCTTGTAGCGCCTACACTCCTGCTTGCTGGAGATGATGAGTTGTTCCAAAGAGACTTCCCGCAATGTCCAAACCCCAACATAAGCTAATCTCATTTCCAGAGGAACGTAATGCGAAGATGTAAGATGAAGTGGAAAAGAAAATGGAGGGATATAGCTAAGGAGTGGAGTACGTGGGCATTAGTTCTATCTGCTGCTATTCCTACAATACAGACTATTGTCCTGCAGATCAACACAAGTCCTGGTATGGAGATTCTAATCGCATCTTCAACTTGGCAAATCTTTAGTGTAATTGTAGCTGTCCTGGGTATTATTGTAAAGAACATCCCGCAAGATGGAGTGTTGAAAGTGAAGAGAGATGAGGAGGAAAAATGATACCAGGAATTGTAGCTGCTAGTCAACGGAGGGGTGGCTCCGAGTTCGAGTGGCCCTACGCACCAATAAGATTAAGTTTAGCCAATCAGGTTCCTCCCGAAGGACAGATTTGGGAAATTAATAAGTATAAGCTGGCAACAGGATTTGATGGTAGGGTGGGGTTAACTAGGATTGTTTTTCTAGCTGGAGATATGACTGTCTTAGGTGAATCCATCTTTTCAGAATCCAATGCAGAGATATCCTTGATGCCAGGGACGTGGTACGTATATGTGTATGAAGAGTTTACACAAGATAATGATAATACAATTATATTTCATGGCTATTTTGGGGCCACCATCCAATCAGTAATGGATTGGGGAACCTACCCTTACGCAGGTATGGCTTTCCCTGATTGTGAGCATTTGGTAATTGTCCCCGATTTTATACCAGAAACATTCACCACACTAGATGGCATGTTTACTGGTTGCACACAGTTTGATCATCCTGATGTTGAGTTTTGGGATACATCTAATATACAAACAATGTTTGGCGTTTTCCAATATGCCACCTCTTTTAATGCAAATATTGGTTCTTGGGATACAAGCAATGTTCTAGCTCAAGATATGTGGGGGAATAACAGCATGCAGAGCTTGTTTGAGGGTGCAGAGAATTTTAACCAAGACTTATCTGGTTGGTGTGTGTCTCAATTCTCTCAAGAACCTCCTCGATTTTCCCTGGGAGCTACAAGTTGGACACTTCCCAAACCTGTATGGGGGACGTGCCCTTTAAGTGTTCCAGACAATGTTATGGTTATCTCCGCAGAAGGACCAATCCACTTGGCTGATCTAGCAAATACTACCTATCAGTGGTCCAACGATTTGGTCAACTGGACTGACGTAAACATCTTCTCCAGCTTTGCTGATCCCATAGGGGTGGATGGTCCTCAGACTATCTACTTGAGAGTAGAGCCTACATGGCCGCCAAACTCAGGAAGCTCTCTCAGCTTCAAGTTTTCGTATCCTCAGAACGAAGATAACAGAAATAACTTTAAAGGTATTGTCAAGTGGTGGGATGAACCTATCAGACTTTCATTCGAATACTTAAACTTGACTGACTTCTCTGTACCTAGCATTGCCCCACCTTGGTCAAGTTTAAGAGGAATGTTCAAGTCTACAGACTTCAACCAGGACATATCTTCATGGGACGTTAGTCATGTGACAGACATGGTAGACATGTTTTGGAATAACAGCACGTTTAACCAAGATTTATCTGGTTGGTGTGTTTCTGGTATTCCAACAGAACCAAGTAGATTCTCTCAAAATGCCACATCTTGGCTATTACCTAAACCTATTTGGGGGACATGCCCATGACCGGAATAATCACAGCAGCGGGATTAATGAAACCAGAAGATGGTTCTGTATTTAGAGCTAATGGCTCTGTCGTAACATTAAAGAAGATATCTGATGAAGATTGGTTTCTGTTTGGAGATGTTGCTGAGGGGGATAGTCAAGGATTTGTTATTGAAGCGGGGCAGGTGGATATAGATGATTAAATATATAACAATTAGCTTAGTTGGGATAATCCTCTCTTGTCTATTCTTTATCAACTCTCTACATTCAGATTTAATTGAAGCTAGGGAATCTGTGTCATCCTCTGATACAAGATATGAACAGTGTGTGACAGATAATAATCAGCTTGTGGAAGAGATTGATAAACTTAGATGGACTGTAAACTCTCTGCTGATTAATGGTACATCAGTTGCAGAAGAGTTTGGTGGGATTATGTCAGACTGGAGCAATTTAAAGGAGAAAGAGAATGAAGTCAAAGAAGAGGAAGTCAGTGAGACTTCCGTCCCTAGGTCCAATCCTGTTCTTGCTCCTATTGATCTGTCTGAGCATTTCAGGGTGCTCGAATACGCAGCCTGTAAGGCAACACCATCCAGCTCCTGTGGAAACTAGGCTGCCAGAGGCTTTCCTAAGCCCTTTGGTGCCTGTTAAGCCTGTAACCAATGCAAAGGTATTAACGTCCTATGAAGAAGCCTTCTACAGCGTCTCAGAGGCTTACATCAAGACAATGGAGAGGATACGGTTGCACAATGAGAATCTGCTAATAGGAGCAGAGTATTTGAGGAAGGATATTCTTACGAAGTAAGGATTACCCGGAGAAATAAGGACGCTTTGAAATGGGGAACGATATGGGAAACCATAAAGATAATAGTAAGTTGTTTGATATGATGGTGAAGTTCTCCGTAGCTGTGTTGCTACTGATAACGTCTTATCATTGGCAAAGTATCACCGAGTTGAACAGCCGGGTGTATGACCTTCAAAGAAATAGTGTGTCATCTGAAAGTGTTCTTATGTTGGAAAACAGAGTGACAAAGCAGATAGATTCACTGAGAGATGATGTGAATTACAAATTGGATTTACTCATCAAGCTCCAAGAACGGAAGGAGCATTAGACCTTCCCAAGAATAAGAATATACTACAATAAGAATAGTTAAGCCCTCATTCCTTAAATGGTTTGAGGGCTTTTTTGTGCCTACTTGTTAGACAGGAAGGTGTCGTAGATTGCACGAACACCCGCGTCTACATCTACCTCGCCAGCTACATAAGCGGCTTGTTCGAAAACAGACTTTAACTTATCTAGCTCTGTAACTGTTTTTTCTTTTTTGTATACCTTAAGAGCCTCATGGGCGAAGGATCGACTGTAGTTAGCTACCATTTTTCCAAGAGTGATATCCATTCTCTCTGTAAACTGTTCAACCAGTTCTACGACTGTGGTTAGTTTCTGCTCTGACACTACGCTTGGTCGGGGAATCATTTGTGACTCTCGGATAGAACCAATACCTCCTGCTTTCTTGTAAAATCTCCACATAGAGTCTGACGGTTTTTGATAGAACCAACTCCCTTCAGGCGTTTTCTTCATCCAACTTGCAGCGTAGCCAGACTCTTTAGTCTCCCAATGTGTAGCTCCTTCTGGAGCTTCATCCCAATTAATGCTTGCCATACTTTTCCCCTCGTCTCACACATCTTCTGAGTGTAATATTTCACTGTTCTTTTTTACTACTACTTCATGAGAGTAGTAGCCATTATGTTCATTGTACAGCGTAAATTGCAATACGCCTGTAGATGTATTCAGGTTGACGTAAGTTACTCCACCTTCATACATCTCGATATCAGGAGAAGTGTGTAACTTGTCATCTACAACATCTACAGAAAATAACTCTGAGCCAATAAAGGATTGTAGATCATCATTAGATGAGGCATAACCCCAACTCTCACAACACTGTTGGAAATTGCTAATCCCAATACTGAAACAAGTCCAGTCGTCAAGAGAGATGATATACCCATCGAAGCTGTAATGTTTACTGATATAAAATTCTTCTTGAACGATAGCGATAATCTTGGGGTGCATATCTAGACCTCCTTATTGATTCTTCAAGTACCCAGTGGATGCTTCTTGAAAAGCTTTCAATGTCTCTTCTGCATCTTCCTTATTAGCAAACACAATCCCACGTCGTGTCAATCCCGCCCATGCAGGATTTGTCACCACTCGTCTCTCGCACCGGCAAAAATCGAAGTCCACAACATAATAATCCATCTTCCCTTCAATAAGGGTAGACAGTGGCTTCGGAAGTTCTTTACCAAACCGAGTAACTGTTTCCCGTTTGATGCGGTATTTTGAATTAACCGCCCATGCAGGATCGGGGATATCGCGCCAATTTCCGTTTCCGGCGTCACCTTCTATCTTTGCACCATCAGCCCATGCTTTAATAAGATCGCAGTGTATGTGTTTAGGCATTACATTTCTCCTCAAATTGCTTGCCTGCTGCAAGCTGCTCGCGTGCTGCTAGAAGTTCACCCTCTAGTCGGGCAATCTTATCAATCAGATCAACCCTCGTTTTATCCACACAAGCGGTTGCAACAGAAATATCGTAGGTAAATTTAATCTCCACATCGTCTACACTATCCGCTATTGAACCATCTTTGAAAGGTATCCAACCAAAGCGGATATACGGTTGTTGCACATATTCTCTGGGAGACAAGGCTATAGGAAACTTTATATCAATGCTTGTATGGTGGCTCAATCCGGCCATAATCCACCCTATACCCATGTTGAATAACCACTTCTCCACTGCACGCAGTTCGTTTGCATCATTACAAACAATATACCAGTTTTTATTACTTTTCAAGAAGTCTTCTGTTACTTCACTCATAGTTGATTCTCCAGTCTCTCACGAATACCCTCAATGTTATCAAGATTATAAAAGCCCCCCTCAAAGAATAAGCAACGAAGTTCCCCACACTGTTCAGCATAAGAACTCACTTGATCTGTTAGAGAGTACTCTCCATCTTCATCTTTGTCAACACGCAGAAGACCTCTTGCGCTCTTTTTAAGCTTATCTCCTGTAGCTGGGTCTTTATAAATTTCATACATTTCCTTATTAACAGCTGTGGCTGTTGCCTTCATTGCTGTACCAAAGGTGTCACGCGAACTCATTTGATAGGTGTATGATCCAACACCGAACACCACATTGGTTGAAGCAAACCCCATCTCTTTCAACCGATGGAGAATCTTCTCTGCCCGCGGAATAGTGATTGAGTCACCATAAATCAAACCAATATGTGGATCAAGTTCTTTGTAGCCCTTATCATTCACTGTACCGCCAAAGATTTCCCAAAGAAGCTGAATAGAACCCTTCATCTCTGGTGTTGCTTCTACTTCTTTTGCAACAGTTTCACCCGCTTCGTCAGAATAATTGTCGATATAATAAAACTGTTTATTATGCCGATTATATTCAAAGGGTGTGGTTAGCTCGTAGTATTTTCCCTCACCAGATACATACACAATATCTGAATACTCCTCATCCCCACAATTATAGCTGCCCTCACAATCCTCATTAGCCATAGCATAATGGTACTTGTTGGTGCGTAAAATAGCCTCTTCTAGTGTAAAATAAGAATCTTCCACTGTCCCACAAATAATGTCAACAGGGTCACCACTATCGGGCCTCACCACAGTGCGACCATCCCGAGCCATGATCGTATCTTTAAGCGTTGGTAACACCTGTGTCAGAACACCAAAGTAGTCATATGTATCTGCCACATACGAACAGAATCCAGAAGGAACAGTCTTTGTAATGTATTCTTTCAAGAACATTGTTTCAGCTAGGAGGCGAGTATCACCTTCAACCGCCTTCTCAATATCTTGTTGTCGAACAATAATATTGCTGGAAGATACAGCATGTTCTGTTGCAGGGATAGATTGTGAAATAACCACATCTCCGTTAAGCAGAGCTTCTTCGATCCCATGCCCGTAATAGTCTTCTACATAATCAATTGCACCAACAGAATCAGACCCAAGAAAACTTGTTAGGTGTGCAGCACCACTTCGACAAGCATCCTCTGCACCTGACATGCCGCGTGAGGAGAAATCATGACCCTGGAATAGCACAGCTTCGTGTGAAGCGCCTGTGATATCTGCATAGTGCGCCATGACACGCTTGTATTCGAATGCTATGGTGGCGTTTGTACACCCCTTCCAGATCATGTTTGACAGAACTGGTTCTAGATAATTAACCACCCAATAGAACTCTGGAATAGTACTTTTAATGGTGAGCATCGGAATCTTCATTGGGATGCGTTCACCTTCAGCAATGCTTTTGATTTCTACAGGGAGATACCCGAGATCATGAAGCGCCGCCATGCGAGAAACATCAATAACACCCTCTCCCAAATAACTATCCACCCGGCGTTTATAACGAGCGATCACCTTCTTCTTTGGTTGAGAGAAGAACGATTCATTCCAGTTATCAACAATCTCTTTTACAGCGCCCTGAATACCAAACACCACCATCTTACCATCATACAGGCTGGAGCCTTGGAAATATTTATCCGAACGTGGTGTGAGATTGCTGTACAGAAAACTTGTTCCCTCCACATACTGTTGTGCATGACCCAGCTTGTAACCATCTGTCATGTGAGGTGCAAACATTTTAACCATGTGTCTCTCCTTAAATTTATAGCTCAACAACTTGAATTTTGTCAATCCCAATTAGCGAGGAATAACACCCGCCATGGGAATCAGTGGTGTACACTTTATCATATACGTTAGTGATGCAGTCAACACCTTTCGAAAATATTCCATGTGTGACAGCTAGCTCAAGGCTTCCTGTGAAAGCTCCAGAGAATACACTTCCGTGTCGAATATATTTAGCCAGTGAAATGAATGTTGCACCACCATCAAGAATGTCATCAAGGACAAGGTATTTGCCACAAAGGTTGATGTTCCCCATACATTGCAGATTTTGAATAGCCCCTGTTTTCAAATCTCTTGTTTTATTGAAAGCGAGCACACCGGCAGCTCCGAGATGATTTGCAAAAGCTTCTACTTTCTTGATAGCGCCCATGTCTGGAGCAACGATAATCCAGTTGTGCCAGTCAGTCTTGATCTTCCCGAACACATCAATCTGATCCTTGACAACAACATTGTTGATCAGGGCAGTTGCAACGTGGCTATGAGGGTCTACGACGTGCACAGAGGCGTAGTCTTGAGAGTTGATTAGGTTAGCCATCACTTTGATGCTGAGGGCTTCTCCTTCGTTGCACACTCGATCCTGTCGGGCATATGGAATGTATGCCATATTCAAATGAATTCGTGCGTTGGGGTAGGTGCGTCGCAGGGCTTCTGTTGCCATAAACGCACACATGATGTTGTCAGAACAACTTGCTCGCAGGGTGAGATAAACATCTGTCTCCAGCTTATCAACAGGTGCATTGAGGTTTATACCAACCTCTCCCCCAGGGAACTTAAACTGATGGATAAGGGTGGTCACAAACGGAGTACTTCCTCGTCGGAAATGTAACTCAAAATTAAAATTCGTCATGAATGTATCCTCCTTTAGATTGAGACATTACCGCTTTGCTTCGTGTCTGTTGGCTCTTCTTTCTTGTCTAAGATAGGGTGATCATATTCTAAAGCTTCCAGTTTGTCTAGAAGTTTTTCATACACCTTACTACCCACCTCTTTAGCTGCATCGCTGGTTAGGACGTGGTAGGTTGCTGTACCTCCAGCAATGATCAACATGTCTTGCTGACTTGGCAATAGCTTTCCTGTTGCCCCTGTGAAAATTAACACTACAGCCAGAATGCAGAGTCGTTTGAATGTTTTCTTGATCCTGCCAAATTTAACAGGAAATGTTTCATCTCTGTCGTAGTCGAAATCAGCAGCAAATATTACAACGAACACTGTAAACACTAAAGCCCCTGCCAACAACCAACCCATCAAACTAAATACACTTAGGAACGATGCAATATTTTCAATTGCTACGACCAAATATAACAGAAAGAAAGCACCCATTGTCAAATCTCCTTGTTCAAATCCAGAACTGGACGATTATTCCAATTCTTGTAAATGGCGAGGCGTGCTTTGAACGAAGAGTCAAGCCCATTATCCTTAAGGGTTCCTTTAAGAGTGTGGGAGCTGTCCCCAATATACTCTGCAATAGCATCTTCTGCATACTTATACTCATCTACTGATAGGCTATTCGGTCCATGTAGAAAATAGCAAGCTACTACGAGAGCGTCACACATATACTTACCCAGGTAATCAAGACCCTCTACTTCCAGCGTGTAGTCTTCATCGTATACACCCAAGGCAATCACTTTGTTGAAAATATCCTGAATATTCATATGTCATTCCTCCCAATCAGACTGTCATCCCATTGAACATCTTTTGGTACTGCGAGAGATGCAAAACCTTTTGCAGAGACCGCCTCTCCCGCCGATCCCCACACATATTCTCCTTCGAGAATGCGAGGCTTTCGTGTGTACAGATAAGCCCTTCCATCCGCATCGACAGCCAACCAGTTGTACTTTTTATCAACATGGTTCCAATTGATGCTAGGTTTGACTTCCACTACTTCATACACAAATTCACACCAATCCCACCCCAAGTCATCTTTGTATTCCCCGGTTGCATTGATATTGGCAGTAGCCTTCCAGCCTTCATCATCAATAATGTGGTAATAAATAGTCTTTCCGTCAAGATAAGCCTGCATCACTTCAATTTTCTGTCTTGTATTCACAACAATCACTCCTGTTCTGGTAAATCGTCTCTGTGTTTCATGATGAATTGTACTCGTTTTGGGTTGAGATGACAAGCCCCTTCAATCACTTCTTTCTCATAATCCCGATAATTACTGTTAAATGGAAAACATTCACCACCAAAATCACTTTCAAGGGCTTTGTGCACACCTGAAACTTGCTCGTCAAACTTATGATTTTTCAGTGTTGATGTGGCACAAAGATAACTTATCAGGTTGCTACACAGACCAGCACCACGAGCAAAGCAGGAACCCTCTGGAGCACCTTGGTCCAACCAAACCCCGTAAGCATTGTAAAAAGATTGCAGAATCTCTCTCATACTCCCTCCTGATTAAGTTTTTCTAGTTCCATTAGAAGCTTTTCTTTTCTTTGCTGTCTCAACTCCTCTTCCACCAACCCCCGATATTTCTCAAAAATGGATGGAATCTTCTCGTATGCTTCTTTGGCAACCCCACCCTCATCTGAGAAGTATAAAGCGCTGTTATTATAATCAACATACTTTGCTCCAATTTCCACCATCTCGTCAAACATAGCCTTAAATGTTTGTCTTGGATAATCTGCGCTAAGACTGTATGCCCCTGTTGAAAACCGAACCATATACAACCACTCTCCAACTGGTTGCCTTCCGTCAGAGGGGCAACCAATATCCCGATTGTGGTCAAAGAAGCCCACGTACTGGTCCGAGCTGTTAGTGCAGTGAACTACAGTGTACCAATGGTCGTAGCTAGAATAATGATAGAACGGAATTCCGAACATCTCTGAAGTAGCATAACCTGCTAGGAGTTGAATAATATCTTTGTGGTTCATAATTGATGAATCTTTTGCAAACACATCGGGATACTTGTGCAATAGTGTTGCAAGCTCGGTGTACGCTTCTTTAATACGTTTATAATCCATTTCAATTCTCCTCTCTGGTTTGATTACAGCAGTCTATATTTTTACAGTATACACCAATTAAACGCTCACGTTCAAACTTTAATTTACGTGCTCGGCGCAGACTTCTCCAAGCTCCGATATTATCCTGCCGCTTTTTATGCCAATTCTTAATAGCTTCCTCTATTACCTTTCGTTCGCCTTCTGTAGCCCATGGTATTGCAGACCGAAAGCGATAGGTGTTGGAAATAAGAGATGGGCCATAAGCGGATGTAAACTCCCATGCTTCCCCTGCAACCCTGTCGGAAAATCGAAAAAGCTTTCTACCAGAACCATAAGAAGAAATCTGCGATAGCTTAAAGCGCTTGGGTTCTTCTTCCAATAGGCGTATGAAAGAGAAGACTGGTTCAGAGACAAGTGTCTCCTTGCAACAAAAATTACTCTTTGCTGTGTCTTCCCAATCTTCTAGTACAGTCTGTTCAACAATTTCTTTCTTTTTAAAAAATCCAAACATTCCATGACTCCATTTATTTTAGGCAAAAGAAAACCCCACAACACGACTAAGCATTGTGGGGTTATTATACATCACAGATTGTTCATGTCAACAGAAAATGGAAGCCCTTCTTTGATCATTTCACCACGTTTACGGTCCATCTCCGCTCCAGAGGGAGGAGTTAGGAGTCGATTTTGAATCTCCACATCCTTCTGTTCAAAAGGAGCTATTGCTGTTCTCTTCACTTCCCCTTTTGGAATGTAAGATGGCTGCGCTTGAACATAAAGCAAAAGAGATGCAACCATCACAACTAGAGGCCAAGCTTTGCGAGTCTTCCACCAAATATAACCAAAAACAATTACAATGATTGGTGCAATTAGGTTTAACAGAAGAACCATTCAACTCTCCTTATTTTCCAATATTGAACATTGGAACCGCATCACCTAGCACAGTAGCAGGAAGTGTACCAGACCAACGCTCAATCCACAGGCGCTCGTTCTCAAGACGGCGAAGCTCCAGCACACGACTATCTACAGAATCAGCTAGCAGACGTTGAGCCATTGCTTCTGTTTCAGCTTTCTCTTTTTCAATTGCACGGTTCAGACGGGCTTCTTGTAGCTCGCGTTCTAGCTTCACTTTGGAAATCTCAAGTTGAGCATTCTCCTGTTGAATTGCTTCCCGGCGTTCTGCTGCTGCCTCTTGTGCATCTGTAATGATCTTCGGGTATGCGATGTTAGTCAACCCCACATATCGAACGCTGAATGGTGTCCGTTGCTGTAGCGCCTTGGTGAGACGTTCACGTAGGTCTTGATTCACCCTCTCGTTGCTGGATGCAATTTCTCCGATGCTGAACTGACTGAGATATTCTCGAACTTCCGCCTGTACAATCTGGCTGGCATAGGTAGCATAGATTGACTGGCTAGAGATAGAAGAAATACTTCCTTTCACTTCTGAAGGAGCTAGTGCTCCAAAGAGCTCTTCAGTTTTCCGAGGATCAACACTCAAGGTAGTCCGAATACGGACATTCAAGTTCAGCTTATCTTCAGGAATGAAGATGGTGAGGTCTTCATTATATGCCTTGTCTGCCACATCCAGTAGTACAAGCCGGTCACAGTACATCAGACATGCTGGGAGTCGGAATTTAGAGGAAGGGATTACCGTATCCTGGTAACCATCCTTAGTCATAACCTTACCGACATGTGCCGGTGGAACCTCTACACGCTCACCACAAGCAGTAATCATTAGTGCTACAGCAGCTACACCAACCAGTTTCAAAAGTTTCTTCATATCTCTTTCTCCTTTTCTTTTAAATGATGCCTAGTGACTTTTTAAGGTCATAAACATCTTTTTCTAGTTGCGACAATAGGGCATATTTATCTGTTTGGTCAAACAGCTCAGACTCGAATTCTTTTTGATATTCTGAGTAGTCTAACGCTTCTCCTCCAGTTTTAGGGTAAATCATAGCGTCATATACAAACCTCTGCGGGTCAAAGAAATTCATCAAGGTGACCCAAACGCTATCTGCGCTAAAGTCTCCATTCGCTTTTCCCATAACAGCGTACACTTTGGCCCAATCTTTGGCAGGTGCTTTAAAAACTAACACTGTGTCTCTAGTGACAACTTCTTCCATTACTCTCTCCTTTATTGGTTAGTGAAACCGACCGTTTATTTAGTCGGTTTCTATTCTACAGTATTCTGACTTCTTGTCAAGCAGAGCAGGACAGACAGTCGTCGCTGACCACAATACCACTCCTGGAATAGACATAGTACATGCTCAAGATGTTGGGGTCAAGCAGAGCCTTTGTATGCACCTCACTAATCTTCTCTTCATCTTCAGCAAAAAAGAAGTTTAGTGATTGTCCTTGGCAAATCCATTTCTGCCTCTGGGAGGCATAGCGCAAAATCACATTCTGGTCAATCTCAAATGCTGTTTTAAACACCCATTTCTCTTCTGGTGTGAGCCAACTTACGTGTTGAACACTCCCCAGATTAGTCACAATATCTTCTAGGGTTTTTTTATTGTACACGCCCCTAGCGACCATCACCTCAAAAAGTTTAGGATTAATCCTCCGCATACCACCTGCCGCACTGGACTGCTCAAACACCATACCGGGGTCAGGAAACACGGACTCGCTGACACCCCCCATTAAGATACTTGTAGACTTAGTGGGTGCAAGGGCGGTTCTGTGTGTATGTCGCACACCATACCCCTTACACCACTCAGGTTCACCCAGTTCAGAAGCAAGCCATTGGGATGCACGCAAGCTTTCATCATGAAGAAGCTTGAAAATCTCTGAATTTAAGAACTGTGCCTCCAAGGATTCATAAGGAATCATCCTGTCTTGCAGCAAGGTTCCAAAACCAAGAACACCTAAACCAATTGCTCGACCCTTTTCTGTAAACTTTCGAACCTTCTCCAATCCAGCGGTATTAGAAGAGTTTTTAAGAAAGTCTGAGCACAAACAATCCAAAAACACAGTAGCTTCAAAAATAGCATCTGTATCTTTCCACTCATCATATTTGGCTAAATTCATGCTCGACAAGATACAACTAAAGCTTAATTGCTCTGAAGAGTGTAACATCACCTCCGAGCATAAATTTGATGCTTTAATATCTAAACCTAAATCTTTGTACATCTGTGGCCGATGACGGTTCGCCTCATCAACCTTGAAGAAGTAACCCTTCCCTGAGACCATCTTCACATATAGGGCACGACTCCAACGAGCATTTGCCTCTTTATCTCCAGCCTTTAGCTTTTCAATGAAAGCGTCTGTTATTGTCCAGCCAATATTCAATCCATCTGGTGTAGCCTCCAGTTTATCAGAAAGCTCCCAAAAGTCTCCATGGTCAATCGGAATATAGCTCGCTGTACTTCCTCTACGCGAGCCTCCCTGTGAAACCTTGGAAGTCATAATAGAGAAGTCTTCGATTACAGGGACTGCTCCCGAAGCTACTCCGCCCCCACTGATAGCAGCTCCTCTGGGACGTACAGCAGAGAAATCACCACTGCAACCAAAACCATGTTTGGACAACAGTGCCTGCTCTCTCAGAGCAGAATAAAAACCATCAATGCTATCAGGGATGACGCCACCGCTGCATGACACGTTTAGACCTCGGTCTGTCCCTGTATTTGATAACACAGGAGACGCTGGTGATAGCCAACCTTTCCAAAGAAGGTTGAAGAACTTATGTTCCCACTCCGTTTTATCGCCTGGAGCATACTGTGAAAGCGTTTTAGCTATCGTCTCAAACCTACCCTTAACCCCTTCCTCACCACCATAAGAGTATTTACTTTTAAACATCTGCCAACCAAAGGTGGAGTACCAGTCAGGTAGCCACCCTTTATTCTGTAGCTCTTTTCGTTCTACCGACAATTCATCATAATTCAAGCAGTCACCCCCGTGTCAAACTTCAACTCTTGCTTTTTCCAGTTCCTTGTATATTGCACTTGTTGTGCTGAAAAGAAATCAGAATACTTAAAACTACTCAGCTGGGAGTAGAACCATTCAGATACCTGCCCAACCTCCTTATCAAACAACGGTTTCATATCGAGATATCCAAGGACCACATTAATCCTATCTTGAATGAAGTCAAGAATCTGCTCCTTAGTAATAGTCCTGATGCCACCCTTTTCAAAGATCAGATCGCAAATTGCTGATTCATGCTCGTAAACTTTCTCAGCAATACGTTTAATCTTCTTCCGTAAGTTTTGTTTTCCTTGTGTATCAATCAAGCCCAACTGTTCTCTCTCTATCAAACACTGTCTAAATAACCAACCAGAAGCTAGGCTGTGATGGTTTTCGTCTTTGCTCGAAGCATCAATCCCCGCTGTGATGTGAGGAATCAAATTAAACCCTCCCACATTAAAGCTCTTCAAGAATGCAAAATTGCTGAACAATACAACACCTTCCATGAAGGCAAAAGCTGCTGTAGCTTCTAGCGGACAATCACTACCCGCATACTTCTCCACAAAGGCCATCCTAGCCTCCAATACTGGCTCACCTCTCCAGGAGTTATAGAATTCATCTGTAGCAATACCTAGAGTCTTATTGATTAGATCATAAAACGGAGTGTGCACACCTAGCTCTACAAAAGCAAATGTGGCAGCCATTCGTTGAATATCTGGACGAGGAAACATTCGGGACACTTTGCCTCCCCAAAACTCATCACCACCTAAAGACAGTTCATATTTAGTAAATAGTTTCAAGACTGTGGTGATACCGTGCCTCTCACCCTCTGTGCACTTGGTTCTGATATCTCCTTCGTCTTTTTCTACTCCTAGTTCGTTAGCAAACCAGATGATGTGGGTCTGGTCCTCCGCTAATTTAACTGCTTGAGGGTAGTCTTCCGTGTAAGTGTCTTTTGGTGTCTCTATTTGGGTTTTTATAACCGCCATCAATATCCTCGCTTCTCTTTTCGAATAACAGCCTTAGCAGCCCCCTCGTCGTTCCAGGTTTTATCAGCCCCACCCTCTCTTGACATGTTCTTTAATTCTGCACGAAGGTATGGGTCTCGGGTACTTTCTACTTTGGCTTCCCAGCTACAGATAGGGTTGTTCAACCACTCAGTATCCTGCCGCTCTACAGCTTTAACCAAAGGACCATTGAACGTGAACGGGCTAGTTGGGTAGGGACGATGCTCACAGCTTACTACATCGTATCCTGCCTCTAAATCTACACCAGATTCATATAAAATAGCTTCAAACTTCTTTTTGTCCCCACTTTCCACAGACTCTTTAAATGGAGGATACTGCATAAGAATGTGGAAACTAATATTCTTTGTTATCATACTTTGTCCTTATCTTCGTTGTAATCCCAACATGTGTTGTTTGGGATCATCTGCCTATGTTGCACCCAACCAGCCAAGTTACCGGACATATAACCAAGCTGTCGATGGTACGATGTTACATAAGGCTCACTGTCAAATGACACATTAGCCTTCATTGGTGTTGATTGATGTTCAAAGGGAGACCCGTGGGGCTTGCCCGATCCAATCAGTTTATCATAAATGTCTTCTGCCTTCTCCAGCGACCCATCTAGCTTTCGGTAGCTAACCTGAGCGCAACAGCTTGCACTCGTCTTTAGTGCATCCTCCAGTGAAATACCACAACCTTTTAACCAATATCCAGCACCAAAGTAAGGAACATGCCAATCTCCTGGATTCAATTCAACAGGCGTACTTCGCTCCTTGGCTTCCCACATCTTTTCAGCCAACTCTTTAATCTCTGGCTGAGCATCTTTATCCATCCGCAACCAGAAGAAATTGTCAAACTCTGTTCCTGAGATTACAGCCTTGACGTTCATAAATGGTTCAAGGTAGCGCCCTGTGATCTGTTTATGAAGCCCAATATCATCTAGCCCTAAAACAACCTCTCTTACCACCTCATACAGCCCTGCAATATTGATATTGCAAAGATGTATTTCCTCATCTCCCAACTCTACAGTAGCAGACATTCCTGCCTGTTTCTTGCCATAGAAAGAAGGATAGAACATATTCTCGTCAATCAGTTCAATTTGCTTCTGAATAGGAATAGCACGGGTTGATGCACAATTCTTGGATAGCATGCGATGGGTGTTGTTCTCAGCGAGAATAATCCGTGGAAACTCTACCTCAAACGTGTACATCTCTTTACCCGTAACAGCACTTTGGCTATGTGCAATCAGTTCAGCTTTAATCAACCAGCACCTCCAATTCGTTAGGCTTTGCCCCTACAATATTCCGTACAACAACCCCGTCTCGAAGAATTACTGTGGTAGGGATTCCGCGTACACGATGTTGCTGAGCTAACTTCATCCCCTCCTGTGAATCAACATCCACAGAAGTGTATTCAACACCTTGGCTGTCCAAGTATTCCTTCCACGGACCACAGTTGCCGCACCAAACAGCCGAGAACACCAACACCTCTTTACTCATCTTCTCCTCCTATGGGCAATATTTAGTTAGGTCAACACCCTTAAACCCGATGGGTTTTACAATCTTGTTATAATTGTTGCGGATAGTGTATTTTTCAACACCAGCTACATAGGCTGTTGCTACATTGTGTTCTTTACCATCTCGCTCCTCTAGCTCTGCGCTTTTTCGGATTGCTTCAAAAAAACTATCAAACACCTTGCTGTCGTTATTCTTGTTAATGGCAAAGAAAGCATCAGCAACATCATACCCTGCCTTCTCTAACATGTCCACAAGACGGAATGCGATGACTAGCGTATCCACAGCACCATCCAGCAATTCAACCTTGTCCTCAAGCTTACAAGCAGTATAAGCCTCTGTTGCCTCCTCAACTAGCAGCTTGCACTGGAGTTGTACAGAGTCCCACCATTCAGATGTATCGTTCTTGTGATCCACACACCCCGCTGCCATATTAAAGTCAATCACCTGGTTGTACAGATGCGTCATATTTTCTTGAAATGTAGTCATTCTGTTTCATCTCCTTGACGAAACAAAGCTTCGGCTTTTAGTGCAGCATATGAAACTGCATCCTCGGCACTATCCGAATGATACCGTTTAGGGTTTGACCACTGTCGAACATCTTTCAGGAGTTGCAGAAGCAACCAGCCCTCAGCTTCTGTTAAACCCTTTCCTGTAATGGCGTTAAAGGCGTCTACAGTCTTCCCCATACTCCGCTCTCCTTGAGGCTGATCGTAGTCCTTGCCTCGTTCAACTAAGAGGTTCAGAGCGTCTTGCAGGAAGTCCGATGCTGTCTTGGTGTCCACGGGTTTATCGAAGATATTTGAATTCACTTAGTTTCCTCCATATCGTTGTTTTAGAAAAGTTAGACTAACTGGCATGGGCAAACCAAAACCCTCATCTAGAATAGTCACGAATAACACCCCCCTTATACAATATTAGCCAACAGTTGTGCTCGACTCTCTCTACTAAGGATATTAACCCTACCTCTACGATATTGCCCGGTCTTCTTGTTGCGGTAGCGAACATACTTCCCGAGGTTGGTGTAGTGATATCCATCTTCTTCCCAATCATCCAAATTTGCTGAGTCAGAATAGATTTCAAAATTAGGGTGCTTGCTACTCCACGGAGCCATTATATCATAAAGTTCCTGTAAAGAGACAACATCAATAATATTGTACTCCCGCATCTCTCTCACAGCTTCAGGGTTCCCTGCTAAAAACTCTTTCCACAACAGGTGACCAGCAAACTTACCATGAGCAGACTTTTGATTACGTTTACATAATAGCCGAGTAAGATACAAAAGCTTATTGGATGTGAAAGCAAACTCTTGCTTTGCAATTTCCAAAGTATCAATGACTCGCACAGGAGAGAAAGGTTTAAAACCCCTGGTGATCATCCTAGCTTTAATTTTCTTGAGGTCAAAGCGCCGACCATTGTGTGCAATGATAAAATCAGCCTTATCTAACAACACGTGTAACTCTCCAAGTAAAGCATCTTCTGATATTTCTGTTACATCAGAGTACAACACATCTTCTGAATCATACCACTTAGCACTGTAGCTAAGAATACTCCAATCCTCTCCGATTTGATCCACTGAAAAATTCTGGTTAAATAACGCCCAGCCCTCAAGAAGCATATATTTTGTTTCAATGTCTAGAACAAGAACTTTGGGGCCAAGTTTTGCTTCCTTATTTCCTACAATCTTTTTACGCAAGAAATCTGACACTGTGGACCGAGGTACATCAATCTGTCTTGCAATTTCTCGCCAACTTAGGTCTGTTGTTGTAGCCATATCAAACGCCTGTTTCTTCCAATATTCCAAATCACTCTCCTCTAAATAATACATGAAACCCATGTAGCACAGTAAACCAGGAATTCAAAATATGTTGCAATCTCCCAGTTGGTGTAGAAAGGTTCTGTGATTAGCATTTCTTGTCCGCCTTGTTCAAAGCATCTTCTATCATATCTTCTAAAGAGCAACCGCCGTTGTAGTGCAGAGAATGAAAGCTAATGGACCCATCCTCTTGAATCTCCCACTCCACTTCATACACTTCACCATCAACAACTATAAAACCTTCTGAATAAAGATCATCAAAATTGTCATCGGTGTAATGCTCTGTGTCTATTCCAGTGGGAATCAGAGTTCCCTTGTTCCGTTCATATGCACTCATTCAAAAGTTCCTCCACAATTTGATTCCTCCTCCCTGCTTGGTTGCTGGCAGGAGTTATACCTTTTTCGACAAGCCACTCTTTATCTTTCTTTTGTTTGCAAATTACAATAGCCTGCTTATCAGCAACAGCCTCTTTCAAGGAAATGCCTTTTCTTTCAGAGTGTGTTTTAGCCTTGTGGCACACCTTACAAGCTAATACCCACTCGTCCCCAACACCGCCCCCACAGTACCAGAGAAACTGTTCAGCCTCTTGTGGGGACGTGCAACCCTCCGATGGTGTCTTGTGATCACACTCTAACTTGGAACCAGGGAACCACTCCCTGCAGTAATGACATTGTCCAACATTTTTTGTTGAGCTGTGGAATGTCTTAGCTGCTTTTTCTTCTGCGGTTACGGGGCGAAGCTGTCTTTTTTTCCATTCCTTTCTGATGGGATAGTCTGCCCATATGCGTCGAATTGATCCACGAAGCCATCCCCAATACTCCGCTTCGGTTTTCCATATTACTGCACCCTCTGGAGTCAACCAAGGCTTCTTATTCATAAGAAAACCATCCCTTCGGCTAAAGGAGTGGCTACCACTACATATCTCATGTATCTATCCTCAATCTTTTCAAAACAGATTCGACGTTCACGAAATCATTTTCCCAGCGATGCATGTGTGCCATATCAAAACACTCCTGAAACACATACAGCCAATCAATTTTAATTTCATCCCCCCGCCAACCTGTTATGATTTTTGGTTCAGGATAAAGGTGTTTGAAGATATTGGTGGCTGACTGGAACAGTTGCGCAGTGTTTTCACAATCCTTCAGCGCATAGTAAGCACTCATCTCTCCCCACTCTGTGTCTGATGCACAGTTGGCGCGATAGTTGTCAGAATCGTCCAAGCTGCATACTTGCCACAACTTAAACATAGTACCATAACCCCGAACCTTCTTTGTTTTGCCTGAAGAATCTATCCAAAGTTTTCCAAAGTTATTTGTTTCAACAATTCCTTCTTCTGGTTTTGTAAAGTTAAATACATTACTTCCAGAACCATAAGCGTCTTTATCTAAACAAATGCAAAAGTGGTTATCGTGTCCATAAGAGCGCATGGTAATAACATCATCAACTTCGTAGCCTGTAACAATTTCAGGCCGATACTTCTTTACCATAAAATCTACTACATCATCAAAAAGCATCGGCTTTTGTGCGTTATCCCTATTCCCCTTGTACTTTAGAATGGTGCTTTTCTCTACACGGAAAGAATCTC
>Ga0265293_10001491_pt1 | contig 50907 bp, 49 predicted proteins | sample Munlanlewell138R_FD_192505 | JGI IMG/M metagenome (GOLD analysis project Ga0265293, IMG submission 192505) | Leachate microbial communities from a municipal landfill in Southern Ontario, Canada - Leachate well 138R | ecosystem: Engineered > Solid waste > Landfill > Unclassified | place: Canada... | reverse complement strand
GGTAATCCCCCCGCAAAAGCGGTGCGTTCAGAAGTAGAATTTTCTCATTGAGGAGTTCTACAAGATGAAGCGATCGAGATTCACGGACAGTCAGATCATGGAAGCGCTCAAGCGGGTGGAAGCCGGCTTGGCGGTGCCGGAGTTGTGCAGGGAACTGGGCATCAGCACGGCGACCTTTTATAAGTGGCGCTCGAAGTACGGCGGCATGGACGTGCCGATGATGGCGCGTATGAAGGAGCTGGAGGCGGAGAACGCCCGCCTGCGCAAGATGTACGTCGAGGAGAAGCTCAAGGCCGAAATCGTGCAGGAGGCGTTAGAAAAAAAGTGGTAAGGCCGTCTCGTCGTCGCGAGATGGCCCAATACGCGGTGCAAGAGCGAGGTGTCTCGGTGCGTCTGGCCTGTGAGGCATTCAACGTCAGCCAGACGTGCTACCGGTACGTCGCCAAGAACAAGACCGAGAACGACGAGATTGCCGACTGGTTGCTGCGACTCACCGACAACCATCGGAGTTGGGGATTCGGTCTGTGCTTTTTGTACCTGCGCAACGTCAAAGGGTTCGGATGGAACCACAAACGCGTGTACCGGATCTATCGGGAGCTTGAATTGAATCTGCGTATCAAGCCGCGTAAGCGGCTCGTACGGCAGGCACCGCAACCGCTGACGGTGCCGAGCGCCGTAAACCAGGTCTGGTCGATGGATTTCATGCACGACCAACTCATTGATGGCCGTAGCATACGGCTGCTGAATGTGATTGACGACTTCAATCGCGAGGCACTGGGTATAGAGGTGGATTTCTCGCTACCCTCGGAACGAGTGATTCGTACGCTTGAACAGATCATCGACTGGCGCGGCAGTCCGATAGCAATTCGGTGCGACAACGGCCCGGAATACCTCAGTGCAGCCATTGTTTCGTGGGCCTTGCGCAGCGGTATTCGGCTTGAATATATCCAACCCGGTAAGCCACAACAGAACGCGTATGTGGAGCGATTTAATCGCACGGTTCGCTATGAATGGCTGTCCCAATACCACTGGGATACCCTCGAGGATGTCCAGCAGGCGGCGACCGAATGGATGTGGTCCTACAATAACGAGCGCCCAAATATGGCATTGGGTGGCATCACCCCAAAACAGCGGCTGGCCATAGCTGCATAGCGTTGCTACTTCTGAGCACCGTTAAAAATGGGGGGATTACCAAGCCATCAGGGCAGAAATTCTGTTTCCGCCGGCAATCAGGAGGAGGGCACGAGCCTCAATGTTGAACTTTCAGAGCGGAGGTTCAGTAGAGCCTGTTTCAGGGCTTCCATTTGCGTCATGGTATAGATCCTGGAATCGCTGGCGCAGCGCAAGAACCTGTCCCGGTTGCCGAAGACACCTGTCCAGTTCAGAGCGCGGGGCGAGAGCACGAACAGGCTGATACCGTCGTTCTTGATGGCGTTGCAGGTCGCTTCCAGATACTCTGCGACCGAGGGCCAACCGTTGAAATCTAGAGCATTCGGCGTGCCGAAAGGGTTCGTCATGGCCAGCGATGAAACAGGGTACTGCCATTCATTGTCCTGCGAAGACAACGCCGCGTTGTGCTGGTGCGTCCGCACATAGCGGCCCCCCTTCTTGCATTTCTCAAGGTCGCCGTCGTTGTTGTTGGGATCTCCAACGCAGGTGTCGGTGTGATACGTCATCTGGAACTGAAAGGCATTGGTTGAGCCGCTCTTCCAAATCGGTCGCAAGATATTGTATTGATTGGTGAAGCCGAGCCACTCCCAGGAAGTGATGTCTCCGGGCGTGATCAGCACGATGGCGCGTGCGGGTGCCGCACCGTCCTGCGGCAGTGCCGAGGTATCCCACCCATTGCCTTGGCGCCAAGCTGGCGCCAGCATACGCCAAGACCAGAGCAGCCCGGCCGGTGGCAATGATTTCAGGTAGTCCTGCGGCGGGATGTCCGCCATCGTTTCCAGTGCATCGAGCGCGTCAACGGTATTGTCCAGAAAGTGGACCTGGGCGGCGGTAAGGCAATTCAGCGGCTCATGAAGGCTGTAGATGTCAAATTCTGACTTGCCACTGTTCCCTGGCCCTCTGGTGAAATTGCTCCAGAAATAGCGGTCCGCCCCGGATGCCACCGGAATGAGGCTTATGGGCTGTTCCACATATTGGGTGACATACTCGTTCTTCTGAAACTGGCTGGTGTTCAGTTGCCAGCCTTTATCCTTCTTCTGCAGCTTTTCGTGCAACGAAGTCTGTATGCGTACGGACAATGGAATGAAGCGGGCCGCCGGGGTGAGCGGCCGTATGTTGCCCAGGTCGGGCCGCACCCATGGGGTGGGTTCTGCGATGCAGCCGCTCCAGTAATTCCGGTGGTAGTTCTTCGCGCCGGGTTGGGATTTATTGGTGGTGTCATGCTCCAGCCAGCGAGCCACCCATGCTTGTTGCTTCTCGCCATTGCCGACGTTCACGACATCGCTATATGGCACCGTGCCGATGTATACCGAATTGTCCTGATTGGTTAGCAGGGCCTGGCCCAGCTTTCTGAGCGCCGAAGCAAAGAATAGTTCGCCCAGACCATCGAAACTGTTTGTGTCCTTGCTGAAGACCACCTCCAGATTCGGATTCCTCTCCAGCGCAACGGTGCTTTTCGCCCGCAGCGCCGCGGCAGACACATCGAGGAACCCCGTGCTGAGCAGGGGCAGCGACCCGTCCACTGACAAGGTCAGCACGCGACCGCTATCGTTCGTGCTCAATGACAATCTTCCCGCGTCGATGCCGCTGCCCTGATAGTCGGCCGGGAAATTGGCCTCGAAATAGCGCCGCGCTTCTCCCAGCAGAACGCTGGTGTCCTGTTCAGAGGATGCCAGTCTTCCCATCGCCAGCGCGGCACCATCCAGGGCGTTCTGCAGCCGGGTGGTTGCGCTCGCGTGCCGGGCCAGGTCCAGGCCGCCCAGAGACGCACCAAAGATGACCGCGGCACTGACGAGGAACAGCGGCATCACGGCGCCGCGCTCGCATCGGGCGAACCGGCGCAGGCGGTGAACAATGGATGCTGCAGATGTGGATGCACGCATGAATAGCCTCGCAATCAGGGTTGCGCCGGTTCCAGCTCGCGCAGCGCGTCATTGCGCGTGCGCAGGTAGGCGCGGGCCACGATGTTCGACGATCCCGTCAGGGCTTGCCGCATGCGGCCCGTCAGGATCAGGTGGGAAGTGTCGTAGGCGAGCTCCACGGCCAGGACGGTTTCTTCGGGGCGCTCGGCGGTCAGCGGAAAAGACGCGGCCGGGCTTCCGGTAATGCCTTTATTGCCGAAAGAGACAGGCCATCCCGGTTCAACATTCCATAACACGGGGCTGTCTTCGTCTTTCTGGCTGGTGGTGAGCACAGTAAGCTCCAGCCGCCCGTGACGGTCGAAATCCAGCGGGTGCAGAAGGTGCCGGGCGACGCGTTCGTAGACGCACAGATTATCCGAAGCGTCGCATTGCGCTCCATTGAAGACTTCTTTCTGTAGGCTCAGGCTTTGTGCGATCTCATAGGCTCCGCGTTCCACGATCGACTGCGCACGAAAGAATTGGTAGATCTCGACCGCGCCAACAATGAAGAATATGAATACCGGCAATATCAGCGCCGCTTCGATGGCGGCGATGCCGCTGTCGTTCCTCAAGAGTCTTAAGAAAGGTCTTGTGCGCATGGCTCAGGGCTCGTTCTGGATGAGGAAGCTGCGTTCGAACTTCAAGAGCCTGATGCCAAGGGTGCCCAATATGCCCGTGAAGCTCGGTTGCTCGAAACCGACGGTGTACAGAATGAGAGCGCCTCTGCCCCCCGTATCGCAAAGTATGGCCGCATCGTCGGAGCCGGTTGGTTCGCCATCCGGCGCATAGGCCACTGATGCTATTTTCAGGTTCTTGTCGTCACGCACCCAGGGTTTCATGCCCTCCGCCAACTGCTGCCGTATTTTGGCCGTACAGCCATTGCCGCCGGCCGGTCCCTTGTACACCTGCATCTCCCGGGCAATCTGGCCGGTGACCCGCGTCAGCGTGGCGTCCGCCATCATCATGATGCCGATCTCGATCGAAAAGAAGAGAACGAGCAGGGCGGCGGGAGCCACCAGTGCGAATTCGAGCGCGGACACGCCCCGTTGAGCGTGCCGACGCAACCGCGCGCGGGCGATGGCGCAGCGATCTGAAACCGGAAAGCCCTGCGCGCGGCCTGCTGCACCATTGCCGCGCATACCCATTACGGAAAGCAGATGCAGGCCGCGCATGTTCAGCCTCCCGTCTGCATGCGCGTGCGCACGTAACGGTAAAACGCCAGGTTGTCCTGCACCGATTCGCGGGGCATGTCGGCGATCAATATGCTCTCGGCGGCGTCCTCTCGCCCCATCAGGGCATAGGCCAGCGCCAGGTTCTGCCGTCCTTGGGGCAGGGACTTCGGCACACCCACCACGTCGAGAAGAACGTTCACCGCCTCGCGCGGCTTGCCGTTCAAAGCGAGCGACAGACCGAGATTGCTGCGCAGGGCGGGGTCGCCCGGGTGGGCGGCCAGCCCACGGCGGTAGACGGTTTGTGCATCGCCCGACCTTCCCATGAGATCGTAGGTGGTGCCCAGTCCGGCCAGTACCACGGGGTGATCCGGCCAGCGGGCCAGCATGGCCTGATAGCGCGTCTCGGCCTCGGTCAGGCGGCGCTGATGGATGTCCATGCGGGCCAGCCCCAGGTGGGCGTCGATCTGGCCCGCGTCCAGCGTGATGGCCTGCTCGTAGGCGGCGCGCGCCTGCGCAAAGTCGCCGTCGAGAAAATGCGCGGTGCCCAGGCCCAGCCAGGCGTCGGCGTTCCCCGGGTGGGCGGCCGTGACACGCTGGAACAGCGACAGGGCGACCTCGAGGTCGCCGCTGGCCAGCGCGCTGTGCGCAATGCGCAACTCGCCGGCGCGCAAGGCTTCGTTGTCCATGGCCGTGCTGGCGGGCTGTACCTGCACGCTGCGCATGGGGCTGCAGGCGGAAAGCAGGGCGGCAAGCGTGGCGATGGCAAGCAATTTGTACATGATCGATTCCTACTTTCCGAAGGCCTGCATCAGACCCAGGACGGCCGGGCCGCCCACGATCAGCAGCACCGTGGGCAGGATGAACAGCATGATGGGGAGCGTCATTTTGGTGGACAGCTTGGCGGCGGCCTCTTCGGTGCGCATGCGGCGGGCGGTGCGTTCGCTGGCGGCAAGCACCCGCAAGGCTTCGCTGATCGGGGTGCCGTACTGGCGCGATTGCACCAGTGTCGACGCCAGACTGCGCAGGGAATCAAGGCCGATTCGTTCCGCCATCTCCTGCATGACTTCCGAGGTGTCGCCGCTCAACTGCAGCTGGGCAGCGGTGAGTGAGAATTCATCGGTGAGTTCAGGCGCCAGAAGCTCAAGTTCCTGCGCTACCCGCTGGATCGTTGCGTTCAGGCCCAGGCCGGCATTAGAGCAAATTACCATGAGGTCCAGGGCATCGGGGAAGCTGTTGGATATGGCCAGTTGACGCCGGTGGACGAGCTTGTCCAGCACCATGCGCGGAATCAGCAGGCCGAAGTAGACTGACAGCGCCAGCAGACCGATGCGCATCGACAGCACGTCAGGCAGACGCTTCCAGAAGACGAGCGCAGACAGGCCCGCCAATATCAATGCGGTGGCGCCCGCCGCACCCATGAGGGCGGGCAGCGCCATGGGCTGGCGGTAGCCTGCGGCAGTCAGCTTCTTGCGCATTTCCCTGCGCTGGCTGGCGTTGAAAAGGGGAATGCGCTGGCCCATAAAGGACAGAACTTGCAGGAAGCGCTCGCGCGGGGTCTTGGCCGGCGCCGCGGCGAACTCGGAACCCGAGCCCTGCACGGCGGCCTGCAGCCGGCGGCGTATGCGCGCTGCTTTGCCGAATTCCGCATGCAGATAGATACCCAGGCCGGCCAGCGCTGCGGCCAGGGTCAGGATATTGAGCCAGTCTGCAGGTGTCAGCATGGGGTCAGGTCTTCAGTTGCGCCAGTCGATTGACGAGGAACAGGCCGATGACCAGCATGCCGGCCGCAATGGCCAGAATGCTGCGCCCCGCTTCGGTGTGGAACAGCACCCCGATGTAATCCGGGTTGCTCATCCACATGAAGCCGAGCATGGCCAGGGGAATGGAACCAATGATCTTGGCGGTCAGGCGGCCTTCGGCAGTCAGGGTGCGGGCCTTCAATCGCAAGTCGCGCCGTTCCCGGATCAGCGTGGAAAGGTTCGACAGGGCTGCGCTCAGCGGTCCGCCGGTTTCCCTCTGCAGCATCAGGCAGACGCACAGGAAGGAGAAATCGGGCAGGCGTATGCGCAATTCCGCTTCGTCCAGCACGGTGCCCAGATCGTTGCCCAGTTGCAGGCTGATGCCGATGCGGCGGAATTCTGGCCCCGCGGGCCACTTGTAGATGTCGCCGATTGTGCGTATGGACTGGACCACGGGTACGCCGGCCTGGCTGGCGCGGGTGATGGTGTCCAGCACGTCGGGAAGCTGGTTCAGGAAGCCGTGCTGGAAGCGCGCCACCATGCCGCGGTGTATCGCCACACCGACCAGAACGGTGGAGAGCACGGCAAGCGCGGCTTCCATCCAGAGCGGCAGGTCGAGCAGCAGCCAGTTCACTGCAAGCATGACCAGGAACATGGCCGGTACACCGATCTGCAACATGCGCAGACCGTGCGGGCCGCCCAGTGCCTCCATGCGCGCCAGGTAGACGCCGAAGAAGCCCAGCGATTCACGCATTCGGCGGCGGCGGGCCTCGCGGCGGCTTCTAGCGGTCTCCGCGAGGGTCTTGGAATCGGGCGCTTCCTGTACGAGGCCGCTCAGCAGCCGCAGCCTTTCGACGGCGAGTTCACGGTCGGATTTCCGAAACAGCTTCAATGCGGCGAAGACCAGGCTGCCGCAGGTGAGCACCACGAGGAAGGCGAGCAGGGCGATGCGATCGGCTTCGGTCATCCCTTGAGCGCCTCCAGCAGCTGGGCGTCCAGCCCATAGTAGCGTGCGCGGTCGGTGAATACCGGCCGCAGCCCGGACGATTCATACTCGCCCTGCAGCTCCTTGCCATGGGCGGAAGCATCGAATACGAAGCGGAACAGATCTTGCGAGATGATCAGGTCGCCTTCCATGCCCATGAGCTCGGTGATGCTCGTGATGCGCCGTACGCCATCGCGCATGCGCTCCACCTGCACGATCAGGTGCACGGCGCTGGCAATCTGGCGACGGATGGAATACAGGGGCAGGTTGCCGTTGGCCATCATGACCATGCTTTCGAGCCTGACGACGGCATCCCGCGGTGTGTTGGCATGCAGTGTGGTCATGGAGCCGTCGTGGCCGGTATTCATGGCCTGCAGCACGTCAAAGGCTTCGGCCCCGCGAGTTTCTCCCAGAATGATGCGGTCGGGCCGCATGCGCAAGGCATTGCGCACCAGGTCGCCCTGGGTGACGGCGTTCAGGCCCTCGATGTTGGGGGGGCGGGTTTCCAGCCTGACGACATGCGGCTGCTGCAGCTGCAGTTCCGCGGCATCTTCGATGGTGACGATGCGTTCGGTCGGGTCGATGAAGTGCGACAGCGCATTCAGAAGGGTGGTCTTGCCGGAGCCCGTACCGCCCGAGATTACGATATTCAGGCGGCAGGACGACGCTACATGCAGCAGCTTGGCCATGGCGGGCGACAGGCTGCCGCCGCTGGCCAGCGATTGCAGCGTCAGCTTGCGCTTGGCGAATTTACGTATCGAGATCGAGACACCGTCCAGCGCCAGCGGAGGCATCACGACGTTGACACGGCTGCCGTCCGGCAGGCGCGCATCCACCATCGGGCTGGACTCGTCCACCCGGCGTCCCACCGCGGCGGCAATCCGCTGCGCGACATTGGCCAGGTGGGCATGATCGCGGAACTTCAGGCCGGTGAGTTCCAGTTTGCCGCGACGCTCTACATAAACGTGATCGGGGCCGTTCACCATGATGTCCGCCACCGTGTCGTCCTGCAGCAGCGGCTCGATGGGCCCGACACCAAACATGTCGTTCAGAATCTCTTCCGTCATCTGCAGCTGTTCCTGCTGCGTGATGGGAAGACGATCCCGGGTGACGAGTTCCGAGATCAGCTGTTCGACGTTCCCCTTGATCTGTTCGCGCGGCATGCTGAGCGCGGCGCTGGCATTCAGCGTGGAAAACACGAACTGCCGGGCGCTGGCGTAGTGCTCCGAGCGTACGATGGTCCGCGCCACATCCGGAGTCCGATTGCGCACTTCGGTTGCCGCGGTGCGAGCCACCGGTATGGCGGGTGCAGGCGGTGGCACCACTTGCGTGCGCGGCGAAATGCCGGCCGGAGCCGCTGTGCGTGGCGGCGACTGCGGTTGCGTGACTGGCTTGGGCGCGGGGGCGAGCGCGGGGGCGGCCTCTGCCCGAGGCGCGGGGGGCGGCGAGACGGTCTGTTTCTTGCGGCCGAACATCAGCGACCCTTCCGGAAGAGCCGCCTGAGCCAGCCGCTGCCTTCATCCGCGTCCACCGCTTCGCCGGTGATCGTACGCGCGAGGCGGGTCACGTACTTCGCCATCTGGCTGTCTTTCTGCAGGGGCTGGCCCAGGTCTTCCGCCGTGGCGGGCAGCCGCCCATCGTAAGGTATGGACATCGCGACCGGATGCGTCAGCGTCTGCGCCAGGTCGCGCGGCTCCAGGTGCGCGGCACCGGGACGCACCGTGTTGGCGATGAGGTGAATGACGGGCGAATCGACCATGCCGCGCAGGTGCGGCAGCAGCTGCGAGAGCACACGGCCGGAATGCACCGAGGCGTCGCACAGAAGACAAATGGTGTTGGCCCGTGCATAGACTTCATCTGCCAGTGCGCCGCCCGGGCTGGCCAGGTCCACCACGAGATAGTGAAAGTGCTGCGAAAGCCGCTCCAGCAGCGCCGAGATGCTGCCGGGCACGTGTTCGTACGGCGTGTCGAAACCCAGGTTGAAACCCAGGGTGAACAGCCGTTTGTCCTGCGTGGTCAGCACGCGTTCCAGGAACGGGCCGTCGAGCGCTTCCAGGCTGTCCAGCGCCTCGGTCATGGCTTCGTTGGGGGCCAGCCCCATGAGGGTGGTGCCGGCGCCGCCCTGTACGTTCATGTCGACATAGACCACTTTGCGCGAAGCGCTGCCGGCGTTCAGTTCGCGCGCCAGCTGCCCCGCGACGGATGTCACCCCGATGCCGCCCCGGCTGCCGGCCACGGCAATGATCTTGCCGCTGCGCGCCTGCCGCACGGAGAATCCGTCGCCCGCGTCGATCCAGCCGCGAAGCGCGTCCGCGGTGATGGGCTTGTAGCGGTAATCGGTGATGCCCGCCTGCAGGAGCAGGCGGTAAAGCGTCACGTCGTTCTTTTCGCCAACGGCGAACACGGTCACTGACGGGTCGCAGGCGTCTGCCAGGCGGTCGAGGGCATCCAGCGGTTTGTCGAGACCCGAGATATCGACGATCAGCCGGTCGGGGCTCTTCTCGGCTTTTTCCAGATAGCGGATCAGGTCGTTGAGCGTGCCGATTTCGGTATGCGCATCGGTGACCCCGAGCTGGGCCAGTGCACGCGACATCTGCTGATGGCTCGTCGCATCGACCATGAAGGCCACCAGGCTGGCCGTGCCTTCAGCGGCTTTCTGCTTGCCTTCCAGCATGTCTGTCAGACCCATGGCTGTCCCGGAGCTCCTTGAAAGTTTTCATGCACGCCGCAAGGTGGCGGCGGAATCCCGCGTCACTTCGATACCCCAACATCGGTCGTGGTGGTGTTGCGCAAGGGTGTGACTTGCCCCGTGCGATGTCGTTCGACCGCCGCTGCGGCCGTGTCTGCCGACTGATTCCCATAGCTGCGCGGGGAAACGAGATCTTCGGGGCGGGCCACCTGCTGCGACAGGTTCGTGTAGGTGGCGCAACCGAAGGAAATGTCCATGCGCATATCAGTCAGCGTGCTGTACTGCGATTTCTGGCGCAGAGGCTCGCAATCCGGAGGCAGTGCCTTCAACTGACCCGTGTCGGTCGACACACGGATCACGCTGGCGTCGGGCATGCCCGTGTGATCCTTGCGCGGAAAGGCGCAGGCCGATAGCAGCCCCCCGGCAACGAGGAGCGTCACAAGAAGCAGGGCGCGATCGCGGTGCGAGGAATTCATGGCCATGTCCGGTTCAATACACAAAGCCGGCGGCGCCGGTCAGCCGCGGCACATCGCCGCTCAGCGGGTCAAGCCCGATCTTGTTGTGCAGCACGTGTTCGATATCGGTGCTGGGGCGCATGCTGTCCAGCGGCGTAGCCAGCTGGCTGGAGTCCGTCGGCTTCACCAGATACGGCGTCACGATCACCACCAGCTCGCTTTTGTCGTTCTGGTAATCGGACGACGAAAACAGGCGTCCCAGCACGGGTATCTTGCCGATGCCGGGAACTTGTTCCGTGATGTCGCGCACGTTGTTCTGGAGCAGGCCGCCGATGGCAAAGCTTTGCCCGCTGGCCATTTCCACGGTGGTTTCCACACGTCGTACGCTGATGCCGGGAATGACCAGGTTCTGCATGACGATGCTGCTGCTCGGGTCAATTTCGCTGATCTCCGGGCGCACCTTGATGCTGATGCGGTCGTCTGCCAGCACCGTGGGGGTGAAATCCAGCGCCACGCCAAACGGCTTGAACTCGATGGTCGTGTTGTTGTCTTCCTGCTGTACCGGAATGGGGAATTCGCCGCCCGCCAGGAAACTGGCCGTCTCGCCCGAGACCGCCGTCAGGTTGGGTTCGGCCAGCACGGTGATGAGGCCTTCGCGGTCCAGCACGTCGATCATGGCCTGGACTGAGCGGCCTTCCTTGGCATAGCCGCCAAAGAAGGAATAGCCCTCTTTGGCCCCGGTGTAGGCACTACTGGCAGAGAAGGCCATGTCGCCCGCCGACAGGCCGCCATAGGTTGCGGCTGCCAGAGCGGGGTTCACTGCACCGGCGATGTTCTGGAAGGCGCGGCCGCTGATCACGCCGGCAAAGAAGTTGCCTGGTGTGGTGATCGCCGACCAGTTGATGCCCAGTTGTTGCGTGACTGTGCGCGAAACTTCCGTCACGCGTACGCGCAGGTAGACCTGGGTGGGGCTGCTGAGTGACAGGCGGTTGATCAGGTCATCGGCTTCGCCGAGATAGGCGCGCACCGTGCGCGTGACGGCGTCAACCGTATCGGCGTCGGGAACGGTGCCGCGGAGCATCAGCGACCCCGGGGCCGATTCCACCGATATGCGCAGGTTGGGAAAGCGTTCCGCCAGAACCCGCCCGATTTCCTGAGTGTTGTGGCGTACTGTCACGCGCTGCTGTACCAGCGTCTGCCCGTCGTCGCTCAGAACATACAGTGTGGTCTGGCCCGCCTTCTTGCCCATCACCAGCACGGCGCCATCGGAAGGCACTTGCACGTCGGCAATGGCCGGGTCGGCCACGAAAACCGATTGGGCGCTGCCCGTATAGCGGATCAGTTGCGCCTCGCCAATGGCCAGGGACTGCGCCGTGACCGGCGCCGCGAATACGCCCAGCGTCAGGCTGAGCGCTGCCAGAGCGGCCCGTATGGGCGTACCCCGCCGTCTCGAAGTCTTGCTGGATGCTGTGAAGCTCATGCCTGTTCCGTCTCGAGTATCAGCGGCCTGTAGCAGGATTTCCCACCGTCTGGGTGGTTTGCTCCGAGCCGCGGAAGATAGTGATGTCGCGTACGATACCCGATGCCGCCGGCACCGACGCGGTTACGTCGGTTGCAGGCGGCGTCCCACGCCGCGCGGCGCCCTCCAGCGCGGCGGCATTTGCAATCGCGCGGGAAACGTCGCTGGCCCATAGCGGGCCGTCGGTATTTTCAGTGCCTTGCAGCGTAGATACACTGCCGGCGCCTTCCATCCGGCCGGCATTGCGGTCGGTGATGGCGAAACTGCGCAAGGCCAGCGTCAGAGAGCCCAGGCGCGACGCCACGGCGACCGCTTCCGCGGCGCGTGGCATGACCTCGACGGTGACCGTACGGTTGGCGGTGCCGCGGTTCCCCGATTCCTGGCTGCTGCCTTCCGGTGCGGAGGACTGTAGAAAGGTGGAACCGACAGCAATGACGCGTGCTTTATCGACGATGGTCTCGCTCACCACGGAGCGGGCTTTCTGTATGGCACCCTCGGCGCCGCCGCGCTGACTGCTTTCCTGAACCAGGATGATGTCGACGTAATCGCCCGGCTGGATCAGGCCGGCATTGCCCGTGACGGCGTCCACGCCAACGGAGACGGCCCGCATGCCGGGCTTGAGCACGGCTGACAGAAAACCGGGGGAACTGGGGCGGATCACATCGCGCTCCAGAATGGGGGTGCCGGCGGGGATGTCGCGCCGAACCATCACGCCCGCGATGTCCTGCGAGCTGCTGTCGCCTTCCACCACGGCGCCAGCCGGGACGGCGCTGCGGGCCACGCTGCGCCACTCCAGGTCGTCATTGCGCAGCAACAGGCCAGCCGGCAGCGCGTCGGCCGCAATGCGGATCTGTACGGTTTCTTCGACTTTGGGTTCCGCGGGGCCGGCGACGCTGATATACAGCGAGCGTGAAGCCAGAGCGACGACTATGGCGCCCACGAGTAGCAAGAACAGCTTAATGGGAGTGGACATCGACGACTTCAATTCCTGAAACAAAGGCGCATGTTAATGCGTCCGTCTGGTTTGATGCGCGTCGGCCCGGTTCAGTGACGCGCCCACAACACCAGCAGGCCCGCCAACGATAGCGCCACCCCGTAGGGCACGCCCCGTTCGGCGCTCAGCAGCCGCAGAGGCGCGCGCCACGCCGTGTGCTGCAGTTTCGGCAAGAGTTTCTGTGCCAGCCAGCAGACAATGCCAAGCACGCCGCCGGCGAGCGTTGCGACAATCACCGCCGGGAGCGCCAGCCCTGGCCCGGCCCACAGCATGACGCTCGACCAGAGCTTTACATCGCCGCCGCCCAGCCAGCCGAGACTGAAGAAAATCAGGGTGACGCCGAACGTGGCCAGAGCGGTGGCTGCGTGCCAACCGAATTCGGGCCACGTCAGCCCGGATGCATAGGCATATGGTAGAAATGCCAGTGCGTGGATGGCGACCAGAGCGTTAGGCAGTCGCCGCAGCTGGAGATCTTTCCAGACTAGGATCAGCAGTACGGCGGAGCCTATTACGCTTGCAACAGAGGTCATACTTGAATCAGCGCAACGCGTCACCTAGGCTGCGGGGCGCTACTCGGCTTTGGCCTCGACTTAAGGCAAGTTGTTCTTTACGAAATTCCCGCTTCCGTTTTGATTTTCGCCGTCAGACCTTCGAATACGGCTTTCAGGTCTGTATCGAATGCTGCAGTGGCGGCAACGACCGCCCCCACAATCACCGCAGCCAGAATCGCATACTCCAGCGCGCTGACGCCACGCTCGTCACGGGACAGCTTCTTCAACAGATTTTTCATGGTTTGTTCCTCATGATTGAACAACAGTTGAAAGTTTCCCAAGCAAGGTCGCGCATGACGCGCACTTGCTTGCGTTTCTTTTCTGGATCCGGCCATAACTATGCGAAATTCGCATAATTCTGAACCGCAATCCTTGAATTTACGGGGTTTTTTGCTCTTCCCTCGCAATCCTTGATTCAATTTTAGCATTCTGTAGCAATAAGGGGAAAACCCTTTCCGGCTAAATGGTCTAATCCTGTCATTTCGTTGGAATGCTGCAACGACGCGTCGACAGGCATCCTCAGTAGCACTTGAAGGGCTCCACGCGGTAGCCCATGAAGGGCGTCAATATCCTCTCGTTTTCCGCTGGCGCTACACTGCCATCAACGCAGTTCGTCGCCCACAACACAGACACGAAAGGAAACGACATGCTCAAGAGCAAGAAAGCAGTGGTCACCGGTTCAACCAGCGGTATCGGCCTGGCCATTGCCCGGCAACTGGCCGCGCATGGTGCCGACGTAGTCATCAACGGTTTTGGCGATGCGGATGACATCGAACGCACCCGCAGCGGCCTGGAAAAGGAGTTTGGCAGGCGCGCTCACTACATCGGCGCCGATTTGTCCAAGGGCGAAGACACCCGCCGTTTCATTGAGGAAGCCGTGCAGGCACTGGGCGGCATCGACATCCTGGTGAACAACGCCGGCATACAGCACACGGCCCTGATCGAAGATTTCCCCACCGACCGCTGGGACGCCATCATCGCGCTCAACCTTTCCGCCGTCTTCCACGGCACGGCCGCGGCCTTGCCTCACATGAAGAAGCAGCGCTGGGGGCGCATCGTGAACATAGCGTCGGCTCACGGGCTGGTGGCTTCAGTGCAGAAGTCGGCCTACGTGGCGGCCAAGCATGGCGTCATGGGGCTCACCAAGGTCACCGCGCTCGAAACGGCCGGCCAGGGCATCACCTGCAACGCCATCTGCCCGGGGTGGGTTCGCACGGCGCTGGTGGAGCGCCAGATTGAAGCGCTCGCGCAGAAGAACGGAACCGACATCGAGACAGCAGCCCGCGACCTGCTGGCGGAAAAGCAGCCCTCGCTTGAGTTCGTCACGCCCGATCAGCTTGGTCAGGCAGCGGTGTTTCTCTGTTCCGACGCTGCGGCGCAAATGACCGGCACTCAGCTCGCCATGGACGGCGGCTGGACGGCGCGCTGACGGAGTCCGCTGCATGCTGCTACTGCTTTCACCGGCCAAGAAGCTGGACTTCGATTCGCCTGTCCGCACTCGCCTGCACACCCAGCCTATGTTCGTCGACGAGGCGGCTGAGCTAATTTCCGTGCTGCGCGAGAAAACGGCGGGCGAGGTGGCATCGCTCATGAAGTTGAGCGATGCCCTGGCGGAACTCAACGTCGCCCGCTATGCCGAGTGGTGTCCCACGTTCGACACGCAGAGTGCGCGCCAGGCAATCCTCGCCTTCAATGGTGATGTCTACGAGGGCTTGCGGGCGCCGGAATTGTCCGACGAAGCACTTGAGTGGGCACAGGAGCACATTGTGATGCTCAGCGGCCTGTATGGCGCATTGCGCCCGCTGGACCTCATGCGCCCTTATCGGCTCGAGATGGGCACTCGCCTTCCCAATGCGCGGGGCGCGAACCTGTACGCCTACTGGGGGAGCCGCATCGCCGACTACTTGAACGAGCGTGGCGACGATGTCGTGGTGAATCTCGCATCCGATGAGTACTTCAAGGCAGTCGACCTGAAAACGCTCAAGGCCCGCGTCGTCCAATGCGTCTTCCAGGAACGCAAGGGCGACGCCTGGAAGATCGTCAGTTTCTACGCGAAGCGTGCGCGCGGGCTGATGGCGCGTCATGTCATCGACAATCGCATCGACGACCCCGAAGGGCTGAAGAACTTCGCAGCGGAAGGCTACGCCTTTGCGAAGGACGCCTCCACGCCCGACAGGCTGGTGTTCCGCCGCTGATTCTGTGGCCGCCCAAAGGCCCGGCAAGTGCCGGTGGGGCGCCAGCTGCCGAGTAAACCCCGGGAAACGCGCGTGGTCTTTTCGTGGCCTGCATCCACACCCCAAGGCATTGTCGTCCCTATAGTGACCGTGTACTCACGGCCGCAGGAACGGCGATGCCATGGATCACCACGACCACCACTATCGAAGGTTGTTCAGCCAGCCGGAAATGCTCCGTGCCCTGATTGTCGGCATGCTGCCTGCGGGGAATGGGTCGGATGCGTTATATATTGATCGATGAAGGGGAATGGGTGCGCCGGGGCTCTTTACCGGAAGGAAATCTTGCTGCCCTGTTGTTCCGGCTGGAGCACAATCAAGGTGTTGACGACGCGGCCGGCCTGTTGCATGTGCACTGCCAGCGTTTGAATAGCGAGCAATATCAGGAGTTGTATCGCGCCTTCGGGCAATGGGTGCGCCATATCCTGCTGCCGCGCGCCTGGCCCAAGCGCATTTCCTTGCCCCATAGTGAAGACTTGAAGGAGATCGCCACGATGACAGCCACTCTCAATCACTCGCGTGACTGGACACTTAAGTTTCGACTGGAAGGTCGCGAGGAAGGTCGCAGCGAAGGCTTGCGGCAAGGCCAGGCAGACATGCTCAGGCGGCAGATTCAGCGGAAGTTCGGTGCCGTGCCGGCTGCGGTTGAGGCGCGTCTTGCTTCGGCCTCGTTTGCTCTCCTGGAATCCTGGTCGCTGAATCTGCTGGATGCCGAGTCCATCGACGATGTATTTCGAGAGTAAGATCCGGGTCCGGTCCGGTCGAGATCGGCGAACCGCCCAAGGCGGGGGGGCGTCTCGCCATCGCGTACCGATTCAATCCTGAGCAGTCACCACCTGCGTCAATTCGTCAATGAGAACGGCGGCGGACTGCATCTGCCGCAGCGGGTAGGTCAGGCGGGCATCATCCGCCGACACAGTGTCCCCGATGTCCGCAGCCGCGGATACATTTCCCGTGGCAGCCCCGGCGTCCGCTCCGACTGCATCTTCCGCAGGCTCTCCCGCCAACCGAGACTCGATCTCCTGCAGTGCCCGCGCCACGCCCGGTGGCACAGAATCCATTTCCGCGAGCAATGGCACCGCAGCGCTTACGTGCGAGGCCAGTGTGTGGTGCTGCGTCATCAGGGTATTCAGCGACTTCACGTTGCGCTGGCGTTTCACGGGTTCGGCCATCATGCGATAGAAGGCGCCCGCGAAATTGCTGAAGGCGATGTGCATGTTCTTGCGGTCCACCCGCCACTGCATTTCGGCGTCGTGCTGTGCCGCTCGCAGTTCCAGAATGATATTTTCCATGCCGCTGTCTGCGCTGCCGGGCGCCACGCCGGTCGCGGTGTCGGCTGTGTTCCCGCCGGCGCCGCAGGTGGCCGCACGCAGCTGGCGGCTGAACCCGGCATAGCGCAGGCCGCTGCGCAGGAACCGCAGATTGGCGCGCCGCAAAGCGGCGGCCAGCGAACCCATGTAGTTGCTTTCCCACCAGGGCAGCACGTAGTGGCTGCAGAGCAGGGCAATGCCGCTGGCCAGCAGCGTATCGACCACGCGCTCACCGATCACGAAGCCCTGCTCGTGGCCCACGAAGTGGAAGGCCAGCAGCACGAATACGGTATTGGCCGTGGCGGCGAGCATGAAATGCACCTGCAGGAGGGCATACCAGAGCACCGCCGCCAACACCAGCAGCCCGGCCAGTGCGACGGCGCTGTCGAAGCGGTTGAAGATGACCAGGGCCAGCACACAGCCGATCAGCGTGCCGGTCAGACGCCACCCATTGCGCTGCCGTGTCAGGGCAAAGCCGGGCTTCATGATCACCAGTATGGTCAGCAGCACCCAGTAGTCGTGGATCATCCAGCCCGGGATCACCGCCCGCGTAAGCCATCCTCCGATGACGGTGCTGAGCGTCATGCCCGCCGAGGCCGCGACCGTGACGCGTACGGCGTAGCGGAAGTGGGGGGAATCCAGGCGCAGGTTGCTCGTCAGCATGCCCAGGCGCCATTTGCGGCGGGAAAGGAAGCGGTCGAGAGCGCGATCCAGGCGGCGATCAACGAGTTCCGTGGTCTCGCCGCGGCGCGTGTTTTCCGCCATGCGCTGAACCAGTTCGCCCGCCCGCCGCAGCCGCTGCAGCACCTGCCGCAGCAGGGCGTACACTTCGGGCGCCGTGCCGGCAAAGCCCTGTTCGCGTAATTCCTGCAGTTCGAATTCCAGTGCGCGCATTTCGGGCTTGATGCTGTTGCGCACCCGTTCACGGCGATTGCGCGCCACGTTCAGCGCAATCAGTTCCACGTTGGCGGCCAGTTTGCGCAAGGCGTCTCGCGGGAATAGCAGGGCGTCACCGTCGCCGAAATGACGGCGCAGCGTCACGTAGTCGGTATGGGTGGCCACCAGCGTATCCAGCAAGGCCACCATGTCGATGAAAAGGTTGAGCGACGCGGCCCGTGACCGGTCGCTGCGCGTCTCGCCGGTGGGCAGTTCACGCAGTACGGTGTCGCGCGCGGCTTGCTGCGCTTCGGTCATCTCCAGCTGCGCGCGCACCAGCTTGCGATAATGCGCGTCCAGGTCGGCTTCCGTGTCATAGAGGGCGGAACGGGCCTTCATGTAATCGGCCGTGGCGAACAGGGCGGCGGACAGGGCTTGCTGTTCTTCGCGGTGCCACGATAGCCGGTGGATGAGCGCGCTGTACCCGAAGTAGAACAGTCCGCCACTCAAAGAATATACGGTGTATATCCATATCTCCGGCAGTTCGGGGCGCGATCGCATCGTCAGCGTCATGATCAGCAGGCAGGCGAAGCCCAGCAGGCCGCCCTGTTTGCCAAAGACCGTGAACATGGAAAACACGAAGCACAGCAGTGGCACGACAAGCCACAGCAGCAGCGGGTGGGTACCCGCCAGGCCGACGGTCGCCACGGTGAGCGAACCCAGCAGCACGGCGGCCGCCATGCCCTGGATGCCGTAGCGGCGCGGCCCCCCGGGCTGATCCAGGATGGCGACGCAGGCGGCGCCCACCGCCGCTGTGACGCCCTGGTCGAATCGCTCCATCAGGCCGCCCAGCACCAGTGCGGGCAGCACGAGGCCGAGCGCCTGCCGCACCCCGCCAAAAAGGTGGTGGCTGTACAGGAAACGCTCGAGGCGGGCCAAGGTGCGGGTCATGCTGGGCGCAACGATGCATGCAAAGAATGCAGTATAGAGGCGCGGCATGGCCGTTTGTGCAGCGCAACGGCCATTTGCCTCACGTCTCGCAACAGGTTAAAGTAGCTGGTCGATTTTTGGCCACATCCAATCAACGATCGATACAGGCTCTTTTGCCGGGCTATCCGCCCGGTTTTTTGCGCCTTCTTTATTTTGCCGCGGGCCGCGCCACAAGCGTGCGTTGCCGGGCTTTCCGTTTCTACCTCTGCGCTCATTGCGAGCGCGCATACCGTGTTTTGGTGAACACGGGCCGGGGTGGCAAGGTGACTGGGTGGAGTGGTTCCGTGAGCCGCAAAGCGCCAGGGCATGTTGTCATTGCCGTCCTCTGTTCGGGCATGTCGCCGGCCAGGGCATGTGTATCGGTTTCGAAAGGAATGAACAATATGGAACTCTCAGGCGCCGACATCGTCGTGCGCTGCCTGGCCGAAGAAGGGGTCGACCACGTGTTCGGCTACCCCGGTGGGGCAGTGCTCTATATCTACGACGCAATCTACAAGCAAGACAATTTCACCCACGTGCTGGTGCGCCACGAACAGGCGGCCATCCACGCGGCTGATGCCTATTCCCGCTCGTCCGACAAGGTTGGCGTGGCTCTGGTCACCAGCGGCCCCGGCGTGACCAATGCCGTCACGGGCATTGCCACGGCCTACATGGATTCGATTCCCATGGTCATCCTGAGCGGCCAGGTTCCCACCGCGGCCATCGGCGAAGACGCCTTCCAGGAATGCGACACCGTGGGCATCACGCGTCCCTGCGTCAAGCACAACTTCCTGGTGCGCGACGTGAAGGATCTCGCGGAAACCATGCGCCGTGCCTTCTACATCGCGCGGACAGGTCGTCCCGGCCCCGTGCTGGTCGACATTCCAAAAGACATCACGGTCGCCACCTGCAAGTACGCGCCCAGGCGCGGCGAGATCAAGATGCGTTCCTATGCGCCCGTCACCAAGGGCCATCAGGGGCAGATCAAGAAGGCCGTGCAGATGCTCATGGCCGCCGAACGGCCCATGATCTACGTGGGCGGCGGCGTCATCGCATCCGGTGCACACGAGGAACTGGCCCGGCTGGTCGAGATGGCCGACGCGCCTTGCACCACCACGCTGATGGCCCTGGGCGCCTTCCCGGCCACCGACCGCCGCCATGTGGGCATGCCCGGCATGCACGGCACCTACGAAGCCAACCTGGCCATGCAGAACTGCGACCTGCTGCTGGCCATCGGCGCGCGCTTCGACGACCGCGTCATCGGCAATCCGCGTCACTTCTCGCAAAACCCGCGCAAGATCGTCCATATCGACATCGATCCTTCCACCATTTCCAAGCGGGTGCGGGTCGATGTGCCCATCGTCGGCAATATCAAAGACGTTCTGGAAGACATGCTGCCGCTCTATGAGCAGGCCCTCGCCGATGCGCCGCGCGCGCCCGAGCCGCTTGCCAAATGGTGGGAACAGATCGAAACCTGGCGCGGCCGCCGCTGCCTGGCCTACGAGCGTTCCGACGACATCATCAAGCCGCAGTTCGTCATCGAGAAGCTGTGGGAAGTGACCGGCGGCAGCGCCATCGTCACGTCCGACGTCGGCCAGCACCAGATGTGGGCCGCACAGTACTACAAATTCGACGCCCCGCGCCGCTGGCTGAACTCGGGCGGCCTGGGCACCATGGGTGTGGGCCTGCCCTATGCCATGGGCGCGCAAATGGCCAACCCCGATGCGCAGATTGCCGTCGTCACGGGCGAAGGTTCCATCCAGATGAACATCCAGGAACTTTCCACCTGCAAGCAGTACCGCCTGACGCCCAAGATTCTCTGCCTGAACAACCGTTACCTCGGCATGGTGCGGCAGTGGCAGCAGATCGAGTACGGGTCGCGCTACTCGGAATCCTATGTCGACGCGCTGCCCGACTTCGTGAAACTGGTCGAGAGCTACGGGCATGTCGGCATCCGTATCGAGAAGCCCGCTGATGTCGAGCCGGCGCTGCGCGAAGCCTTCACCAAGCACAAGGATCGTCTCGTGTTCCTCGACTTCATCACCGACCAGACGGAAAACGTCTGGCCCATGGTGAAGGCAGGCCGCGGCCTGACGGAAATGCTGCTCGGTTCGGAAGACCTGTAAGGAGGAAAACCAGATGAAACATGTGATCTCCATCCTTCTGGAAAACGAACCCGGCGCCCTGTCCCGCGTGGTGGGGCTGTTTTCTGCCCGTGGCTACAACATCGAAACGCTCACGGTGGCGCCTACCGAAGACGCCACACTCTCGCGCATGACCATCGTCACGACCGGCTCCGACGAGATCATCGAGCAGATCACCAAGCATCTGAATCGCCTGGTGGATGTCGTGAAAGTGGTCGATCTCTCGGAAGGTCCCCACATCGAGCGCGAGCTCATGCTGATCAAGGTCAGGGCGGTGGGCAAGGAGCGCGAGGAAATGAAGCGCATGGCCGACATTTTCCGCGGCCACATCGTCGACGTCACCGACAAGGTCTATACCATCGAGCTGACGGGCGACCAGGAAAAGATCGAGGCCTTCATCTGCGCGCTCGATCGCAGCGCCATACTCGAGACCGTGCGCACTGGCGTGTCGGGCATCGGGCGTGGTGAACGTGTACTGAAACTTTAACGAAAACCCAACGAATTCTGGAGCATCAAATGAAGGTTTACTACGACAAGGACTGCGATCTTTCTCTCATCAAGGGCAAGACGGTCGCCATCATCGGTTACGGCTCGCAAGGCCATGCACACGCGCTGAACCTGCACGACTCCGGCGTGAACGTCGTCGTCGGCCTGCGCAAGGGCGGCGCTTCGTGGTCGAAGGCCGAGAACGCCGGTCTCAAGGTCCAGGAAGTGGCCGACGCGGTCAAGGGCGCCGATCTGGTCATGATCCTGCTGCCCGATGAAAACATTGCGCAGGTCTATCGCGATCACGTTGCGCCCAACATCAAGGCCGGTGCGGCCCTGGCGTTCGCGCACGGCTTCAACGTGCACTATGGCCAGGTCCAGCCGCGTGAAGACGTCGACGTCATCATGATCGCCCCCAAGGCCCCCGGCCACACCGTGCGCGGCACCTACAACCAGGGCGGCGGCGTGCCGGCACTCGTGGCGATTCACCAGGACAACTCCGGCTCCGCCCGCGACGTGGCTCTGTCCTATGCATGCGCGATCGGCAGCGGCCGCGCCGGCATCATCGAGACCACCTTCCGTGAAGAGACCGAGACCGACCTCTTCGGCGAACAGGCCGTGCTGTGCGGCGGTGCCGTCGAGCTCATCAAGGCCGGCTTCGAAACGCTGACGGAAGCGGGCTATGCACCCGAAATGGCCTACTTCGAGTGCCTGCACGAACTGAAGCTGATCGTCGACCTGATCTACGAAGGCGGCATCGCGAACATGAACTACTCCATTTCCAACAACGCGGAGTACGGCGAATACGTCACCGGCCCGCGTGTGGTCACGGAACAGACCCGCGAAGCCATGCGCCAGTGCCTGAAGGACATCCAGACCGGCGAATACGCCAAGAGCTTCATTCTGGAAAATGCCGCCGGCGCCCCCACGCTCATTTCGCGTCGCCGCCTGAACGCGGAATCGCAGATCGAGCAGGTGGGCGGCAAGCTGCGCGCCATGATGCCCTGGATCGCGGCCAACAAGCTGGTCGACCAAAGCAAGAACTGAACCGGTGGCGGCCGCAGCCGCCCGCCGGCAAGCCCGCACGGTGCGCACGCGCCCGTGCGCGCCTCAACCGCTGTCGCCGCAAGGCGCAGCGGTTTTTTTCGGGGGGCACCCGCCGTGGACGCACCCCTGACGGTGCACGTGAGCGCACGTGCAGGCACACCCCGTGCATCCACACCCGTCGCCGGTCGTTTTCCGGTGACGCATTTCGGTTATTCTTCGACCTACGATGAATAAACCACCTTACCCCCATCCCATCATTGCCCGCGAAGGCTGGCCCTTTCTGGCCGGTATCGTCGCCATTTCCGTCGTCGTCACCCTGTGGTGGCCAGGGCTGTCCGTCATCTTCTGGCTGCTGTCGCTCTTCGTGCTGCAGTTCTTCCGCGATCCGGCCCGAGTGGCCCCGGACGCGGAGCTGGCGGTCCTGTCGCCGGCAGACGGCCGCATCGTCGCGGTCGAAGAAGTGCGCGACACCTATGCCGACCGCGACGCCCTGAAGATCAGTGTGTTCATGAACGTGTTCAACGTGCACTCCAACCGCGCCCCGGTCAAGGGCACGGTACAGGCGGTGACTTACTTTCCCGGAAAATTCGTCAATGCCGCGCTCGACAAGGCGTCTCTCGAAAACGAGCGCAACGCCATGGTCGTGCGCACGCCTCAGGGACACGTAGTCACCGCGGTTCAGGTCGCCGGGCTCATCGCCAAGCGCATTCTCTGCTATGCCAAGGCCGGCGATTCCCTGTACGCAGGGCAGCGCTATGGCTTCATCCGCTTCGGGTCGCGTGTCGACGTCTACCTTCCGCCCGGTTCGCGCCCCCGCGTGGCCATTGGCGACAAGGTTCAGGCCACAAGCACGGTTCTTGCCGATCTTCCGCAACCCGCCCCACAACAGGAAGGCTGAACACATGGAGAATCTCCAGACCGAAGACATCAAGCGCCGGCGCGGCATCTATCTGCTGCCCAATGCCTTCACCACCGCGAACCTGTTCGCAGGCTTCTTCGCCGTGGTGCAGGCCATGAACGGCCGCTTCGAGATGGCCGCCATCGCCATCTTCCTGGCCATGGTGTTCGACGGAATGGACGGCCGTGTCGCCCGGCTCACCAATACGCAGTCGGCCTTCGGCGAACAGTACGATTCCATGGCCGACATGATCTCCTTCGGCATGGCCCCCGCGCTGGTCATGTACGTATGGGTGCTGCAGGGGCTGGGCCGCTGGGGCTGGCTTGCCGCGTTCATCTATGTGGTTGGCGCCGCCTTGCGGCTGGCGCGCTTCAACACCAATATCGCGGTGGTCGACAAGCGCTTCTTCCAGGGGTTGCCCAGCCCGTCGGCCGCTGCGCTGGTGGCCGGCTTCGTCTGGTTGGCGGTCGACAACAAACTGTCGCTTTCCGTGAACGCCGTGCCGTGGATCGCTTTTGCCGTCACCGTCTATGCCGGCCTGGCGATGGTGAGCAATGCACCCTTCTATAGCGGCAAGTCGTTCGCCCTGGGCCGCAGCGTCCCTTTCTGGGTGATGCTGGTCGTGGTGGGCGTGTTCGTTTTCGTGTCGGCCTACCCCCCGCTTGTGCTCTTCGGCCTGTTCGTGCTTTATGGGCTGTCGGGGTGGGTGATCATGGCGTGGCGCTGGAAGCGGGCGCGCGACCTTTCGCGCCGGCGCGGCGTGTGAAGCACATCGCCGCCTACTGAACGAAGAACGGCCATTCCGAAGGGTCGTACATGGGGTCGGGGCCGGGGTGCATGCGCAGCACGCGGCCGTCCTCCGACAAATAGAAGTGCATCAGTGAATTCCACGCGCCCGATTGCCGATAGCGGTAGCTCCATACGTGGCTGCGTACACTGGGCATGCCCACCAGCGACGTCTCGGCAGGCGGGCCGAAGTGGCATTGCAGCTGCTCTCCGGTCCAGACGCCGATTTCAACCTGCCGGAAGGCTTCATCGGTGAGCACCTGCTCGACCTGCCCGACGGTGCCGTCCGCCGAGGCCACGGTGGCCCAGGCGTACTGCCCCATGGGCTGGGTGCTCCAGATCAGGCGGCGCCTGCCGTCCGGCAGCGGGCATTCGATGGTCGGCGCCCCATGGCGCGCCTGCACTTCCGACACCGGTGTGCCTGCCGGAATGTCGGCCAGCGAGCTGCAGGCGCCAAGCAGAAGCACGAAGCCGGTTCCCGCGGCAAGGCGCGCCGCGCGGGCAAAGTCGCTACGACGGCGGCTGGGAGTTTCGGGATTCATGCGGATTCTCCTGGGCGAGGTTGCGGCCATATCAGTTCAGATTTTCATCCAGATTCGCCCGGGACACCAGTCGCGCATGCGGTTGCGCCCCAGTGTATAATTTTCTTTTTTCACCAGCACGTCAGGGCTCCTCGGCCCTGCACGCAAGTCACAGAGGTCAAAATGGCTGTCACCGACATCAAGAAGTCTGAAATCGTTTCGCAATTCCAGCGCGCCCAGGGCGACACGGGTTCCCCCGAAGTGCAGGTTGCGCTGCTTACGGCTCGCATCAACGAGCTCACCGGTCACTTCAAGGAACACAAGAAGGATCACCATTCCCGTCGCGGCCTGCTGCGCATGGTCAGCCGCCGTCGCAAGCTCCTCGACTATCTCAAGGGCCGCAACCCCGACTCGTATCGCGCACTGATCGAAAAGCTCGGTCTGCGTAAGTGATACCTGGGGCAAGTACCCCAAGATACAACCGTGGACGCCGCGACTCCGGTCGTGGCGTGCACGGTTTTTTATTTGTAAGGAAAAACAATGTTCAATAAAGTGAGCAAATCGTTTCAGTACGGTCAGCACACCGTGACGCTGGAAACCGGCGAGATTGCTCGTCAGGCGTCGGGTGCAGTGCTGGTGTCCGTCGACGACACTTGCGTGCTCGCAACGGTGGTCGGCGCGAAGAACGCGAAGCCGGGCCAGGATTTCTTCCCCCTCACGGTCGATTATGTCGAGAAGACGTACGCCGCGGGCCGCATTCCCGGAGGTTTCTTCAAGCGCGAGGGCAGGCCCTCCGAGAAGGAAATCCTCACGTCCCGCCTGATCGACCGTCCGCTGCGTCCGCTGTTCCCCGAAGGCTTCTACAACGAGGTGCAGGTGATCCTGCATGTGGTCTCGGTGAACCCTGAAATCGATCCCGACATTCCCGCCATGATCGGCGCTTCGGCCGCACTGGCGATCTCCGGCATTCCCTTCGACGGCCCCATCGGCGCCGCACGCGTGGGCTACATCGACGGCCAGTACGTGCTGAACCCGACCACGTCCCAGATGCAGAAGTCCGCGCTGGAACTCGTGGTGGCCGGCACCGAGGAAGCCGTCCTCATGGTCGAGTCCGAGGCCCGCCAACTGTCCGAAGAAGTCATGCTTGGCGGCGTCATGTTCGGTCACGAGCAAATGCAGGCCGCCATCAACGCCATTCACGACTTGGTGTCGGACGCCGGCAAACCCGAGTGGGACTGGCAGCCCCCCGCCAAGAATGAAGCGCTCATGACCGCCGTGTCCGCCGCCGCGCGCGAAGGGCTGCAGGCGGCCTACCAGATTCGCAGCAAGCAGCAGCGTACCGAATCGCTGCGCGCCGTCTACGCCGACGTCAAGGCCAAGCTGGCCGAGCATGCGGCCGCCAAGGGCGAGGAAGCACCCGACTCCGTCGACGTCGAGAACATCCTGTTCGCGCTGGAAGGCGAGATCGTACGCGGCCAGATCCTGAACGGGGAGCCCCGCATCGATGGCCGCGACACCCGTACAGTGCGTCCCATCAGCGTTCGCCTGGGCGTGCTGCCCCGGGCGCACGGCAGTGCCCTGTTCACCCGAGGCGAGACCCAGGCTCTGGTAGCCGCCACGCTGGGCACCAAGCAGGACGAACAGATCATCGATTCCATCATGGGCGAGTCGCGTGACCGCTTCATGCTGCACTACAACTTCCCGCCGTTCTCCACGGGCGAGACCGGCCGTTTCGGTTCGCCGAAGCGCCGCGAGATCGGCCACGGCCGCCTGGCCAAGCGCGCACTCTCGCCGCTGCTCCCCGCGGCCGATGAATTCCAGTACACCATGCGTGTGGTGTCGGAAATCACCGAATCCAACGGTTCGTCGTCGATGGCGTCCGTATGTGGCGGCAGCCTGGCGCTGATGGATGCCGGCGTTCCCGTGGGTGACCACGTGGCCGGCGTGGCCATGGGTCTCATCAAGGAAGGCGGCAAGTTCGCCGTGCTCACTGACATCCTGGGCGACGAAGATCACCTTGGCGACATGGACTTCAAGGTGGCGGGCACCGTCAACGGCATCACCGCGCTGCAGATGGACATCAAGATCCAGGGCATCACCAAGGAAATCATGCAGGTTGCGCTGGCCCAGGCCCGCGAAGGCCGTCTGCACATCCTGGAAGCCATGCGTGCGGCCATCGAAGGCTCGCGCAGCGAACTGTCCGAGTTTGCTCCGCGCATGCTCACGCTGAAGATCAACCCCGAGAAGATCCGCGATGTCATCGGCAAGGGCGGCGCGACCATCCGCGCGCTGACCGAGGAAACCGGGACGCAGATCGACATCAACGACGATGGCACCATCACCATCGCCAGCGCCGATCTGGACAAGGCCCGCGAGGCCGAGCGCCGCATCAAGGAACTCACCGCCGACGTCGAAGTGGGCGAGGAATACGAAGGCCCCGTGCTGCGTCTGCTCGACTTCGGCGCCATCGTGCAGGTGCTGCCCGGCCGCGACGGCCTGCTGCACATCTCCGAGATCGCGAACTATCGCATCGCCAACATCAACGATGTGCTCAAGGTGGGCCAGCTGGTCCGCTTCAAGGTCATCGAAGCCGACGACAAGGGGCGCCTGCGCCTGTCCGTCAAGGCCATCGGCGGCATCGAGGCACAGCAGGGCGAGGGCGGCAACACCGAAGCCTGATCGTGGTTGCGCGGCATCCGGTGTCCCGGGTGCCGCCGCGGCCCGGGTGGTGGAATAGGTAGACACAAGGGACTTAAAATCCCTCGCCGCAAGGCGTACCGGTTCGATTCCGGTCTCGGGCACCAAATCTTGGCCGCCCCTGTTCACGCAGGGGCGGCTTTTTTGGCTCTACCCCCTGATCGCGGCACAGGCCTATTTTCTCGATGCTCGCCGCCGCTCTTTATGGTGATAAGATAGTAATAACTTACTAACTTTCGGAAGTGCAGCAATGAACGGGCACCCCAGGCATCTCCCGGCCGATGAGCGGCGTGCGGCCACAGTCGAAGCAGTCGTTGCCCTGGCAGCCGAGCAGAACCCCAGCGACATCACGACCACGGCCATCGCGCAACGCATGGGCTTGACGCAGGGTGCGCTGTTTCGTCACTTCCCGACCAAGGACGCCATCCTGCAGGCCGTGATGTCATGGGTGGCCGACCGACTGCTGGCCCGCGTCGACCAGGCAGCGGAGAATGTCGCATCGCCGATCGCCGCCCTCGAGGCTGTCTTCATGACGCATATCGATTTCGTGTCCGAACACCCGGGCGTGCCCAGAATGCTTTTCGGCGAACTGCAGCGGCCGGGCGACACGCCGACAAAGCGCATGGTGCAGACGCTGATCCATGACTATGGTCGGCGCTTGCATCGCCTGCTTGAAGCCGGGGTCGTGCAGGGCGAACTGGATAAGCGAATCGACCCGAATGCCGCGGCGGTGCTGTTCATAGGGACCATCCAGGGGCTGGTGATGCAATCCCTGCTCGCGGGCGACGTGGCGCGCATGCGCCGGGACGCACCCGGTGTGTTCCATATCTACCGCCGCGGTATCGGGAGTCTCCAATGAAGATTCCCGGTCTTCAGCGCCGCACACTGGCGCTCATTGCGGTCATGGCGCCGCTGATCGTGTTGTTCCTCTATGTCGCCCTGCGTTCGGGTCCGCTCGCCGCGGTGGCGGTGGCGGTGACCACCACCGAGCCGCGCGCCATCGCGCCGGCGCTGTCCGGCATCGGTACTGTGCAGTCACGCTATACCTACAAGATCGGCCCTGTCTATGCCGGGCGGGTCAGGAAGCTGCACGTACACGTGGGCGATACGATCGAGGCCGGGCAAGTGCTCGGCGAGATGGACCCGGTGGACCTCGACCAGCGCATCGGCGCACAGCAGGCTGCGATCAAGGGCGCGGAAGCCGTGCTGCTGCAGGCCGAGGCCCGGCAGACCTTCGCACAGACGCAGGCGAACCGCTACGAGCGGCTTCTGGCTGTGCGCGGAACGAGTGAAGAGAGCACCGCCATCAAGCGGCAGGAACTGGCGGTGGCTAATGCGGGTCTTGAAGCCGCGCGTGAGGACGCCGCCCGCATGCGCGCCGAGCTGGAAGCCTTGCGGGTGCAGCGCAGCAACCTGCGGCTGGTTGCGCCTGTCGCCGGCCTGGTGATTGCGCGCCATGCAGATCCCGGAACGACCATGGTCGCGGGCCAGGCGGTCATCGAGATAATCGACCCCGCCAGTCTGTGGATCGATGCGCGTTTCGACCAGATCACGGCCGAGGGCCTGGCCGCCGATCTGCCTGCGCGGATCGTGTTGCGTTCGCGGCGCGGCCAGAATCATCCGGGCCGGGTGCTGCGCGTCGAACCCCGGGCCGACGCGGTGACCGAAGAGACTCTGGCCAAGATCGTCTTCGACACGCCGCTCACGCCATTGCCGCCGGTGGGGGAACTTGTCGAGGTCACAGTGCAACTGCCTGAATTGCCCGCCGTGCCGACAATTCCCAATGCAGCCATCCGTACGGTCGACGGCAAGCGCGGCGTTTGGAAGCTTGCCGACGGCAAGCTCGCATTCATCCCGATCGTACTTGGCCGATCCGACCTCGATGGTCGCGTGCAAGTCGAAAAAGGTCTGGCCGCCGGCGACGAGCTGGTCCTGTACAGCGAAAGGGCGCTCAGCGCGCGCAGCCGCATTCAAGTGGTTGACCGCCTGCCCGGAGTGTCTCCATGATCAGCCTGGCGGGCCGCGACATCCTGCATGCCTGGGGGAAATTCATCTTCACCGGCATCGGCCTGGGTCTGCTGATCGGTGTGACGCTGACCATGGCCGGCGTGTATCGCGGCATGGTGGAGGACGGCAAGGTCCTGCTGGACAACAGCGGTGCCGATCTCTGGGTGGTACAGAAAGATACCCTGGGCCCCTATGCCGAATCGTCCAGCATCCCGGACGACCTGTGGCGGAGCATCCGCGGCATGCCCGGCGTTGCGCAGGCGGCCAACATCACGTACCTGACCATGCAGGTCGGCAAAGGCGACGAAGACGTCAGGGCGATGGTGGTCGGAATCACTGCAGGGGAGCCCGGCGTTCCGGGCTGGCCGCCACATCTCGTTGCCGGTCGCCAGATCACTCGTGGGCATTACGAGGCCGTGGCTGACCTCGCTACCGGATTCCGGCTCGGCGATGTGCTCAGAATCCGCCGCAACCATTACACCGTGGTCGGTCTGACACGCCGCATGGTGTCGTCCAACGGCGACCCGATGGTGTTCATCCCCCTCAAAGATGCGCAGGAAGCACAGTTCCTCAAGGACAACGATGCCATCCTGATGCAGCGCCGCCGTACCGAGGCGAACCCGGCCTTCAACCGCCCGGGCGCTCCCGATCTGCTGGAGGCGGTGATCGGTTCGCAGATCAGCAACCACTCGGTCAATGCCGTGCTCGTGCGCATCCAGCCCGAGTTCGCCCCTCAGGAAGTCGCTGAACCGATCCGGCGCTGGAAACGACTCACCGTATATGACCGCGTGCAGATGGAAGAGATTCTGGTCGGCAAGCTAATCGCGACATCGGCCCGGCAAATCGGCATGTTCCTGGTGATACTGGCGCTGGTGAGCGCAGCGATCGTGGCCTTCATCATCTACACGCTGACCATGGACAAGATCCGTGAAATCGCCGTTCTCAAGCTCATCGGAACCCGCAACCGAACCATCGCGGCCATGATCATGCAGCAATCGCTGGTGCTGGGCGTGATCGGCTTCGTCGTGGGAAAGATCACCGCCACATTCGCCGCGCCCATGTTTCCGAAGTATGTGCTGCTGGTACCGATCGACTCCATCATGGGCTTCTTCCTCGTGCTGGCGATCTGCGTGCTGTCCAGCGTCCTCGCCATTCGCATGGCGCTCAAGGTCGATCCGGCCGAAGCCATCGGATAAGCCAATGAACGCAAGAGGGATACGCATCGAGAATCTGAGCAAGCGCTTCGGGGAAGGGGACACCGCCGTCCTGGCCTTGAAGGACGTGAACCTGCAGGTGGCACCTGGCGAAGTGGTCGGCCTGATCGGCCCTTCAGGTTCGGGCAAGAGCACGCTGCTCAAATGCCTGGGCGCGGTGATCGACCCCACCGCGGGCCGCATGGTCCTGGACGACACGGTCATCTATGACGACGGATGGAAGACACGCGATCTGCGGGCATTGCGCCGCGACAAGATCGGCTTCGTATTCCAGGCGCCTTATCTCATCCCCTTTCTTGACGCGACGGACAACGTGGCATTGCTGCCGATGCTGGCGGGCGTTCGCAATGACGAGGCGCGTCGCCGCGCGCTGGAGTTGCTGACGGCGCTCGACATACAGCATCGCGCCCAGGCCATGCCCTCGCGCTTGTCGGGCGGCGAGCAGCAGCGCGTGGCCATCGCGCGCGGCCTGGTGAATCGTCCACCGGTGATCCTGGCCGATGAACCCACCGCACCGCTGGACTCGCAGCGTGCCATGGCCGTCATACGCATCCTGAACGACATGGCCAGGCGCTTCGACACCGCCATCGTCGTCGTCACTCACGACGAAAAGATCATCCCGACCTTCAGGCGTATCTACCATATTCGCGACGGGGTAACCCACGAGGAGGCCGGCGAAGGGCGCAGTTTCGATTGAAAAGTCCGGGGACGCATTCGCAGTGCGCCTATACTGACGGCTTCCCGTTGTCAACATCAGAATTCGGGCTGCATCGCCGTGCAGTGCATTTCTGAAGTGAAGTGTGAGGCCATGAGTTACACCAATCTACCTTCCATGCAGACGTTGCTGGTATTTCAGGCAGCGGCACGACATCTCAGCTTCACGAAGGCGGGACAGGAACTCAACCTTACCCAGACGGCGGTCAGTCACCAGATCAAGAATCTTGAGAACATACTGGGTGTAAAGCTGTTTGTTCGAAAAAGAAATTCTCTGACCCTGACCACGGCGGCCCAGGATTATCTTGCTTCGATCACCAAAGCCATAAACATCGTATCTTCGGCGACGAACGACACCAAGCACAGTCAGAGCGCGACGACGCTCAGCATAGTCTGTCTTCCTACGTATGCGGTTCAATGCCTTATTCCCATACTGCCTGAATTCCAGCGTCTGCATCCGGAAATCAGCCTGCAGTTGCGGGTCAGCTCGGATTTTTCCGAGTTCGAAGGCGCGAATTATGACGTGGCGATACGCTATGGATCGGGGAACTGGCAGGCATTTCGTTCGGACTTGCTTCATGTCGAGGAGTTCTTCCCCGTTTGCTCGCCGCAGCTCATTCCAGGAAGAAAGGCAAGCGAAATAGAACTGTTGAACCAGCTACCCAAGATCCGGACATACTTTTATTCGATGTTTCAGGATGATTGGGCTGCCTGGCTCGAAGCCGCCGGGCATACGGGTGTTTCGTTCAGCAATACCTCGGTCTTCCATATGCACCTGGCCTCGCTTGAGGCGGCGAATGCCGGCTGCGGCCTTGCGATCGGAAGAACACCCCTGGTGGACCGTTATCTCGCCAATGGCTCGATAGTGGCGCCTTTTCGAACCCGTGCCAGGTCGCGATCCGCCTACTACCTGACCAGTCCCGCCGGCAAGGAAGAGCTCCCGAACATAAAGCAGTTCCGTGAATGGATTCTTGCACGGGTACACAATACGGTCCCTGCGACGGAGCAACTCCCGTGGACGCCGGTTTCCCCATCCGCCGACAGGGCGGCAAGCGTGGATCACGGGTACAGACCCCTGGCCGCGTCTTTGTCCGCCTGGGGCTCCCGCTTTCCCGACAAGTACGCGCTGGTGGACGTCGTGAAAGACCGGCACATTACGTTCTCGGAATTGAATCACCTGGTTGATTCGTGCGCACGGCACCTGTATGCGCGGGGCGTTCAGAGAGGCGACCGGGTGATCCTCTTCATGAAGGATGGTCTTGAAAAGATTGTCGTCTGGTTCGCTGTGTGGCGCCTGGCTGCCGTGGTTTGCCCCATCGACCTGACCCGATTCCGGCCATTGCTCGCCGAGAAGCTCGTCCATACCCTGCAGAGCCGCCGTATTCTCTGTGATGACCTGGTGGATCTGACGAGAGTTCCTCTGAGCCTGCGGGACAGGATATTGCGGGTTTCACCGCTGGAGCGTGACGGTGATGCGACTTGGGCTTATGACGTCGATTTCCATGAATCCGCAGACATGACCGTCGAGCTGCCGGAGGGGGCGGACAGTGGAGATGTCGCGACGATCTGCAGCACGTCCGGTACTACGGGCGAGCCCAAGCTTGTCGTCAACGACCATCTCGCATACTGGTTCAACGGCAAAGGAGTCGTCGAGAATCTTTCCTTGAGGGCGGAGGACCGGCTCCTCGAATATCGCTCCTTCGACTGGTCCTCCGCGCAGATTCTTAGTTTGATGTCGTTTCTGCATACCGGCCTCACATTGCATGTTGCTCCTCGTTTCTCGCGTTCCTCCTTCGCCGACTGGTTGTCGCGCCACCAGATTTCCGTCAGTGTCGGTGTCCCGGCCGTGACCAACCTGTTGTTGCGCGATCCGGACGACAGACTGGTGCGGGCGCTGGCCGACTTGCGCTTCATGACGTCCAGTACGTCTCCTTTGCCGACGAGCCAATGGTTGAGATTCGAGCAAACCTATCGAGTCAGGCTGCTGAACCTCTATGGTTCCACTGAGGCCGGCTGGATATGCGGGAACCGTAGTGACGACATTCAGGTCGGTACGGTGGGCTATCCCATGCCTGGCGTCAGCATCGATATTGTCGATGAGGATGGTCGGACGTGTGCGGCCGGCGTGCCGGGGCAGGTCATGGTGCGCAGCCCCGCGCTCGCGTTGGGCATCCTGACGGCCGATGGATCCCTGGAAAAGATCCGGGGGCGGCGGCTTCCCACAAGGGATATCGGTGTCCTGGACAAGTCCGGCCGGGTACGCATTACTGGACGGACAGACGATCTCATCGTCCGGGGTGGAGTGAAGATTCATCCCGCCCATATCGAAGAGGCGCTACTCGCTCATCCGGAAGTGCTCGATGCCGGAGTGATCGGCGTGCCCCACGAAATCTACGGAGAGGCGCCCGTTGCCTTTGTCCTGCTCCGGACAGGCTTTTCCGGGCATGACCTGCAGGCCTATTGCCTGCGGAATCTTCCGCGCGAGGAAGTGCCGCACGCGATCATTCCGATGGCCAGTCTGCCCAGGAATGCGCGGGGAAAGCTGGCGCGGGCAGCCTTGCTTGAGGCATGGAAATCAGGCGCATGAATTAATTTCATGTCTTCCATGAGCGGGCCTTGGTTGTTGGCGATGGGTGCCGCTTATAGTCTCTCCCTCACAGAATTCCGCAACGCTACCGGGTTTCTGAAAAATCACCACAAGGGAGAGCTTAATGAAGAAGAGATTGTTGGCGGTTCTCGCCATGGCCGTGCTGTCCACCAGCGTGGCCGCACAGGGTTATCCGGAAAAATCGGTTCGCATGCTGGTGCCGTTCGCACCAGGCGGCGTAGTGGATATCGCTGCACGATTGGTGGCTGAACGCCTGTCCGATATGTGGGGCCAATCGGTCGTGGTCGAGAATCGTCCAGGGGGCAACGGCTTCATCGCGACGGCGGCTGCCGCGCGCGCGAACCCGGATGGCTATACCTTGCTTATGGCGCATACCGGCGAGTTTGCCGTCAATCCGGCGGTATTTCCCAACGTGCCCTATGACCTGGACCGCGATTTCGTGCCGGTTTCGCTGGTCAGCGACACGCCGCTCGTCCTGGCCACAAAGATCGATTCCGACCTCAATTCGATTCAGGACGTGATCGACCGCTCCAAGAAGGACCCGGAGTCGCTCACGTTCTCGTCCCCCGGTACCGGCAGCTTCAATCACCTTGCGGGTGAATGGTTCGCAAACGCGGCGGGCATCAAGCTGATGCACATTCCCTATCGTGGCGGATCGCCCGCGGCGGGTGCTGTTGCCTCGGGTGAGGTCAATCTGGGGGTGGTGGCGGCGTCGTCCATGGACCAATTCGTTCAGTCGGGCCACGTGAAGATTCTCGCCGTCATGACCAAGCGCAAGATCCCGACCCGGCCCCAGTGGCAGACACTGGAAGAGCTGGGTGTGCCCGGCGTGGATGCCGCCAACTGGGTAGGCCTGTTCGCTCCCAAAGGAACGCCGCCCGAGGTTCTGGAAAAGCTCGGCAAGGATGTGAGGGAAGCAGTCAAGTCGGAAAAGCTGCAGACGGCGTTCAACGTCGGCGGTGGAGCGGCAGTGGGTTCGACGAGCGAAGAGTTCTATGAACGTATCAAGCGCGATCTGGAAGTCAATCGGGAGATTGCCAAGAAAGCCAACGTGAAAGTGAGCCAGTGACCTGAAGAATTAAGGCGCGGAAATGCCGCGCCTTGCTTATGAATGAATGGAGTACGGAATATGGGTGTGATGCAGGCCACTTCTCCCGCGATGGGGAAAATCCAGGTCGAGGAGCAAGTCTTCATACATTATCGGCACTACGCGGACGTCACGGCGGACACCTGCCTGGTTCTGGTGCATTCGCTTGCCATGGACGGCGAGTTCTGGCGGTTGGTCGCTCCCGAACTGGCCCGGCGGATTCCCGTCGTATGCGTGGATGTGCGCGGTCATGGGCAGTCCAGCAAGCCGCAAGGGCCGTATTCCATTCAATTGTTCGCGCAGGATGTGAAGAAGGTGGTCCGGGAACTGGGCTATGAAAAGGCTGTGATTGGCGGCGCTTCGATGGGCGGCTGCATCTCGCTGCAGTTTGCCATCGAGAATCCCGGACTGACTGCCGCCCTGGCGCTCATCGACACCACGTCATGGTACGGGCCCACCGCTCCACAGGACTGGTCCCAGCGGGCGCAGAAAGCGCGATCGGAAGGCTTTTCGAGCATGGTGCAGTTCCAGACGACTCGCTGGTTCAGCGATGCCTTCCGGCAGCAGGAGCAGGGCCTGGTTCAGGAGTGCATCGATGTCTTCGTTGCCAACGACGTGGCGGCTTATGAACAAACCTGTCTGGCCATGGGCGCCTTCGACGCCCACGAGCAGATGGAAGGAATCTCGGTGCCGACGGCCATCGTCGTAGGCTCTGAAGATTATGCGGCGCCCGTCGAGATGTCGGAGCACATGCATCGCCGGATTTCGAATTCCACGTTGCAGGTCATCGAAGGTGCGCGTCACCTCACGCCCCTGGAGACGCCCTCGGTAATCGTGGCTGCACTGAACTCGCTGCTGGATCAGGTACAGGACGCATGATGGGCCTGCACGCTTCTGATCTGTACAGGGTTCCAAGGAGAAATTGAGTGATTCCTTTTGAATATCTGGTTCCGGACACCTTGGACGAGGCGCTGAACCATCTCGATCCGGAAGACGACGGCATCCGGCCGGTCGGCGGAGGCACCGCGGTGATGTTGATGATGAAAGCCGGTGTGCTGCGTCCGACCCGCCTCGTCAGCCTGCGGAGGATCGAGGACAGGCATCGCGACATTCGCGTCAATGAACAAGGCGAGCTCGTGATCGGCGGCATGGCCACGCTGGCCTCGCTGGAGCGCTGCGAGCTCGTGAAGGCCGGCTGGCCGGTGCTGGCCCGCACCTTCCGAACGCTGTCGAATATCCGCGTGCGGAACGTAGCCACCATTGGCGGAAATCTCGCGCATGGCGATCCTCACATGGACATGCCGCCGGTGTTGTCGATGCTGGGTGCGCGGGTTGTCGCCACCAGCGCATCCGGCAGCCGCGAAATACCCGTCGAGAGCTTGACGGTCGGCTATTACGAAACCGTGCTGGAGCGGAACGAGCTCATCACCCAGGTCATTGTGCCGCCGATGCAGGGTGCCAACGCGGTCTACCTGAAGGTCACCACGCGTACGGCGCATGACTGGCCGGCGCTGGGGCTGGCCGTGGCTCTGAGGTGCGATTCGGGCCGGATCAGGCATGCCGACGTCATCGTGGGCGCCGCGACCGACCATCCCACGCGTCTTCATGACGCCCAGACCATGCTGTGCGGCACCCCCCTGACGGATGAGCGGCTGAGGGAAATCGGTCTGGCCGCGATGGACTCCCTGGATATCGTGAGCGACGCGCATGGGTCCGCCAGCTACAAGAAACATCTGCTCAGCGTCTACCTGGGCCGTGCCGTCCGCGCGGCAATGAATACCACGATAGAGGACCATGACCATGACGCGCATTGATTCAGAAGCCCGGCAGTGGACTCAGATCGGCAAGTCCAGGCCTCGTCTCGAGGGCAGGAGCAAGGTCACGGGCCAGGCCGAGTACATCCATAACCTCAGCCTGCCGGGCATGCTTCACGCCAAGATTCTGCGCAGCACGGTGGCGCACGGAAGAATCGTCTCCATAAATACAGAGCATGCCCTGGCCCTGCCGGGAGTGCATGCGGTCGTAACGTCGGAAGACGTGCTCCGGGTCATTCCGGATCCATACTTTGGCCCGGCCTTCCACGATCAGCCCATCCTGGCGATCGGCAAGGTGCGGTATGTGGGCGAACCGGTGGCCGTTGTGCTGGCGCGCGATCCCTACATTGCCGAGGAAGCGCTTCATCTGATCGAGGTCGACTACGACGAGATGCCCGCGGTTTTCAATGAAGTGGAAGCCGCCACCTCGGACGTCTACGTACACGATGCATTGCGGCCGGCGGGTACGTTTCCCGATCTGAAGCACCTGGCTGGCAGGAAGAACACCAACATCTCGCTGGATTTCCGTGTACGCACCGGAGACGTGGACAAGGCTTTCTCGGAGGCCGACCACGTTTTCGAGCATACCTTCACCACTCAGCAGGTCATGCACACGCCGTTGGAGCCCATGGTGACGTTGGCGGAACTCACCGGCACCGGCATGACGGTCCATACGGCGTCCCAAAGCCCTTCCTTCGTCCGACTTGAAGTGGCGCGTCTGCTGGGCTGGAAGGAGTCGCAGGTTCGCGTAAAGACCGCCTTCCTGGGTGGCGGCTTCGGAGCCAAGCTCTACATCAAGCTGGAGGCGCTTGCGGCTGCGCTCGCGTTGATTGCGCGCAAGCCGGTGAGGGTGGCGCTGACCATGGAAGAGCAGTTCTACACCATCACCAAGCATGCAACGACATTCCGGATCAAGACGGCCGTGACCCGGGAAGGCCGTATCACGGGCCGCAAGTGCGAAGTCTGGTGGAACGGCGGCGCGTATGCCGATATCGGTCCCCGCGTTACGCAGAAGTCGGGTTTTACGGCGGCTGGTCCCTACGATATCGAAAACGTCTGGATCGATTCGCATCAGGTCTATACGAACTTGCCGCCAGCAGGTGCATTCCGGGGCTTCGGCATTACGCAGATGGTCTGGGCCTATGAAAGCCAGGCGGACATCATCGCCAAAGAACTGAACATCGACGCCGTGGAATTTCGGCGCATCAATCTGCTGAGGGATGGGCGTCCGCATGCGACCGGCACCATCATGAAGGATGCCGGTCTGGAGCAGACCCTGGAGTGCGTTGCGCGCCGCATGGCCTGGGATCAGCCTTTCGACCAGGGGACGGGCACGCTGCGCCGAGGGCGCGGTATCGGCATAGGCTACAAGGCGCTGGTGGCACCCACCACTTCCGTGGCGATCGTGAGCCTGTCCGCCGACGGAAGCTGCTTCGTTCATTGCGGCACCGTGGACATGGGGCAGGGCTCGGATACCCTCCTGGCAATGATCGCCGCAGAGGTGTTGGGCCTTGATCCCGAGAAGGTGAGGGTCGTCCATCCCGACACGGATGTCACGCCCTACGACATGGCGACCCTGGGGTCTCGTTCCACCTTTCATATGGGACATGCGGTACGCCTTGCCGCCGAGGACGCGCTGCAGAAGATGAGGGGCCTGGCGCACGAGCTGGGCATGGATCCCGAAGCGAAGCTTGACGCCGCGAAGGTCCTGGTTGCCCGCTATGGCATGCAGGCCGGGAACATCGTCGGGGTCGGCAGCTTCATCCCGCAATACATTTCTCCGGACAAGGAAACGGGTCAATCCACGAACATCACGCCGAACTGGATGATCGGCGCGACTGGCGTGGAGGTCGAGGTCGATACGGAAACAGGGAAGTTCCGCGTTCTCCGTATGGAGAATGTGGGCGAACTGGGAACGCCTCTGAATCCCAAGGTCGTACAGACGCAATTGTCAGGCGCTGCGATCATGCAGCTCGGCGCCGTGCTGTATGAAGAAATGGATTTCGATGATGACGGGCAGCTCCGGAATGCTTCGTTCGCGGAATACAAGATTCCGGGAATGAACGACCTGCCCGCCCAGATGCATACGGAGATCGTCACGGCCTATCAGCAGAACGGGCCCTATGGTGCCAAGGGCGTGGGAGAAACCGGCTGCTACGGCGTGGCCTCCGCCATTGCATCGGCCATTGATCACGCGGTGGGCGTTCGCCTGACCTCGTTGCCCATCAAGTACGAAACCTTATGCCGGGCGTTGCATGGTTCCGCGCCTCATTTCCAATCGGAGTCGCAATGAACAAGTCTTTGAACAGGATCCGTTTCACGCTCAATGGCGAGGCGGTGCAGGCAGACATCGAAACGCACTACACCGTGCTGGATGTGTTGCGCAACACCTTTTCACTCTTCGGGGCGCGCGAAAGCTGCGGTCAGGGATTGTGTGGCTGTTGCACTGTGATCGTCGACGGTCGCAGCGTGAGTGGCTGCCTGTACCTGGCCGCGGCTCTCGATGGCTGTGAGGTGCAGACTGTGGAGCACCTCGATGCCGACGGCGAGCTGCATCCCATCCAGCAGGCGTTCATTGACGCGGGCGCTTTTCAATGCGGGTTCTGTACATCGGGATTCCTGTTGATGAGCAAGCAGTTGCTGGAATCGAACCCCGATCCCACCGAAGCGGAAATCAAGAGCTATCTCTCCGGGAATCTGTGCCGTTGTGCGGCGTATCCGGAAATCATCGACGCCGTGAAGCTGGCATCGATGCGCATCAATGAAGTCAAACGAGGTGTCTGAATGGAACTCACTGGTCAACAGATTATTTCCCGTCCCATTGCCGAAGTATGGGCGGCCCTGAACGACCCGGCCATCCTGCAACAGTGCCTGCCGGGTTGCGACACATTCGAGCTCACCGGCGAGAATCAGTACAAGGTCGTCATGGCGGCAACGGTGGGGCCGATCAAGGCCAAGTTCACGGGCAAGCTGCGTTTGTCGGATATTCAACCGCCGCTTTCGTACAAGCTGGCGTTCGATGGCTCGGGCGGCGCCGCAGGCTCCGGCAAGGGCAAGGCGGACGTGCATCTCTCAGAGGTGAGCGAAGGCACCTTGCTGAGCTATTCGGTGAGCGCCACCGTGAGCGGCCGGCTGGCTCAGGTAGGTGCGCGCCTCATCGACGGTGTGGCCAAGAAAATGGCCGATCAGTTCTTTGCCCGCTTCAAGAATCTGCTGGAGCCGGCAACGACCGCGAGCGAACCCGATGCCACGGCGGATCGCATTCCTGATTCCACCGAGCGCGAAGCGAAGGGCGTACCCAAGTGGCTGCTTGCCGCTGCCTCGGCTCTTGCGGCGGTTGGGCTGTACATCGCCGTGGCGAACTGAATACTCAACGGAGAAATCATGGAATTCATCACCGACCCGGCCAATCCACCGGCCGGGCATTACTCGCAAGCAGTGGTTCATGGGGGCTTTGTCTTCCTGTCGGGCATCTTGCCATCGCGGCACGGCCAGGGCCGGTTCGCAGACGAAGTGGTGCAGACGCTCCAGAAATGCAACGAAGTGCTGGCGCTGGCCGGTTGCGAGAAGACCGATATCGTGCAATGCACGGCCTACATCGTGGGTGTCGAGAACTGGCCCGAATTCAACCGTGTCTATGCCGACTTCTTCGGAGACCACAAGCCGGCGCGCACGGTGGTGCCGGTGGCTGAACTGCATCACGGCTGTCTGGTCGAAATCCAGGTGACCGCCGCCCGATCTTCCTGAATTCCGCCACCGATGGATACGCTGAATCGGGAAACACTGCTGGCTGCGCGTCAGTGGCACGCTGAAGGAGCCGACGTCCTGTTGGCTACGGTGGTCCGTACCTGGGGCTCCAGCCCCAGGCCCGTGGGGTCCATGCTGGCGGTTTGCGAGAACGGCCGGATTCGCGGGTCGGTTTCAGGCGGCTGCATCGAAGACGATCTCATCCACCAGGTCGTGAACGGGCAGCTGAAACTTGATGCGCCTTGCCTGGTCACTTACGGAGTGGGCGCGGAACAGGCTCGCCAGTTCGGTCTGCCTTGCGGGGGCACTCTTCAACTGGTTCTCGAGCCGCTCAAGCAAGGCGACTGGATCGATTCGGTGCTGCAGCAATGCGATGGCGGGGGCCGCGTCGCGCGCGAACTGGACATCAATACGGGGCAGGCACGCCTCAGGCGCGCAGGGCAGAACGATACCTTCCATTTGACCGGCAGTCTGCTGGTCTCCGTGTATGGCCCTCGCTATCGACTGCTCATCATCGGAGCAGGAGATCTGTCCCTTTTCCTGGCCTCGATGGCTCTCAAGCTGGATTACGACGTCACCGTCTGCGACCCGCGAAAGGACTACACCCATGGCCTGGACATCGTCGGTGTGCGAACAGTGAGCACGATGCCGGATGACACGGTGATCGAGATGAAACCCGACTGCCATACTGCGGTCGTCACACTCACGCATGACCCCAAACTCGATGACCTTGCCCTGATGGAAGCGCTGCGTACCGATGCGTTCTACGTCGGTGCCATCGGGTCGCGCGCCAACAACGACGCCCGGCGTGAGCGTCTGCTCATGTTCGACGTAACGCCGGAAGAGTTGACGAAGCTGCGGGGTCCCGTGGGAATCTACATTGGCAGCAAGACGCCGTTCGAGATCGCTGTGTCAGTGATTGCCGAAATGACGGCGGTGAAGAACGGCGTATCCCTGCCGGGGTCTTATTCCATCGCCAACGCAAAAAAGGATACGGAGACACAAGTATGCCCACTGCTGATGGGGGCCATGCAGCCCTGAGGCCGGAACCGCGCACCCTGATCGACAGCTTCAACCGCCGGATCGATTACCTGCGTGTCTCGATCACTGACCGTTGCGATCTGCGCTGCCAATACTGCCTTCCCGAAGACTACAAGGGCTTCGAAGAGCCGGCCAATTGGCTGACGCACGCCGAAATGGCGCGCCTGATCGGCCTGTTCGTCGATTTCGGAGTTCGCAAGGTGCGTCTGACCGGCGGTGAGCCGCTCACTCGCCGCGGCGTCAGCGACCTGGCCGCCCGCGTGGCCGCGCTGCCCGGCGTGACCGACCTCGCTGTCTCCACCAACGGCACACGATTGGCCCGACATGCAGTTGAACTCAGACAGGCCGGGGTGAGGCGTCTGAACGTCAGCCTGGATTCCCTCGATCGCGACACCTTCAGGGAGATCACTCGTCGTGATCGCCTGCAGGACGTTCTCGATGGCCTGGAGGCCGCCCGTGGCGCAGGCTTCGAATCCGTCAAGCTCAATTGCGTGGTGCACAGCCGTACCCAGGAAGGCGATATCGAACGGCTGCTCCAGTTCAGCCTGGACAATGGGTTCATCCTGCGTCTGATCGAGACCATGCCCATGGGCGCGAGCGGCCGGCAGTATGCGCATGTCGATCTGAGTGAAATGGGTATTCGGCTCGCCGAGCGGCATGGTCTGGTTCCTACGGTGGAGCCCCGGGGGCCGGGGCCGGCCCGCTATTGGGCTACGCGGGATCACATTCCAGCGCTGGGGCTCATCACTCCCATGTCGCAGCATTTCTGTGCCAGCTGCAATCGGGTGCGCTTGAGTGTCGATGGCACGCTTTACCTCTGTCTGGGTCAGGAAAGCCAGGTTCCCCTGGGCACTGCGCTGCGAGAAGGCGCGAGCGATGACGACCTGCGCAAATTGATTCTGCACGGTATTGCCGTCAAGCCCGAGCGTCACGAGTTCCGCACCGCACCCGAACGCATCATTCGTGTGATGGCTCACACGGGCGGCTGACACATCGAGCCGTCGTCAGCCGATGTCGGCAGGCCGGTCGACGTCCCTCATGCAGCCGGCATCGTCCACATCAATGCGCAGCACTTGCTGTTTGTGCTGCGCGATCACGCGCTTCAGGCCGACATCCGGGTCGCAGTTGCTCAATGTTGATGTAAGCGCAGAGCCAAATCCCACGGGGTGTCCCGGCGTACCTTTGAAGAAAGGGCGAGCGATCAGCGCCCCGTTGTTCAAGGCGCCGCGCACACGGCTCACCGTTTCAGCCTGTACGTAGGGCAGATCGCCGAGCATGATCAGCCATCCTTTCGCTGATGGGCGGGAACGTATGCCGCAGCGTATCGAAGCCCCCATGCCCAGCGGTGCGTCTTCGCAATGCAGGATTCTGACGTCCAGGCCGGAAAGCGCTTCTTTGATCTCGTCCGTTCTGTGGTGGCAGACGACGGTCAAACTGTCCAGGACGGCCAGCATCGTCTCGCAAGTCGCCCGAATGATGGGCCTGCCGTCGGGCAGTCGCTCTAACAGCTTGTGTCTTGTTCCGCTGGGGTCGAAGCGTGTCCCGCTTCCCGCCGCGAGGACGATCGCCGCGATGTCCGGGGTGGAACAGTCCGGCAGACCGGTTCTGTCGGAATCAAGCGGAGCGTCCATATCGCCATTGTCCATCATTTACGTTCCCATGAATCTGGTGAGCAATTTTAGGCGGTATACCCAGGCTGCCTGGCCATAGGCGAGCGTAGCTCGCCGCCGGGGCGCTGGTTCTTCCGTTGCGCGTAAGATAATGCCCTGGACAGCAACGAAGACGCCTCCATGGAAGACAGACTCAGGATCGACAAGTGGTTGTGGGCCGCGCGTTTCTACAAGACGCGCGCGCTCGCCGTCGACGAAATCGGCAAGGGCAGGGTGCTGGTCAACGGGCAAGCCGCCAAGCCGGCGCGCGAAGTGGGCCCCGGCGACCGTGTCATCGTCAGGAAGAGCGATCCGCCCATCGAGGTTCTGGTGCGCGCCGTGAGCCGCGTGCGGGGGCCGGCACCCGTGGCGGCACAGCTCTACGAAGAGACCGAAGAGAGCATCATCAGGCGCGAGCTGGCCGCCGAGATGCGACGGCTCGCGCCGGAACCCGCCCACGACTACGAAGAAGGGCGGCCGACGAAGCGCGACCGCCGGATACTGGCCGCCATACGCGGCAAGTAGGCGCGGGGCCCGGCGCTGCCTGCACGAGACCCGGCGTCGCCCGCACGAGGCCCGGCGCTGCCTACACGAGACCCGGCGTCGCCCGCACGAGGCTCGGCGTCGCCTACACGAGACCCGGCGTCGCCCGCACGAGGCTCGGCGTCGCCTGCTTTCGGGGTGCGATCGGAATAGTCACGGGACAAACACGTAGTACGATCCGGGCTGTCACGGAACCAACACATAGCACGATGCCGCCACACGATCACCTGGACGCCGTCCTGAAAACCTACCGGGATTCGTTCATCGCCAAGGTCTACAACGACGAAAACGACGACCACGATCTGCTGATGGACGCCTTCGGCATATCGCCGGCCCTCAAGCGGGAAAACAGGCAGTATTGGGGGCGCGAGCTGGGGTTCTGCTGGCAACGCCTGGTGGTGCAGGCCTGCAGTAGATCGCCGCGCTACAAGCCCGCCTTCAAGATCGGCGCCGATGAGCCCTGCGACCTGATCGTGGGAAATCATGCGATCGATACCAAGTACCGGATCGGCTCGGGCGATTCCGGCACACTCAAGAAATTCAAGTCGTATGGCCCGTTATTGCGGGAACAGGGCTACGAGCCTGTCTTCCTGATCCTGCGTGAAGACAACCTTCCCGCTGCAATCCAGGCCTGCCATATTGGTACATGGAGAGTGCTGACCGGCCGGCAGTCTTTCGACTTCATCCGGGAAATCAGCGGCTTCGACATGGAACACTACCTCAGGCAACGGGCTTCGGCGTTTCTCGTCGAGCGGTGAGGCCCTTCAGGCGTCCCTCGATGATGTCCAGGTATCGTTCCTCGATCTCGATTCCCACATAATCGATTCCGTTGTTCTTCGCGGCGAGCAGGGTCGTACCGGAGCCGGCAAACGGGTCGAGCAGCAGCGCGCCTTTCTGTCTGGGCACGAACATCTTGACGAGTTTGTCCATCAGCGGGAGCGGCTTCACGGTGCAATGCACGTTGAAGTCTTCCGCCGGCCCGCGCTCGATATTTTCCAGGATGTTCGATTGAAACCCGCCGTCCGGGCGCGAGGTATAGAACAGGCCCGTCCCGAACTCCATGAATGTCGTGACGTAGTTGTCCGTCAGGGGTTTCTGCAGGACACAGATCGCTTCCCATTCATTGCGCAGGCAGCTGTGCCACCCTTTCCAGTCGTCTGCGCCGTCGACGCCCTTTTTCTCCAGCTGGCGGCTGATGTTGACGCCCTTCGGAATTCCGCTGGAGCGCCGATAGACCACGATGTCGCGGCTGTAGAATCCGGCGCGCTCCAGAGCGACCTGTACATGAGCGACGGTGCGTGTGCTGTTGAAGACAGCGACTGTCGCGCCGGGTTTGCAGACTCGGAAGAGTTCCTGCCCCCACTCGAAGCACCACTCTTCATAATCGAGAATGTTCTGACGGTTCTTTCTGTACCAGGCGGCGTTGCGCACACCTCCCGCCAAGCCGCTGCCGTACGGAATGTTCTTCACCAACGTCTTGCTGTCCTTCGAAGCGACGCGTTCCTTGCGGCGGGTGATTTCGCTGTCGTCCCACTTGTGGCCGATGAATTCGTAGTTGTACGGTGGGTCGGTGATGCATGCAGTGACGCACGCCGAAGGCAGGCGTTTCAGCACCTGCCGGCAGTCGCCGGCAAGAACGGCGTTTCTGAAATCTGTCGGCATCGGATTGTCCACAAATAAGAAAGCCCCGGCTGGCGGGGCGTTTCGTTTGGCTTGACAAGGCCTTCCGCGTTCATCGGACTACGCCGAGTGCTTGTTCTGTGGCGGAAGGGGTGGGATTCGAACCCACGGACACTTGCGCGTCGCCGGTTTTCAAGACCGGTGCAATCGACCACTCTGCCACCCTTCCGTCGTTCCTGGCCGCCTGACGCGGCTGGCACGGATGAAGCCGTGGCTCAGGAAAGTCCAAAAGTTTAGCGTATCTGGGCATCGCTGTGGGCTTTACGGTCATAATAGGCCCTTTGATGTCGATGAATTCGAGACAGGAGTAGACATGAAAGCAGTGGAAATCTCGCAGCCAGGCGCACCAGAGGTTCTCAAGCCGGTGGAACGGCCCATGCCGGAAGCCGGCCCGGGCGAGGTTCTCATCAAGGTGTCTGCGGCAGGTGTGAACCGTCCGGACGTCTTCCAGCGCCAGGGCGCGTATCCGCCGCCTCCGGGCGCCTCCGACCTGCCCGGGCTCGAGGTTGCCGGCGAAATTATCGGGGGCGATGCTGCCGCCGGCGGGTTCAATATCGGCGACAAGGTCTGCGCGCTGGTGGCGGGCGGTGGTTATGCCGAATACTGCGTGGCCCCCATCGAGCAGTGCCTGCCGATTCCGGCCGGCCTGAGCGAGATCGAAGCCGCCGGGCTGCCCGAAACCTACTTCACCGTGTGGAGCAATGTATTCGACCGGGGTGGCCTGTCCGCTGGCGAAACCCTGCTGGTCCACGGAGGCGCGAGCGGCATCGGAACCACGGCGGTGCAGTTGGCAAAGGCCATGGGCAACACGGTGTACTTCACTGCGGGAAGCGACGACCGGGTGCGGGCCGTGGAAGAGCTCGGTGCCGACCGCGGCATCAACTATCGCAGCCACGATTTCGTCGAAGAAGTGAAGAAGCTCACCGATGGTCGTGGAGCCGATGTCATTCTGGACATGGTCGCGGGGAGCTACGTTGCCCGCAATATCCAGTGCCTGGCCGACGACGGCCGCATCGTCATCATCGCCTTGCTGGGCGGCGCACGCGGGGAAGTTGATTGCGGCCACATCATGCGTCGCCGACTCACCGTGACCGGCTCCACCCTGCGTCCGCGGTCCGTGGCATTCAAGGGCGAGATCGCCCGAAAGCTGCGCGAGCGAGTCTGGCCGCTGCTCGAAGCGCGCAAGATCCGCCCCATCATCCATGCCACCTTCCCTCTTGCGGAAGCATGGAAGGCGCACGCCATGATGGAAGCGGGCGACAACATCGGCAAGATCATTCTTACCCCGTGAGTTGTTCCACGGTACAATGCCGGGTTAATCAAATTTTTTGCGTGTGATCGAACCTGTATGGTGAATAACTCTCGCAAGCGCCTTGTCATTGGCAACTGGAAAATGCACGGCGACACGGCGTTCAACTCTGAGCTGCTTGCCGGCCTTCGTACCGGCATTGCGGGCGTGCCGCATTGCGATGTGGCCGTCTGCGTGCCTTTCCCCTATCTGTACCAGACCCGCTCCCTGCTCGAGGGCACGGGTATCGGCTGGGGTGCGCAAGACGTGAGCGAACACGAGAAGGGCGCCTACACCGGCGAAGTCGCCGCTGCGATGCTCTCCGATTTTCAGTGTCATTGGGTGCTTGTGGGTCATTCCGAACGCCGCAGCTACCACGGCGAATCCGATGCCTCCGTGTCCGCCAAGGCGGCGGCCGCGCTGGCGGCGGGCATCACACCGGTGGTGTGTGTCGGCGAAACCCTGCAACAACAGGAAGCGGGGCAGACCCAGGCCGTCATCGAGCGGCAGCTTGCGCCGGTGCTGGCTCTGGGCGAGCAGGCGGTATCGCGCATGGTCATCGCGTACGAGCCCGTCTGGGCGATCGGCACCGGTCTCACGGCCACACCAGAGCAGGCGCAACAGGTGCATGCCTTCATCCGTGCCCGTCTTGGGGCCGCGGTGGCTCCCGGCGCGCGCATTCTTTATGGTGGAAGCGTCAAGGCGTCCAACGCCGCCAGCCTCTTTGCCATGCCCGACATCGACGGCGCACTTGTCGGCGGCGCCGCGCTTGCGGCATCTGAATTCTTAAGCATAGCGGCCGCCTGAGGCCTCGGAGTGTTCTTCATGGAATGGTTGTCCCCCGTACTGATGGCGGTACAGGTCATATCGTCGCTCAGCGTCATCGTGCTTGTGCTGTTGCAGCAGGGCAAGGGTGCCGACATGGGCTCGGCTTTCGGCAGCGGCTCTGCCGGCAGCCTGTTCGGCTCGGCCGGCGCGGCGAATTTTCTCTCCCGCACCACGAAGTGGGCGGCGATAGCCTTTTTCGTCTCCACCGCGGGCCTGGCCTGGGTGTCGCACAAACCCAATACGCGCGCCGTCGATGCTGGCGTGATGCAGGGTTTCGAAGTGCCGCAAGTACCGGGTTCCGTGCCCGCCGCGCCAAACGCTGCCGTACCTGCGGTTCCGGCCGCTCCGGCAACGGTTCCGGCGCCGGCGCCTGCTCCGGCTGCAAATGACGCACCCATTCCCTCTGCTGCGCCGGCGCCTGCCGCCAATGCTGCAGCAGATGCCCCCCCGGCTGCCGACGCAAAATCTGCGCCGCAATCAGCCGCCGGCGCCAACGAAGCCGCTCCGTCCGACAAGCCGGCAACGCCCGCCGCACAATAAAATTTGCGGCTCTTGAACACGGCCAGAAATTTATGCTAATATTCTGGTCTTTCCACGCCGACGTGGTGGAATTGGTAGACACGCTATCTTGAGGGGGTAGTGGCGAAAGCTGTGCGAGTTCGAGTCTCGCCGTCGGCACCAAAGTTAAAAAATCAGGTTGTTTCATAACAGCCTGAGAAGTACCCGGAACCCGCATGAACATTGGCTTCATGCGGGTTTTTTACGTTCAGGCCGTCTCAGAGGGTTTCGGTAAATCCCGCGTTTTTGGGTATGCGTTTTGGTATGTTAAAAATTACATACCATAGAATGGCCCACCTAGAGCCCCGACATGCCAAAAATCCCCACACAACTCACAGAGTTAGAGAGGGATACCCCGGACAAGGCTGCTGCTTCGCCCAGGCGCGCAGCATGAGACGGGGTCACCCGGATGCGGATGACCTCGGAAAGAGGTTTGTTCATGAGGGTTCCCTTGCTATGGGTTTGTTCTGATCTGGCTGGGCGCCAGCATGTTCTCGATCAGGCGGATCATGACTTCTTTAGCCTTCGGGTCGGACTCCGCCACCAGCAAGGCCAAGGCGGCCAGACCGACATCATTGATGACGGGTTCACCGTCACGCAGCAGGCGGCCGTTGCGGGCCAGGAAGTCCACGAACAGATAAGAGCCGATGCGCTTGTTGCCGTCCGAGAATGGGTGATTCTTGATGACAAAATAGAGCAGGTGGGCGGCCTTGGACTCCACTGTGGGATAAGCTGGTTCGCCGAACACCGTTTGGTCGAGGTTGCCCAGCACCGCGGCCAACCCGCCTTCGCGTTCGTTGCCGAACAGGGCAGTGGCTTCTTCCCGTGCCATCAGGTCGGCCTTCAGCCGGGCAATGCCGGTGCGGGCATTGTCAGCAGACGGAAGTGTTCCGCCTGGGCTGCTCAGCGGTTCGGTCAGCAGACCTTCGTCATAGCGCTGCAGCCACAGGAAGGTGTGGGTGTAGCGTGCAATGACATCTATCAGGCCGCGTCCTTGGTCGGTGGTCAGAGCGTCGCCTGCGGCAGCTTTCTTCACCAGAGTCAGGGCGGCTTCCAGTTCGGTGGCGTTCTGTTCGAAGCGCTGGCGATTGAGTGTGTAGCCTTGGGTCAGGTGTTCTCGCAGAACGGTGGTAGCCCATTGGCGGAAGCGGGTGGCACGGGTCGAGTTGACGCGATAGCCTACGGAAATGATGGCGTCGAGGTTGTAATATTCGATGTGCCGTACGACTTCCCGCGTGCCTTCAAGTTGAACAGTTGCATTTTTTGCAACTGTTCCCTCTCGTGGTAACTCGCCGGTAGAGAAAATACCTTTCAGGTGGCGTGAAATCACCGACTTGTCTCGGCCAAATAAGTCTGCAAGTTGCTGCAGACTGAGCCAGACAGTCTCACCTTCCAGCCGAACTTCCACCTGTCCGGCTTCTCCTTCAAAAATGACCAATTGCTGTGTGTCGTTCATAAGGTTTCCGGTGTTCGAGGTGAGATTCACGTAAAATGCAGGCGAGTACACGCCTTCCGGCGTAACCTTGCCTCTTATAGCTCAGCTTCTGGCACAGGGCCTCCGTAGAGGGTTCAATTTGTCCCACGGAACACAAGCCCATTATTTTTGGTGTGTTTTCTGGTATGCGGGGGCCTGGTGCCTTCTGAAGGCCGCATGGATGCTGACTATTCGAGTCTCGCCGTCGGCACCAAGATTCAAAATCAGTACGTTGCACAACGCACTGGTGAAGTACCCCAAACCCGCATGAACATTAGGTTTGTGCGGGTTTTTTCATGTGCGCCCAGCATGGGCGCACACCTGCGGGTGCAAGTCCCGCTGCGAGCTGGTCACAGTGAGCAAAGTGAAGCGCAACTGCGTGAGGGTGACCGAGCGTGGGAAGGAAGCGTGGAGCGTAAATCGCGAGCCGATGAACAAGAATCGCATAGAAGGCGCTGCCAAGCAGGGCGAGTGGGCATGAAACCACGAAGCTCTTGTGACCAAGGCGAGGCGGCGTAGATGCGGCGGTTGTGCGATGAAGGTGTGCGTTCTTACCTGGGGAGATCTCGCCTTGTGCCTGAAAGGGCGACGGCTTTGCCGGAGCGAGAAGTCAGCAGAGGTCGTAGTAACAGGCGCCGGGGCCGGGCAGGCCAGAAGGCAAGTGCGAAGGACCGAACGAGCGTGAGTGACTGAGGACACGTGTGATGTCAAAGGCCATGCGTCAGATGCCGGGGCAACCCGGGCGGGTGTGCGTAGCGCACGGTGAAGCCGTGCATGATCTCATCAGCGACGAAGCCGGCGGCCCGCCACGTGAACACCCGGACACAGGGTCGGCAGCGCCACCGACAGGCCCGGGTGGCCTGTTGGCGGCGATGCTGACGAGACAGAACCTGCAATTGGCATGGAAGCGTGTAAAGGCCAACAAAGGCGCGGCAGGGGTGGACGGGCTCGACATCGAGCAGACGGCCCAGACACTGCGAACGCGTTGGCCGGACATCCGCCAATCGCTGTTGCAGGGGCGCTACCGGCCCAGTCCGGTGCGCAAAGTCATGATTCCCAAACCGGACGGCACCCAACGTGAGTTGGGTATCCCGACGGTGACGGATCGGCTGATTCAGCAAGCGCTGCTTCAAGTGCTGCAACCACTGATCGACCTGACCTTTAGTGAGCACAGCTACGGGTTCCGACCGGGGCGACGGGCGCACGATGCGGTTAAGGCCGCACGAGCGTACGTTCAATCGGGCAAACGCGTGGTGGTGGACGTTGATCTGGCCAAGTTCTTTGACCGGGTCAACCACGACATCCTGATCGACAGGCTCAACAGACGCGTCGACGACGCTGGTGTGATCCGGCTGGTGCGGGCGTACCTGAACGCCGGGATTATGGATGGTGGGGTGGTGGTCGATCGCCATCTGGGCACACCGCAAGGCGGGCCGCTCAGTCCGCTGCTGGCCAATGTGCTACTGGACGAGGTGGACAAGGCGTTAGAGGCGCGGGGCTACTGCTTTGCGCGCT
>Ga0265293_10001490_pt1 | contig 50908 bp, 50 predicted proteins | sample Munlanlewell138R_FD_192505 | JGI IMG/M metagenome (GOLD analysis project Ga0265293, IMG submission 192505) | Leachate microbial communities from a municipal landfill in Southern Ontario, Canada - Leachate well 138R | ecosystem: Engineered > Solid waste > Landfill > Unclassified | place: Canada... | reverse complement strand
TTCGAACGCAGCTGCCGCGGTCGCGGTATTGCACAGCACAAAAATTCCATGGTATAGTTTCGCTTCTTTACCGATCCCCGATAGCTCAGTCGGTAGAGCGACGGACTGTTAATCCGCAGGTCACAGGTTCGAGCCCTGTTCGGGGAGCCAGAATATTCAAGCACTTGCGCCACTCTTCATGGATGGCGCTTTTGTTTCTGGAATCGGCAAACTTGCCGCGCGTCAGGGGGCTCTGTCAGACGTCATGACAAGTCGCCGTTACGTTTCATGAGCGCGTGCTCCGGGCGCTTTTGCAGGTGTGCCTTGCCCACACCCCAATGCCTTGCATCATCGGAGGTGGCTACAACTTTTTGCCATATAGGGCTATGTAAATGTGGTAATGTGGGTCCAAGGAAAATCTCGGAGCCACTACCATGAGCCGCCTGACCATCGACATGACGGACCAGCAACATCAAAGCCTGAAGGCCATGGCCGCCCTGGAAGGCAAAACCATCAAGCAATACACGCTCGAACGATTGTTCCCTGCTGACGATCTGGCATGGCAGGAACTGAAAACCGTTCTGACCAATCGCATTCACGACGGCCTGGCCGGACAGGTGTCTGCAAAAAGCGTCGGTGAGATCCTGGATGAAGAACTGGCCGCCAAGGATCACGGTTGACCCGGCACGGCTACGTTCTGACCGATGCAGCGGAAGCCGATCTGCGCAGCATCATCCGCTACACACGAACGCAATGGGGCGATGTACAGATGCACCGTTACATTACCGCCCTGGAGCGCGGAATGGCTTGCTTGGCGAGCCGCCAAGGGGCCTTCCGGGATCTGCGCGCGATCTATCCGGAATTGCGTATGGCGCATTGTGAGCATCATTACCTATTTTGCCTGATGCGCAAAGACGCACCAGCGCTGATTGTGGCCATTTTTCACGAACGCATGGACCTGATGACGCGCCTGACGGCAAGATTGGTACATACCGAGAGCCAGGCGCACCAGCAATAACGCGAGCCGATGGCGCTGAGCCAACGGGTCACAGAGAGGCTTGGGGCTCGAAAGTTCGACACCAAACGTTATAAGATATTGATTTATATAGATCGTGCTTTAAAAATTGCCACTACAGCAGCGTAAGCTGCTCGGGTATGGATGGCTTTGTCAGTCTCAGCGCATGCAGAATCTCCCATTGCTCCCGGGTTATGGTGCCAACCCCATTGAGGGGTTGACTGTTCAAGGTGAAACGGTGCCGATGGATCCGACGCAGGCTCGCCAGTGCACGTTCCGGTGACAGGTCGGATTTCGCTGCGCGCAGCCTGAGCACGTTCACCGCTCCTGATGGATATTTGTTGGAATTTAATCAGGTAGCGTGATGAATATGGGGTTTCGTTAAATCCATAGCTGCTCCAATTGCTCTTGGCTGGAGTAAAACTTACCAGGAGGGATTTATATCTACTGGAAAAGCGCCGTCTTTGCACGGTGCGCGAAAAACTTATAGGCGCAAGATCAGCCGCCCGCTGCACGTAGGATCTTCTGTGCACTGCGTTGGTGCGGGATATCAATCATCTTACCGTCTAAAAGGGCTACACCCTGGCCGCTTCGATCCAGGGCATCCAGCACACGATGTGCCCACTCGATCAATTCAGACGAAGGTGTAAAAGCAGAATTGATCAGCCTCACTTGAGAAGGGTGAATGGCGAGCTTGCCATCGAAGCCTGCCCGATAGGATGCTGCGGACTCTTTGGCACAGTCCTCATGGTTCCGCACATCAATGAACGCCGTATCCAGAGCGAGGACACCCGCTTCCCGTGCTGCCAGCAAGCATACATCGCGTGCCAAACAATATACACCGGTGTAAGCGCCTTCCTCGCGATTACTCAAGGCACCGATGTCCGCAGCGATATCTTCGGCGCCCCATGTGAGGCCAAGTAGTCTCGGATGGAACCAATCAGAGCGCATCAGGTTTCTCAGAGCACTCGCAGACTCGGTTGCCACTGGAAGAAGACGAGTCGATTTCAAGCCAGCAGCATCCAGTCGGCCCACGGCAGTACAAATATCCTCATATGATGAACATTTTGGCAGCACGATGGTCTCTGGTGGGTGCTTTGTGAGTGCATCCAGATCATTATCAAATTCGCCGCTATACAGGGCGTTCACGCGAACCATCAATCGGCATCCAGATTCACCAGCCAGTTCAGCCGCAGTGATTTGCCGAGCAAGTTTCTTGTTGGCTGGATGTACCGAGTCCTCAAGATCGAGGATAACTGCGTCAGCCTCAGATTGCTTCGAGCGGCTGATCTTGCGCTCGCTATCGCCAGGCACAAATAGAATGGAGCGTAATGGACGAAAAATATTGGCGCTCATGATTCAACAGGCCGCTTGTGCATCAATGCTGTTCTCTGACAAGACGCGATTAATTCATTGTTCTGATTGAAGGCTTCATGCAAAAAAACGACTATCCCATTAGTTGGCCGCGAACTACTCTCTCGCGCGCTTAAAATAGTTGTTCGAGCATGAATAGTGTCATTATGAAAAACAGGACGAGGGAAAGACACATCTGTCATTCCAAGATTTCCAACCGTCGTGCCAAGCGTCGTCTCCTGAACCCCCATGCCGATCATGAGGCCCAGGGTGAAGATGCTATTCACTATAGGCTGCCCAAACTCAGACTTCGATGCTCTATGAAAGTCAATATGCAGTGGTTGCGGGTTCAATGTCGCATTACAGAACCACATGTTATCAGCTGCTGTAATAGTACGCCGTGGCGCATGATCGATCCTGAGACCAGGTACCAACTCTTCAAACCATAATCCAGACATGTTATCTCTCCTTTTTATTCGCGAGCATCTGTCTTGTAATTGACAGATCTTATATCTGACAACGCTTCACCAGCAATGATCATTCTTCGCACCTGATTAGTTCCGCCACCAATTTCCAATAATTTGATTGATCGATACAGTCGATTTATTTCTGTTTCCCATATGTATCCGATTCCACCGTGAATCTGGAGTGCATTGTCCAGAACCTTGTTACAGGCCTCGGATGCATGCAGGGCAGAGGCGGCTGTCATCATGTGCAATATGCTCCGATCCGTATCATCTTTCCTGTGCTGACACTCAGACAATGTCCGATAGGTAAACGATCGCATTGTTTCAATATGGACGTACATATCTGCAATCATTGATTGAACCATTTGAAACGATCCAATCGGCTGACCAAACTGCTTACGTGCACATGAGTATTCGATCGCCATCTGATAGGCCCGTTCTGCTACTCCAAGACATATGGGTGCTATCATTGCACGCTCTATATCGAGCCCACTCATTATTATTTTCGCACCATTGTTTTCGTCGCCAATTAAATTTCCTGCTGGTACTCTGCAATCATTGAACACCAGCTCGCCAGTCTGGCTTCCGCGGTATCCCATCTTGTCAAGTTTTTGCGCCACGTGGAATCCAGCATAGTTCCTTTCAATTAGAAAGGCTGAAATTCCTTTATGACCAAGATCCGGGGCGGTTTTAGCATATACCAGCAAGACATCTGCAATCGGTCCATTGGTAATAAACATTTTGCTACCATTCAGCACATAATAATCTCCGTCGCGGCATGCCGTCGTCCTCATCGACCCCAATGCGTCCGAGCCCGATCCACTCTCGGTCAGACCGAGAGCGCCAATCTTTCGGCCAGCGATCATGTCTACCATGTACTGTGAGCGCTGATTTGCATTGCTATTTCTATACAAGTTATCCAGAACGATATTATCGTGTACGGCATAACTGAGGGCGACAGCATGGTTCCAACGTGCAAACGCCTGTATGATTGCACCGGCAGAAACATAGTCCAGCCCATGCCCGCCTGATTCCTGACCCACAGTGACGCCTAGGAACCCGGCATCACCAATCCTGGCGAACAGCCCTGGCGGCCACCATTCGTTTTCATCCATCTGCTGCGCAAGCGGATAAAGTTCACGGCGTGCGAAAGCTTCTGCTGCTTCGAAGATTTGTTTTTGATCCGCTGTAAAACCATGATCATTCTGAACAGCCGTCGATCCATGAGTCATTTCAATCATCCAAATTACTCGCCTGAACGGGCGCCATTGAAAGCGACCAGATCAAAGCATTTGTCGATCATTCAGCGTAATATCCCGCAACCCATCACATATGCAGAAAACACGCCGCGGGCCACCACTATCTTGTCGCCATGTATGCCATAATTGCAAGAGCACGCATTGTTACCGATGAACACCATAGATGAAAAATTGCATCATGCGTGAACTTGCAGGCCCTGGCTACTTACGACTGCGCATACAACTCAGAACTCCAACGACGGTGCAGCCACAATCCATTGCCCACCCCGGACTTGCGACAGGACCGAGAATTTCGGACCAAGATGCGTGGCTCCCTTCATGGTCACATCAGGCCCACCAAATGGATCTTTATAGACATCTATGTTCTGAATTGCATCCATGAACGACGGTACAGTCAGGTCGCGTCCCGCCTCTTCAAGTGCGAGTACCGTTATGTCTGCCATGGTATAGCCAATGACCGCCTGCGGGGATGGAGCGTGCCCAAACAGTGATCTATAACGATCCGCCCATGCAGCAACTTCAGGTTGCGTGGATCGAATGTCCTTGAAATCAATCAAATGAAATGGGGCCGCTGTATAGAAGCCTTCCATTGCGGGGTTTTCCGCGACGGACGGTACTAATGCACCCAGCGATGACACGATTGGCACATCCCACTTTGCAGCTCGAGCAGCGGTATAGACCTGAGTGGCATCGCGCGCTACCGTCGCCATGAACAACGCCTCACATCCCGAATTCCTGAATTTGGTCACAGTTGCAGTGAAGTCCGTCTCAGTCTGGCGGTGCTTTCCAGTTGCCGTAATTATCAGTCCCAATTTTTCTGCTTCGGCTCTGATACCAGCCTCCACCTCCGTGCCGTGGTCGGTAGTGACTAATTCATAGCAAATACGCTGTACGCCACGATCAGCAAAATATTTGACAGCGCCTCGCATCGTATCTCTGTCATTCAATAAAAAGGGAAGCCTGAGCGGATGCGGTGGTTCTGACATTGAAAGCCCAGCCGATAACGGAAATAGATTTGGCACGCCCGAATTGATAACGATTTTCATTATCGCATTATTTGGTGGGGTTCCAGTATTTCCAATCAAGGCAAACACTTTGTCTGCCGTAATCAATTTATTGGCTGCCGCGATGGCTTCTGGTAACTTGTATGCCATATCCTCGACAATATAATTTATCTGTCGACCATGGATGCCACCATCGTGATTCGCCTCATCAAAACGCATGCGAATACCATTGGTAGACGCAACACCCCAACTTGCAAGTGGTCCGGACAGATCCGCTACAGATCCTATTTTGATGGTATTATCAGAAACGCCTTGTGTGACTTCGGCGTATCCTGGCGAACAGATGGACAAGGCGCATAAAAGCGTTAGCATTCTGAATTTCATGTCTACTCTCCTTTATGTCAACCAATGGAAATCATTGGGCTCTATACATACTATTTATAAGATGTTCATATTTCCTATTGATTACATTCCTCTTGAGTTTCATGGTGGGCGTTAATTCCTCATCTTCCGCGGTCAACAAAATATCAATCAGTTTGAAATCCTTGATTTGTTCGACGCGAGAAAATTTCTGGTTGATGCGTTGGATTTCACTCTCCACAAGCGCAACCACTTCCTCCTGTGAACAAAGTGAACGATAATCTGTGAACGGGATACCGTGGGTTTGCGCATAATGCTCGACTACTTCCTTGTCCAGCATGATCAAAGCTGTCAGGTACGGTTTTTTATCCCCAACTACAACCCCATCAGAGATATAAGGAGAATATTTCAGTTCATTTTCAATCAAACTTGGAGTAATGTTTTTGCCGCCAGCCGTGATAATAATATCCTTGATTCTACCAGTGATGACAAGGCCACCTGAATCATCCAGCATTCCAACATCCCCTGTTTTGATCCAACCACCCACGATGGTTTCAGCAGTATGCATCGGCTCATTCAGATAACCAGTGAATTGTCCATCTGAACGGATTAAGATCTCTCCATTGTCCTCGAATTGTAAATCGACGCCTGGTAGTGGATAACCAACGGTTCCCGGCTTTACCTCGAACAATCTAGTGATGGTCGCGATACCTGTTTCGGTTTGTCCATACAACTCTGCGATTGGTAAGCCCAAAGCCAGGTACCAACGCAATAGATCCGCGGAGATCGGGGCCGCACCAGATACCAGGAATTTCGCCTTTTGGAACCCAAGGAGCTGCTTGATATTTTTATATATCAATAGATCTACCAAACCGAACAAAATCCGGGTCAACAATGGCACCGATTTACCCGCCATAAGCGCATCGGCACGGCGATAGCCAATGGACAATCCCATACGATAGAAATAGTTGCCTATCGAACTCGCCTCGGACATCGTAGTCACAATTCGTGAATGTGCCTTTTCCCACACCCTGGGAACACCAAAAATTATTGTGGGGGACACTTCCCGTAGATTTTCCTCAATAGAAGATGGGCTTTCGACAAGATTTACAACTGCTCCGGTAGCCAGCGGCAATGTCAATGAAAAGAGTCGTTCTGCAAGATGGCATAATGGCAAGTATGTGAGAAGCTCGTCATCTGGTGTGTATGGCAGGAAATCTGGCGCCGCCGTCATATGGAACATGAGCGTGCGATGAGGGATCACAGCCCCTTTGGGGAGCCCTGTGGTGCCTGATGTGTAGACGATTACTGCAGGGTCCTCTGGCCTACCGGCGACAATATTTTCTTCAAGTTCTGTCCACTGCCTTTCCATGCTCTCACGGCCGAGTTCATAAAGAGATTCTATTGGATAGACGTTCGGTTCCTTCAAGTCTCTCAATCCGTCAGATTCAAAATAATAGACCGAAATCAGCGACTCTGGCAGCTTACCGCGAATTTCCAGGTATTTGTCGAGTTGTTCTTCATCCTCAACGAACAGCACGCGTGTTCCGTTATCGGTCAAGTAAAACTCAACCTGCTCTGGTTGGGATGTCGGATAAATCCCGCAGACTACACCACCAGCCAGCATGATGCCCATATCCACCCATACCCATTCCTTGCAGTCTTCTGAAAGAATAGTAGCTACATCACCATTCTGAAGTCCAAGACAGCGAAGTCCAGATGCAATCCATAGCGCCCGTTCTCGAAATTCATTCCAGGTGTAGCTTTGCCAGATACCGAGATCCTTCTCACGCATGGCAATGCGTTCTCCGCGCTCAAGTGATTTACGTAAGAATAACTTTGGCGATGTGTTGCACCCATCAACTTCATAGACAGGAAAGTTATCAGCATTCTTGAGCATCGCATGACCCTTAGCGCCAGGTTTTCCGTTTTTTCCACCTTCTCGCACCGCGAACACCTTCAGATTTTTCACCCAGGTAGAATTCTCGAATATCATCCTTGAGAACAAGGTTTGATGATGTGCCTTCCATCACGACTGCCCCAACCTCCATCACATATGCGCGCTGCGACACCTTCAGCGCGATAGCGGCATTTTGCTCCACAAGCAGCATCGTAATCCCGCATTCTTCATTCAACCGCATCAGAATCGAGAAAATGGAATCCACAAGAGCTGGCGACAAACCAAGACTCGGTTCATCCAGAAGCATGAGATCTGGATGAGACATATACCCGCGACCTATCGCCAACATTTGCTGTTGCCCTCCTGAGAGATAGGCGGCCTTCAATTTCCTTCTTTCATGCAACACTGGAAAATATTCCCAAACAATCTCCAGATCTTGATCTACTTGATGTCTATCCCGTCTTCGATAGCTGCCAAGCAGCAAATTATCCTGTACGGAAAGAAACGGAAATATCTCCCTGCCTTCTGGCACGTGGGAAATCCCTTGCCGGGCAATCCAGTCTGGTTCTCGATTCTGGATGGCTCGGTCATTGAAATAAATCCGTCCCTTACGGCACTCGAGTGCACCTGATACGGTTTTCAGCAAAGTCGTCTTTCCGGCGCCATTAGCGCCAAGAACCGATACGATTTCTCCTTTTCTGACTTCCAGGCTTACGCCGCGAATGGCCATGATTGGTCCATAGTATGTCTCGAGATTAGTCACTTCCAGGATCCTCTCGCTCATGTCGCTCCTCCTAAATACGCTGCCTGTACCTGATTGTTACTACGCACCTCCTCCGGAGTCCCTTCAGTCAGGAGTTTGCCATTGTCGAGCACAAGTACCCAGTCTGCCATGCGATTGACCAAGCCCATATCGTGCTCAATCATCACGAGCGTCACGCCCAATTCCGAACGGATATCATCGAGCCAGAAAGCCAAGTCATCTGTTTCTTCCGGATTTAATCCGGAAGCCGGTTCGTCGAGTAGCAATAAATTTGGCTCTGAGCACAAGGCCCTGGCAATTTCAATATTCTTGCGCGCTCCGTAAGGCAAATTGCGAATCAATTCATAGCGTAGATACTGCAGATCCAACAGGTCCATAATGCGTTCTACCGCTAGTCGCTGTGCTCGTTGCGATTCATACTCCGATGGCAGAAACAGCACTTCTTTGAATATATTTCTTGATATAAGGCGATGTCTACCCACGAGGAGGTTCTGCAACACTGTGGCATTCTCAAAAAGCTCGATGTTCTGAAATGTTCTCGCGATCCCGAGTGACGATATCTGATGCGCCTCGTAATCTAGCAGATCATATTCACCGTATTGAATCTTGCCCTTCTCCGGTGAATACAGGCGACTAATCAGGTTGAACACGGTGGATTTGCCAGCGCCATTCGGTCCGATAAGCGCATAGGTAGTCTCTGGCTCTATCACAAAAGACACTGACTCAAGTGCTTTAACGCCACCAAACGTAATGGACAAATCCTGAACAATCAATTTGCTCATCGTAGACGATCCGTTTTGAGATACTGCCTTTGCCGAACAAATATATCTGCTCTGAAATACGGGAAGGTTTCTATAATTCTTCTGGTTTTTTTCCAGCGTCCAGCCAGTCCGGCAGGTTCAAAAATAATGAATAAAACAAGAATCAGGCCAAAAACAAGTGGCTCCAATCCGGGCTGCTCAGCAATAGACGACGGCAGCAAGTCGCGCAGGTACCGGATCCATATTGGCAGCCAGACCAGAAGCGCAGCGCCAAAAACACAGCCTAGTAAGGTACCAAGGCCTCCCACAACGACCATCAGAAGCAGCATCAGGGACATATCGATGCCAAATGTGTCTGGAGTCACATATTGCAGATGTTGGGCCATGAGGACACCGGCAAGACCGGTGATTCCGGCACTCAAGGCAAATGAATGAATCTTCACATTCGATACATTGATTCCGAGGCAGCGTGCTGACAGCTCAGAATCACGTACCGCTACGAAAGATCGACCCGTAGAAGATCTGAGCAAGTTGGCGGCCCCCAGTAGCATGAGTCCAAAAAAGACTAGGTCTATCCAGTAGCGGTGGAAGGCCCGTGTCGACTCATACCCGAAAAAGGAGAATGCAGGCACTTGTAACCCGAGATAGCCACCCGTGATCTCGTCGGCCTGACCAAACACGGTCTCTATCAAAATGGAAAAAACGAGTGTCGCTATTGCTAAATAAAAGCCATGCATCTTCGACGTAGATCGCCCCAGCAACGCACCGAGTATTGAAGACGATGCAACCGCTGCAGTCACTGAGGCCGCAGTCGACCAACCATAGACTGGTAGAATGGATGACACATAAGCACCTATCGCAAGAAAGGCCCCATGACCAAAGCTCACCTGGCCAGTGAATCCGGTAAGCAGCATCAGACCGATGCCGGCAATCGCGTAGACAAGAAATAATCCCAGTTGATCAAGTAAATAATCGTTCAAAAAGAAAGGCACGGTCAGGAACAGAAATATAGCAATGCCGACCCTTATTCTTTCTCCGCGATATGGAAGAAAGTTGATGTCATGATCATATGATGTCTTGAAGAGAACTTGCATCTTTCTAGACCTTCTTGACGAATGTCTGCCGAATCAGTCCATCTGGCCTGATCATCAAGATAATGAACATTGCCAGATAACCTGAGATACCTTTCACAGCCGGCAAAAACAGATCTGAAAATGGCTCCAATATGCCGATGATCAGGCATCCTATAATTGCGCCAGGAATGGAGCCAAATCCGCCAATTATGGCGCCTGCCAATGCCTTGATACCAATGAATCCAATATGTGTGTCCACCTGAGTGAAGGGGGCATTGAAAATGCCGGCAATAGCGGCGATAGCTGCCCCTAATACCCATACGAGCGATGTTGTTTGTTTCACGGGAATGCTCATATAATATGCGGCAAGCTGGTTCTGGCTTATTGCCTGCATGGCGATGCCCAATCTGTTGTATGAAAAGAACACAAACAACAAGATAAACAGTATTATGCTCAATACAATGATAGCCAGCCTGCTGTGCTGCACTATGATTGGGCCAAACTGTGATGTACCATTGAAATACCCCGGAAAGGCAAGCGGCTCCCAGCCCCATATCATTCCCGCGGCAGATCTAAAGATAAATCCGAACGCGACAGTTATGATGAAGATCAACGCAGGATTTTCGCCGCCTATTCTTCTCATAATCACCGAGTCGAGCAAATAGCCTAGTAATCCAAGTACACATACAGCAAGGATAATACCCGTCCAAAACCCTACGTACGCCGAAAACATAAGAGCAAAGAATGCCCCAAGCATCATGAATTCACCGTGCGAAAAATTCACGATCTCGGTTGCCTTGTAGACCAGCACAAAACCAAGTGCAATAAGCCCATATGTGCAACCCTGGCTGATACCGGCTATCAGAAGCGTAAAAAAGTCCTGAATTGACATTTTATTGATGCTATCCAGTCACCACTGTTAAATGAAATAGGCTAAATAAACAACAAGTCGCCGTAATCAGGCACTCCAGGCACAAATTTACAGTCGAAGCACTTCATACCCGGCCTCTCCCAGCGGGGCATTCATTGATGCTGTTATCGCCATCCCTAGTGCATTACGGGTATCCACAGGATCCAACAACCCATCGTCCCAAAGGCGGGAAGTTGCATAGTAAGCAGAAAGTTGATGCTTGTACCCCTGCTCTGTCTCAATGCGAATCCGTTCAATAATTTCCTCGTCGACTGAAATGCCATCTCGCATTAATTGGCGTCTTTTCACTTCTGACAGGGTGTTCATCGCCTGCTCCGCACCCATCGTTCCAACCTGATACGTCGGCCACCCAAACAGAAACCTTGCGTCAAAAGCGCGACCACACATTCCGTAGTTTCCTGCACCAAACGATGCATTGCACATCACGGTGAATTTCGGTACACGCGCGCAACTCTGAGCCATAATCATCTTGGCCCCATTCTTTGTGATTCCCTGCCGCTCATAGTCACGCCCAACCATATAGCCTGTAATGTTCTGCAAAAAAAGAAGCGGTGTTTGATTTTGATTGCACAGTTGTATGAAATGAGCGGCTTTCAAAGAGGAATCATTGAATAACACCCCATTATTAGCAATAATCCCTATTTGCCAGCCCCAGATATTTGCAAAGCCAGCAACCAGCGTTTTCCCATAGTTCGGCTGGTATTCGTGAAATCGGCTACCATCTACGATACGTGCAATGATTTCACGCATATCAAAAGTATTTTTGGAACTCCCTGGTATAATTCCGTACAGTTCCTCGGGATCATAATAAGGCGGTTCCACCGGTTCTCGTTGGCCTTCCCAGCCTGCCTGTTTGCGCCACTGCGCCACAATTCCACGACCAATGGCAATGGCCTCTTCCTCGGTATTGGCCAGGTAGTCACAGGTGCCCGACACCGACGTGTGCATGTCTGCACCACCCAATTCATCGACAGTCACTTCTTCCCCAGTCGCAGCTTTCACTAGCGGTGGTCCTCCCAAGAATACAGCGCCTGTTCCCCGTACGATGACCGAGTAATCTGAAAGCGCTGGAACATATGCACCACCTGCTGTGCAATGCCCGAAAACCAATGCTAATTGCTGCACTCCATTTTTTGAAAGATGGCACTGATTCCGGAAAATTCTTCCAGCCATGTATCTATCCGCAAACAATTCTGACTGCAGGGGCAGGAAACCGCCAGCACTGTCGCAAAGATGAACGACGGGCAGCCTGTTTTCCAGCGCTATATTCAGCAGGCGTACTATTTTTTTTATCGTAAGTGGATACCATGCCCCACCTTTTACAGAACTATCGTCCGCATGAATGGCTACCGTGCGGCCAGCCACGACCCCGATCCCCGTAATTGCACTTGCTCCAGGGCTTTTGCCTCCGTATTCCATATTGGCGGCAAGTGTCGATAATTCCAAGAAAGGGGTCCCGGGGTCCAAAAGGAGTTCAAGACGCTCACGTGGCTGCATTTTCCCTGATTTCTTGAGTCGATCAACGTCACGTTCTGGCCGACTATGCCTTGCTGCACGTTGCCGGGCCTTCAGATCCTCGACTATCTGTCGATAGCGTTCTTCATTTGATCTGAAATCTGGGTTTGATATTTCAATTTTAGTTTGAATTCTGCGCATATCTCAGGCACCATTATTGGACTTCAGAACTGCCAATACAGCCCCAGTATCGAAAGGCTCATTTATTTTCACGGGCAATGCCTCAATAATTCCAGCTCTAGGTGCATGCAACTGCATCTGCAGTTTCATGCTTTCTATCGTTCCTATGATATCTCCCTTTTCCACCGCCTGGCCTGTCACCACTCGAATCTCAACTAATGCTCCCGGCATTTCCGCAGCAAGCTCATTGCATTCATTTGTATTTTTATTTCTGCTCGAGCGATAATCTTCAATATCTACCCGAAATGTTCTTCCATTGATTCTCAGGTTTATTCTGGATTCATCCAGAAATACATGAAATACAAATTGCCTTTCATTGATAGATGCAACCAGAGGTTGGCGCGACAGCACTAGATTTGCAGGAATATGTATGCCCAACCTCTTGACGCGTTTTACAGTACCACCAATCATCAACGAAATGACGGGCGAGTATGTCAGTATATCTACGCCATGTGTCTGCTGGTTCAGATGCATGATGACTGGCATGTCAATTTCTCCAGGAGCCCATTGAGGCATAGATTGCAGGGATAGCGTCTGTTCGGCCTTCTCTGTCTATGCCGACTATGGTGGCAAGGGAAAGAACTGTGTTTATTTCCTGCTCGGACAGTTCAGCCGGATTCAGATCATCTGCGTATTGCTTTACGAATTCAGTGTCCAGAACTCCATTCAGGAACTGCCTGTGCTGCATGACCCTGCCAAGATAGTCAAGATTGGTAGTCACGCCCAGAATAGCTGTGTAATTCAGTGCATATGACATTCTTTCAATTGCTTCCTCGCGCGACTGCCCGAACACAATCAATTTTGCCAGCAGTGAATCATAATTAGAGTCCACCATCTGTCCTTCAATCAATGCGCTATCAAAACACAACCATGGCGCTTCCGGCACAGCAAGGTAATTGACTCTGCCAGTCTCTGGAGCAAAATCATGTTCAGGATTTTCTGCACAAATTCTGCACTCTATCGCACTGCCTTGAAATTTGATCGAGTCTTGGTCGGGAAGTGTTCTGCCAGCCGCGATCATGAGCTGCAGCTCTACGAGATCGATGCCGGTGATCATCTCGGTCACGCGATGCTCTACCTGCAGACGTGCATTCATTTCCATAAAATAGAAGTTACCATCTCGGGTTACTATGAACTCCACCGTGCCCGCATTCAGATAACGCGCAGCAGATGCAAATCGGATTGCAGCTGTAATAATTTCTTCCCGAATGGAATCTGATAATTCTGGTGACGGCGCTTCTTCAATAATTTTTTGAAATCTTCTCTGAATCGAGCATTCCCTATCGCCCAAGTGAATCACTTTCCCCTTACCATCACCGACAACCTGGACCTCTATGTGGCGTCCCCTTTCAACGAACAATTCACCATATACACGGTTGTCTCCGAAATACCGACTTGCTGCACTTGAAGCAAGACGGATCTGATCGGACAGTTCCTGCTCAGCATGAACGATACTCATTCCCTTTCCACCACCGCCAGCGACAGCCTTTACCAGCAAAGGAAACCCAATGCGGCGTGCTTGCTCAATGAAGGTATGGCAATCATCTGTTGCTTCAGTTGATGGGGTCACAGGAATTCCGTGACCAATGGCAAATTTTCTTGCGGCAACCTTGTCACCCATCATTTCGATCGTTTCGGCAGCAGGACCTATGAAAAGGAGTCCTGCCAGGGATACGGCACGTGCAAAATCAGCATTTTCGGACAGAAAACCATACCCGGGGTGTATTGCAGAGCAGGACGTTCGAAGTGCGATATCGATAATTTGTTGAATATCGAGATAGGCTGTAACCGGCGTTTCCCCGGTGATCATTTCCACTTGGTTCGCCATGGAAGCATGGCGGGCGTTTCTATCCAGTACATGGCATAGAGCGACTGTTTCGATCCCCAGTTTTTGCGCAGTTGCGATGATCCGGCAGGCAATCTCCCCACGATTCGCAACCAATAACCTGTTGATAGGCGGACTGTTCAATGACATTTGATCTTTCTTATTCCTGTGAAAATATGCTTCTATTTACGCTATCAGGCAATAGAGACGAAAAGTTCTGGCATTTCTTCATCTGTTAAAGCGCGGTCAGGTGCATTTCTCAGCCGCGGCTTTCCCAAGCCATCAAAAATAATGCTAGTCAGCGTCTGTGCCAGATCGGCACAGTCCAGTGACCCTTTTCCTGCCAAAAATGGCGTCACATGATGCTCTATTCCGCCATAGACCAAATTTCGTACTAGCAGTGGCGATACCTTGTCCAGCAGTCCCTCGGCCATTCCGTCTTCTACAGCCTGCACCAATATCTGTGTAGCCCTTCGGTTCAGAATATGAAATTCACTGCCGATATAATCTGTTTTGCTACGAATATTTGTGTAGAATAATCGACATAAATCAGGTGCCTCCCTGATGGTAATCAAGTGCTCATGAATTATTGTATAGATGCGATACCTTATATTTTCTATGTGCGTTGCTTTTTTCGAGGTTTCTGAGATCATTTCTAGATACCATTTTCTAAGCAAACCATAAAGAAGGTCATTCTTGCTATCGAAATATTTATATATGGTTGATTCTGAAATATGAATTGAAGAAGCTATCTCTCCTACAGATGTGCTGTCGTATCCGCTCTTGGAGAACGCCAACCGCGCGGCCCGAAGTATTTCGGAAACTCTTTCTTCTCTCGATTTTCTGGCTGCGCGTTTTCTTACTGGCCTCTGGGCTGTTTTTTGTTCAGACATGGACAACGTGCTCATATAGATAAATGAATTGTTCAGATCACGGACGGACCAACCTTGCTAGCTCTGTGTGCTAGGTCCTTCATAGTGAGTGTGACTCACTAAATTCTAGTCATAGTAAGTGATGCTCACTATCATTGTCAAGACCTCGTATTCGACTTCGTTTTTGGTCTGATCCTTCATGCACGCGACCCATGCTCGGCACAGTGGCAGCACGGTATCAGCGGGCGCCTGCATCCGGCTCAGCTAGGCACGAACAGACCATTCCAGCGCCGTCAACGGGCGCTTTTCTTTGCTGTGGTTGGTCAGTTTGTTCGGTCTGCTTTTGCACGCCTAGTGATAGATGGCGTTGGTCTGGAAGACGGCCTGCGAGTCACCTCAAAACGGCATGCCTAGCTTGAGAAAGCCGCCGTGACCATGCCCACGGTGCGAGAAGGCTCCCTGGTACTGCAGGCGCATCGTCAACCCGCTGTTCATGTCCAGTTGTACCCCGGCGCTGACCCAACCGATGGTGCGTGCCACGGGCATGGGCACCCTGAAGCTGTCCGCATCATCGGAGGCGCCCGCGAAACGCGCCTGGGTGCTCTAGCCATCCTGGCTCTGGAACGTGGCGCCCGTAGCTCGCGCTCAAGCCGCCCGCAAGTAGCCAGGGGCCGGCCTCGCGTTTGAGCGCCACGCCCAGAAATCCGGTGCGCCCCCGGCCAGATGGCTTGCCGGCACCAGCAAGCCATCTGGCGACAGACCGGAGAGAAGCCCGTGACAATGTCCTGCCCCCTGGACAGACAATTGATCGACCGCGCCAAAGAAGGTGCCGAAGCCCAAGGGCGGTGCGCTCGAGCGCCAGATGCGGCCCAGATGACCTGCCAGCGCGGGCAGGTTGCCTCGCAACTTGAAATCCGCGGCATTTAAATTGGCCTCGGGAGCGAGGTCCAGGACGTAGTCCTGCTCGCTGCGTGTCAGGGCATAGCTGGAAATTGGCGACGAGCGCAGTGCCAGTGTGCCGGTGGCCGACCCGTCCACCGTGAGCACGCGCACGCTGCGGCCCGGCAGCAGTGCCACGGACGTGACGTCCAGCCAACCGCCCAGGTCGGCGCCGCCCTGCACGAGCAGCCAGTCGCTCTGCTGTTGTTCGAAATTCACATCCACCCTCAGCACCCCATCGCCGCCCTGGGTGAAATCGCCCGCAATCGTGGTCTGATCCACACGGCCGGCGGCGCCCACCTGCAGCAGCCCGTGGTTCACGATGCTCGCGCCATAGCGCTCGGCACCCTGCTGCAGAACCCCGAACTCGGACGCGCTCGTCCTTAGGTTGGCCACGACGCCCGCAGCCATGCTGTCCGGGCTGTCCGGGCTGTCCGGGCTGTCCGGGCTGTCCGGGCTGTCGAGGCGTATGTCGCCGGTGATCATGCCGGCGTTGAACACATCCAGGCTACTGCCCTCGTCCAATGCGCGGGCCCCCTCATAGCGCAGCGCCATGCCGGAGGCCGCGCCCAGCCTGGCCTGGCTGCCCAGTTCCAGGCAATTTCCTACGCTCCCACAGACCACCATACCAGCCCCGAGACGCCCTGAACCTCGCCATCGAGCACGGTCTATACCGTGCCATTTCCGGACGACCCTTCCGACTGCAGGAAGAGCGCGACGGCATCTTCGCCAGTGGCCATGATGACGCTATTTTGCTGCACGTTGATGTCGCCGCCATGCCCAACTTCACGCTGCGCGCCGCCGGCCCCAAGTTGTCCGGCCGAGCCGCTCAGGTCGCCGCCACCGCCAATCGACTGGGCCAGCACGCCGTACGCCCCGTCACCTTCGGTGAGGATGAGGCCGTTGAGCAATAGTGCCAGCGCATTGCCATCGCCACCACCTGGCGCGGCGGACATGCCGGGCTCGGTGGGCGCCAGCGGTGCCAGTGCATGCGCCGTGGCGTCGCCCACGATGCCGCCGCCATCACCACCGCGGCTGGTCGCAACGACCGCGCCCCCGTGGGCCGATGGTATGCCCGAATGGTACACCTCGACCTCACCGGCGTTCCCGGAATCGCCGTTGTTGCTGCCGCCCCGACCTCCAAAGGACCACGCGTGGATCCCGGCCACGAAATCCGCCGAGGCACGAATTAGCGCCTGCTTGCCGATCAGGATGCTGCCCGCGTTATCCATCCGCACCCGGCCACCGTCGCCTCCGCGGCCGCCCTTCTGGTTGCCGAACACCGAACTGTTCTGCTCGCCGCCGACCCCACCACCGCTCTGGGCCACCACGCCCTCGAAATTCCGGCTGATGGCATCGGCCTGAAACTGATGGTTGGCCTGATCATGAATGCGCACGACTACATCCCGACCATGCCCTCCACGACCCCCATTCGAGTTGTAGTCGTCATTGTCGTCTACGTTCGCATCGCCGCCCTGGGATATCCCGGTCACGAAGCCGCGCGGCAAATCAGCCTCCTGGGCCGACAGATGGATGGTCCCGCAGCTGTCGATCCCCACCGGGCCTACGTCTCCGCCACGGCCCGCATCCGAACCGCGCTCCCCGTCGCATGGCCATACACGTTGGCGCCGTCGGTGTGGGTGACCGTCTGACCGCCGTCGATGATGCATACCCTGGGATTCGACCCCGAGCAGTTCGCGGACACGGCCTGGGCACCCGAAAAGGACGGCAATACAAAAAGCAGCGCCGCAGGCGCACAAGGAAACCGCTTCAAGACTCTTCCCTCGACATCGGAGGGCCCCGAGCAGGACCCGCGGTGTCTGCTCTGATCGGCCAGAGGTCGGATCATGGTTTTGTTTGACCATTAAACCACTTCTGGGCACAGAGAAACACTCGAACGAAAGTGCCAAAGAACGCGCTACAGCAGGCCTGGGAACGCGCCGCCATCGACCAGAATGTTCTGCGCCGTGATATACCCGGCACCGGCACTGCACAGAAATGCGCAGGCCTGGCCGAACTCTTCCGTACGGCCATAGCGCTTGGCGGCGATCAGCTCGATCTGATGCTGCGTTTCCTGCTCGAAGGAAACGCCGCGGACTTCGGCTCGGGCGCGCACGTTCGAGCGCAGCCGTTCGGTGTCGAACTTGCCCGGCAACAGGCCGTTGATGGTGACGTTGTAGCGGGCGTACTGTCGCGCCAGCCCCCCGGCCACCCCGGTCAGGCCGGCACGCGGCCCGTTGGTCAGGCAGAGGATCTCGACTGGCGACTTGACGGCCGATGAGGTGATGTTCACGATACGCCCGAAGCGCCGCTCGACCATGGGCCGGATGACGCCGCGAATCATCTCCAGATGCGAGAGCATGTTGTTGTTCAGCGCCGCGAGCCAGTCTTCTCGGCTGAAATCCAGAAAGTCACCCGTGGGTGGCCCACCGGCATTGTTCACCAGGATGTCGACCTGCGGTGCCGCAGCAAGGGCCTCGGCACGGCCCTGCTCGGTCGTGATGTCGGCCGCCACCGGGATGACGCGCTGCCCCGTCTCGGCATGGATCCGCTCGGCGCTGGCGCGCAAGGTGGACTCGGTGCGGGCCACCAGCACGATGCCCACTCCCTCGCCCGCCAATGCCCGCGCACAGGCATACCCCAGGCCCTTGCTGGCCGCGCAGACCACGGCCCATTTGCCCTTCAACCCCAAGTCCATGATTCACACCTCCAATACGAAAATACAGCACAAGCCAGACATGTAGTACAAGCTGTGACGCAGCCCCTGTGTGACGCCGCCCCTGCCCCACGCATGGCCCGCTCACCCGGTCCGCGGGCCCGCATCTCGGCTGAAAAAGTCTACGGGCGGCGCCAGCACGCGGCGATCGATCTGCGCCACTGAACAGAGGCCGCACAAACGCATGCTTCGAGCCAGCTCATCGGACAGGATTTCGAGCGCCCTGCACGCACCGGCCTGTCCGGCGGCAGAGACGCCGTACAGGGTTGCGCGCCCCAGCAAAACGCCGTCGGCACCCAGGGCCAGCGCCTTGATGACGTCTGAGCCGCGCCGGATGCCGCCATCCACGAACACAGGCAGTTGTGGCCCCACCGCCGCGCGCACTGCCGGCAAGGCTTCCAACGCAGGGGGCGCGCCATCGAGCTGGCGGCCACCATGGTTGGATACGATGATCCCGTCACACCCCATCGCGGCCGCGCGGGTCGCATCGTCGGGATGCATGATCCCCTTGACGATGAACTTGCGCGGCCAGCGCGCCCGCAGTTCGGCGAGCACATCCCAGTCGAGCGCGGCATCGTAGCTGCGCCCCACCGAGGAGGCGACCCCCAGGGTGCCTTTGGCGTCCGGGGCAAAACCGCGCAGATTGGCCATCTCCGGCATGCCATGGGGCAACATCCGCAATGCCCAGCGTGGCCGGCTCGCCAGGTCCAGCATATTGCGCGCGGTGAGATGGAACGGCAGGCAGAAGTCATTGCGAAAATCACGCTCGCGCTTGCCGCCCACCGGCATGTCGACGGTGACGATCAGGGCTTCATAATCGGCATCGCGAGCCCTGTCGATGAGCGTGTGCAGAAACGCCCGGTCACGGAACACGTAGGCCTGGAACCAGAGCCGCCCAGGCGCCTGTCGTGCGATATCCTCGATCGACACCGTGGCAGATGTCGACAGGGTGAATGGGATGCCCGCGCCCGCCGCCGCCTTCGCAAGGGCGAGATCGGCGTGCGGCCAGCCAAAACCAGTGGCTCCGGTGGGCCCAATGGCCAGCGGCAGCGCGGCGGGTTGGCCCAGCAGGTTTCGCGACGTATCGACGGCCGATACGTCCACCAGCGGCCTGGGCATCAGCCTGATCTGCTCGAAACATGCGCGGTTGGCCCGCAACGTGCATTCGTCTTCGGCGCCCCCGTCGAAGAAATCGAAAATCAGCCGCGGCAGCCGGCGCTTCGCCTGTCGCCGCAGGTCTTCTATGCTGTAGGCGCGTGCGAGCATGGCTGTGGCTACTGCACCGCAGCAACGGCCTTGCGCATGGCGGCCAGCGTATCGCTGCCGGGTTTGCCGCGTTCATCCAGGCTCTTGGCCCACGCTTGCGAAGAGCGCTCGAATGCCTCGTCGATACGTTTGCCATCGGCTTCGTCGAAATGGATTTTCTTGATGCCCTGCGCACTCATGCGCTCGATGGCGTCCTGCTCGGCCGCATCGAACCCACGGCAGCTCGTCGTCGAGATCTCCCGGCCGACATCCAGGATGATCTGCTGCGTCTCCGGATCCAGTTTGTTCCAGGCGTCCTTGCTGATGGCGTACGTCAGCACCACGCCAGCGACATGCCGGCTCGTCGTGCCGCTCTTGATCAAATCCGTGAGCCCGTAATCGAAGGCGCTCTGCGCCGGGTAAAAGGCGCCGTCGACCGTGCCCCGCTGCATGCTTTCATAGGTTTCGGGTGCGGAGATGTTCACCGGCACCAGGCCCATTTCCTGCATGGTGCTCGCCATGGCGCCCCCCGAGGAGCGCAATTTGAGCCCCTTGAGATCGTCCAGCGTGTTGATGGGCTTGCTGTTCGAAATATAGATATGGTGGCGGGTAATCAATGACAGGATCGGGATGACACCATTCGGGTCCCATTCGTTCACCTGCAGGTAGCCGCCATCATGGGTCATGTCCCAGAACGCGGTAAAGCCCTGACACGAGTCATCGGAAAAAGCCCCGGGCAATTCGAAGACCTGCGACAGTGGCATTTTGTCCTGGATGTAGCCCGGACCGACATAACCGATATCCGCCATGCCGGTCTGGGTCAGCTTGAGCATGTCCTTGGCCTTGCCCAGCTGCTGGCTGGGGAAATACTTGAAGGTCACCTTGCCGTCGGTGCGCTTTTCGACCTCGTCCATGAACGGCTTGGCGACCAGTTTGTAGATGAAACTGCCATTGGGCAGGCTGTCTGCCATGCGCAGCACAGTGGTGTCCGCGGCATGGGCGGGTACGCCCGCGCCCCACAGACAGAAGCCGGCCGCCGCAAGGCCCAGGACGCTGCGCGGGACGCTACGAGGAAAGATTTTCATGTCTTGTCTCCATGAAGGTAAAAGTACATCGAGAAAAATCATCCACAATCGTCATTTCATGAGGGAAGGCAGCCACAGCACGATTTGTGGAAACGCCAGCATCAGCCCCAGGGGGATGAAATGGGCGAACACATGCGGCCAGATACCCGCAAAGACCTCGGTCACCGGCCGCTGTGCGTAGAACGCCACCACAAAGCAGTTCAGGCCCATGGGCGGGGTCAGCAGGCCCACCTCAGCCGTCACGATCACCATGACGCCGAACCACACGGGGTCGTATCCAAGCGTGACCGCCACGGGCAGCACCACCGGCACGGTGAGTACCAGAATGGCCAACTGGTCCATGAACGCACCCAGTATGATGTAGACCAGCAGGATCAGCAGCATCACGACCCACGGTTCGGCGTGCAGCGAGCTGACCCAGCCGACCAGGTCCTGGGTCACCATGGTAAGCGTGAAAAAATAGCCGAAGATGCTCGCCCCCATCAGGATCATCGCGATCATGCAGGTGCCCTGGACGGCACGCCGGGTGGCATCGAAAAGCGAGCCGAACGTCAGCCTGCGGCGGGCTGCAGCGATCACCAGGGCTCCGAACGCACCCAGTGCCGAGGCCTCGGTCGGTGTCGCCAGGCCCGTATAGATCACCCCCGTGACCGCCATCATGAGCACGATCATCGGGCCCACCACCTTGAGCAGGCGCACCCGCTGCATCAGGGGCTGGCGCGGCGACACCGGGGCACTGTCCGGGCGCAGCACCGCCAGGACATAGACCGTGAGCATGATGGTCACGCTGATGAGCAACCCCGGCACGATACCCGCGATGAGCAGGCGCCCGATGTTGGCCTCGGCCAGCAGGCCATAGATGATCAGCACGACGCTGGGCGGGATCAGCATGGCGAGCGTGCCTGAAATCCCCACCACCCCGGCGGCGACCTTGGGTTCGTAGCCGTGCCTGAGCATGGCCGGCAGGCTGGTGGCCGACAGCGTCGCGGCCGCAGCCGTGCTCGTGCCGCAGATCGCACCAAAACCGGCTCCGGCCATGGCCGTGGCCATGCCCAGGCCGCCACGCACCCCGCCGACCCAGGCTGCAGCGGCATCGAACAGATCATCGGCAATCCCGCTCTTGAGGACCAGTTCGGCCATCAGCAGGAACATCGGAATGGTGATCATCTCGTACGAGCTGACCGTCGACAGCGGCACGGTCTGCAGGACGCCGAGCAGCATGTCCCAATTGCCCACCCAATACAGGCCGACCGCGCCACTGACGGCCATCGCGAAGCCGACGGGCACGCCCACTGCCATCAGGCCAAGGAGCAGGACGATGATGGTGATGGCCATCATGATTCACACGTCTCCATGCGTGCTGATGATGGGGATGTTGTCCACCAGATTGCGCCCTGTCGCGAGGCTGGCGATCTGCCCGATCAGCCGAAAGACCAGGCGCAGCAACAGCAGTGCCAGCCCCAGCGGCACCAGCGCCGAGGCGATCCAGGTCGGCCAGGCGATCAGACCCGTGGTGGCATCGCCATTGACCCAGTTTTCCCATGCACGTTCGATACCCACGACTGCAATGATGCCGAACAGGGGCAGGCTGATCAGGCACACGAAAACCTCGATGCAGCGCCGGCCCCGTTCACTGAAACGCTGCACGAGGATATCGAGGGCAATATGCTTGTTGGCGGCATACGTGCTCGATATGGACAGGAAGAAGACCGCCGCCATCAGGTACAGGCCGATCACGTCGTACGCCCAGATCAGCGGCGTATGAAACACATAACGCAAGGCCACGTCGAGCACGACGATGGCCATGATCAACAGCATCACCAGCGTCGACACCAGATCGGAGAGGCGTTCCAGCGTGAGAATGAAATGTTCCAGGGCCTTCACGAATCCTCCTTGCAGGAGACCGGCAAATCAGGTGGATTGCGGTGTCTCGATCATGACTTCAATGAAACGTGGCACCTTGTCTGCCATGGCGTCGCCGATGAGCGCATCCACCTGAGCGCTGTGAATCAGACGGTCGCTGCGCAACCCGAAACTCGCCGCCAGATCGCGCAGGCATGGGTTGTAGAGGCTGGTCCCCAGATGACGGCCAGGGTAGACGGTGTCCTGGTGTTTCCGTATCGAGCCATAACGTGCATTATTGGCCAGAATGAACACGATGGGCAATTGTCGTTCGATGGCATGAATCATCTCGTTGCCCGTCATCATGAAGCCGCCGTCACCCACCAGGCAGACCACCTTGCGGCCAGGATGGCGCAGCTGCGTGGCGATCGCCGCAGGAACGCCGTAACCCATGGCGCCGGATATGGGCGCCATGAGGCGCTGCGGCGGCATGAAGCTGAAGTTCTGATAGGCCGGAACCGCAAACGTACCGGCGTCTACCGCGATGATCGCATCGGGCGCCGCGTGATGTTTTACGGCCTGCACGACCTCGCTGAAGATCAGGTGTGATGACTGGGCCCCAGGCCATCGCGCCAGCCCCTCATGAAGGGCGCGCAAGCGCTGCACCCATGCCTGCCTGGCGTCGGACGCCGGGTACGGGCCAGGCCCACGCAGCGCCCGCGCCAGCAGCGTCGGGTCACAGGCCAGGCCGACCCGTGCCGCGAAGTGCAGGCCGATCTGGCGCGTATCCGGATAGCAATGCACCAGGGCCTGCCTGGGCCATGGACAATCGGGAAAGGTATAGCCCTGGGTGGTGATGTCACCCAACCGGGTCCCAAGCGCAAGAATCAGGTCGCTCTCTTCGAGGGCCGCGATCTGTTCGCGCGGATTGGCCAGGCCGAGATCACCGGCATAAAGCGGGTGATCGTTCGGAAACAGATCCTGGCGGCGAAATGACACCATGACCGGAATCTGCCGCTGCTCTGCGAGCGCAAGCAGAGCCTCTCGCCCGCCGGGCGCATCCAGCGCATTGCCGGCAATGATGAGTGGGCGTGCAGCGCCGTCGAGCAGCCGGTGCAATTGATCCAGCGTTTCGGGATCCGCGACGGTGCGCGCCGGCGGCATCGCACGCCAGGCCGGGGCATCCACGGCCTGCTGTTGCACGTCTTCGGGGACCACGAGCACGACAGGGCCCGGCGTGCCCGTCGTGGCGATACGCACCGCCTTGAATGCCGCAGCCGCCAGCTGCGCGGGCTCGGTCACCTCGACCACCCATTTGGCGATGCTGCCATAGGCCTGCTGATAATCGATCTCCTGGAAGGCCTCCTGGCGCAGATGCGACCTGGGTACCTGGCCAATGATGAGAATCATCGGAATGGCATCCTGCTGGGCCGTGTGCAGGGCAATGGTGGCGTTGGACGCCCCCGGCCCACGGCTGACGACGGCCACGCCCGCACGGCGGGTGAGGCGACCATCTGCGCACGCCATGAAACCGGCCCCCGATTCGTGGCGACACGTCACGATGTCGATGTCGGGGAACTCGTTCAGCGCATCCAGGATCCCGAGATAGCTTTCGCCTGGAACGAGAAAGACACGGTCTACCCCGTGGGCGCGCAGAACGGACAGCAGGGCGTGGGACGAAGTCGGCATGGGCCACCCAGGAAAAGCGGAAATGAACGCCGGAAAGTCCCTATGAATTTAGCAAGCGGCCTGCATCACGATCAATGCCATAATCCGTATATCCAATATGCAGAATCTGTCGAACGGAATCCGCTGGACGGCATCCGTTGAACCCACGAACACATGGAACTGCGGCGCATCAAGTACCTCGCACAGGTCGCCCGGCTCGGCAGCCTTTCAAGGGCGGCCGCCGTACTCGGGCTTGCACAGCCGGCCCTCAGCCGCCAGTTGAAGCGGCTCGAAGAAGAATACGGCGCGCCCCTGCTGTATCGCCATGGTCGCGGTGTTGCCCTGACACCGGAAGGCGAGCGTTTCCTCGAACAGCTCTGGCCAATGACGCAACAGATGGACACCATGCTCGAGCGCCTGCGCGACAGGCGCGGCAATCTCGAAGACCAGGTCACCCTGGGCCTGACGCCCACCGTATGCAAGTTGCTCGGGCTGCAGGTCATCCAGGCCCTGCACGCACAACACCCCGGGCTGCGCCTGAACATCGTGTCCGGATACAGCGGCTATGTTCACGAATGGCTCACAAGCGCCCGGCTGGACCTGGCCGTTCTGCACGATGCGCGCCGCTCCAGCAACGTGCTGGTGCGTCCCCTGGCCGACATGCAGCTGTTTCTCGTTTCATCGCCCGCCCTGCATGGGGCCCCTGAAGAGCCGTCGGATGTCATCGCACTGGCTGCCGTGCAGCACTTGCCCGTCGTCCTGCCCACCGAAAACCATGGCCTGCGCCGGACCATGGAGTCCGCCATGCTGCAACAGGGCTACACGCTGAACCTGGCGTTCGAGATGGACAACTTCAGCCTGATGCGCGAGATGACGATTCAGGGCCTGGCGCACACGATTCTTGCCTACCCCGCCGTGCAGGAAGACGTGCTGGCCGGCCGGCTGATCGCACGCCGCATCGTCGAGCCAGCCATCGTCACCCGCCTGATGCTCGCCAAGTCACCCAATCGCCCACTGACGCAGGCGTTGCGCTGCGTGGAATCCGAAATCGACAAGGCCTTGCGGCAGCTGATACTGCACGCGCCCACCGAATATGGCCTGACGCTGTCCACCACACAGGGTTGAAATCGCCCACCGAACAGGGCTGGGCCGCCTGCTGAACAGGGCTGGGGCCGTCCACCGAACGGGGTACCTGTTCATAGGCGGCATCAACGCCCGCAGCAAACGGACAGTCCGCGCATTCAACGCCCGCGCCATTGATCCATCTGGCGCCTGTCGCGCTTGGTCGGCCGGCCCGCTTCGTATGCCCAACCGGGCTCGGGTGCGAGCCGCCTCTGCTCCGCCAGCCGCTCGCGCTCCGCCACGCTCTCGGGGGTTTCGGCATACAGTTCGGCGGCCCTGGCCGCAGGCCCGCGCACCGGGCTCAGGCCCCTCACCCGGACCGTGATGTCCAGCCCGGGCTTGTGCACCGATACGATGTCGCCCACCGATATCAAGCGCGCAGGCTTGGCCGCCTGCCGGTTGACCAGCACCCGCCCGGCACTGACAGCCTGCACTGCCAGGCTGCGGGTCTTGAAGAAACGGGCGGCCCAAAGCCACTTGTCGAGTCGCATATGCGGTATGATCCGGACCCTGTGACATCCAGGGCCTGCGGATGTTATCGTTTTCAGTGAGGAGGGGTTCATGGAAATGAAATAGGTTGAACTACCAATTTCCCTGTGCCCCCGTGTCCAATACGATTTCTGGTTCATTCGCACCAGAAGCCCCGACCAGTTTACGCGATACATCCATGATCCTGTGCACGACGAGCCCCTGTCCCGAATCCACCCACCTGCACGCCGCAGCACAGCCATGACACCCTTCAGCTACCGCAACCCGACACGAATCCACTTTGGCGTTGGCGCCATCGGGCAACTGCCCGATGTGCTGCGCGCCGCAGGCATCCAGCATGCCCTGCTGGCCTGTGATCCGGGCATCATCCAGGCCGGGCTGCTCGAACGCACAACCCGCATTCTGGCGGCGGCGCAGATCCCTCACAGCATTTTTTCCGACATCCAGAGCGATCCCGACGTCCGTTCCGTGCGCGCGGGCGCCGAACTCGCCCGCACCCAGGGCTGCGACGGCGTCATCGGCCTGGGTGGCGGCAGCGTGATGGACGTGGCCAAGGCCATCGGCACCATGCTGGCCAACCCGGGCGACATCAGCGATTACTTCGGGGTCGACCAGATCCCCAACCGGGCGGCGCCCGTGGTCGCCATTCCCACCACCGCGGGCACCGGCAGCGAAGTCACGGTGTGGTCCGTGCTGTCCGATTCCGAGCACAATCGCAAGGTCAATGTGGGCAGCGAAAAGAACAGCGCGCACACGGCCCTGCTCGACCCCGAACTGTCTTTGCGCCTGCCGCCGGCCGTCACGGCGGCAACCGGCATGGATGCACTGACGCACGCCATCGAATCGCTGGTCAACAAGGCCTGCCACCCATTGGCAGCAGCCCAGGCCGAAAAAGCCATCGAACTCATCGGCGCCCACCTGCGCCATGCCGTGCTGCGCGGCGATGACCTGCAGGCCCGCAGCCAGATGCTGGTGGGCAGCACCCTGGCAGGGCTGGCCTTCAACCGGATCCGGCTGGGCCTGGCGCACGCCTTCGCCTTGCCGCTGGGCAATGGCTTTCACATCTCGCATGGCCTGGTCAACGCCATCATGCTCACACCCGTCATGCAGTACAACGTGCCGGCCAACGTGGCCGGCTACGCCCGGGTGGCCAGGCTGCTGGGCGAAGACACGCACGGCATCAGCGAACGCGCGGCAGCCGAACGCGCGGTGGCCGCCGTGCAGGGCCTGAAGAAAGACATCGGCCTGACTCAGACGCTGGCAGATTTCGGGGTGGCCGAACAGCATTTCGATGCAGTCATCAAAGAAGCCATGACCTCGGGCAACATTCCGGTCAATCCGCGTACGCCCAACCACGAAGACATGCGCCTGCTGCTGCGCCAGGCCATGAACGGCACCGTGTAGAGCACCTCTCATCCCTGGCTTGCCTTACGGTACACAGATATTGGCCATTCAACATGAAAGCATGCATTTTCGGAGCCGGCGCCGTCGGCAGCTATCTCGCAGCCCGCATCGGTCAGGCCGATAGCGCCCACCTGAGCGTGGTGGCGCGCGGCCGCCAGCTCGAAGCCATTCGCCACCAGGGCATTCGCCTTGAAGCGCCCGGCGAATCCATCACTGTCCAGCCCGCCAGTCTCACGGATCAGCCGCTCGAACTGCCCGCCCAGGATGTGGTGTTCGTGGCCCTGAAGGTCATGGCCCAGCCGGACGCGGCGTGCGCCATCCGGCACCTGATACGCGACGGCGGCTGCGCCGTGTTTGCCGCCAATGGTGTCCCGTGGTGGTGGAAGTACGGCACCGCCAGGCCAGCCGCCCTGCCGCTGCTGGATCCGGATGCGCAATTATGGGATCTGGTGACGCCCGAGCAGGCACTCGGCTGCGTGGTCTATTCGGCCAACGAGGTGATCGCCCCGGGCGTGGTCCGCCACCTGGGCAACAACCGCTGGGTGCTGGGCGAATCCGATTCTTCACACAGCGACCGCCTGGCTCGTATCGTGGCCATGCTGCGCGCAAGCGGCGTGCACGCTGAAGCCAGCACAGAGATCCGCACCGAGATCTGGGCCAAGCTGCTGCGCAACGCCTCGCTCAATTCATTGTGCGCCCTGACCCGCCTGCCGGTTGACGGGCTGGCTGAAGATGCCGAACTGCTGGCGCTGGCCGATGCACTCATCGATGAAATCATTGCCATTGCGGCGAGCCAGGGCTGCCACGTCGAAGGCCACCGCGCCGCAGCCCGCGAACAGCTGCGCCGGGGCGGTGCAGAGGGCGGCGCGCCGGCAGTCAAGGGCATGCGCCCGTCGATGCTGCAGGATGCGCTCGCCGGGCGTGCTCTGGAGGTCGAAGCCATTCTGGGGCAGGCCCAGGCGCTGGCCGCAGAAGCCGGCGTGCCCTGCCCCACCCTGGGCCAGGTCCTGCCGCTGGTGCGCGGCCTGGACCGGAGCCTGAAACGCCAGTGAAGCGACACTGCGCCCATTCATCTGCTGCACCCTCATCACAAGGAGACTCACATGACCACCCGCCGTTCCTTTCTAAACAAGGCTGTCGCCTCGGCAGCCAGCGTCGGTGGCCTGGCGGCCATCGGCACACCGGCCCTTGCGCAGGGCAGCGAAGTCATCCGCTGGCGCTGCACCTCCAGCTTCCCCAAGAACCTCGACATCCTCTATGGCTGTGCCGAAGTGCTTTCGGATGCGGTCGCGGCGGCCACCGATAACAAGTTCCAGATCCAGGTCTTTGCCGCCGGTGAAATCGTGCCCGGCGGCCAGGCCTTCGATGCCGCCTCGAACAACACGGTGCAAATGTGCCACTCGGCCTCGTATTACTACACAGGCAAGGATCCTGCCTTTGCCTTTGGCACGCACGCGCCGTTCATGCTGGACACCCGCCAGCAGAACGCCTGGGCCTATCACGGCGAAGGCAAGCAGCTGCTGGAAGATTTCTACCGCAAATACAATATCGTGGCCCTGCCGGGCGGCAACACCACCACCCAGATGGGCGGCTGGTTCCGCAATGAAATCAAGTCGCTCGATGACCTGAAGGGGTTGAAGTTCCGTCTCTCGGGCCTGGGGGGCCAGGCCCTGGTGAAGATCGGTGTGGTGCCGCAGCAGATCGGGGCCGGCGATATCTATCCGGCCCTCGAACGGGGCACCATCGATGCCGCCGAATTCAACGGCCCCTACGACGACGAAAAACTGGGCCTCTACAAGGTGGCGCCGCACTACTACTACCCGGGCTTCTGGGATGGCACCTCGATGCAGCATTTCTTCATCAACACGGCCGAATGGGACAAACTCCCCAAGCATTATCAGGCCATCCTGAAGTCCTGTGCCGCCGAAGCCAATATCGACAGCATCGCCCGCTACGACGTCGTCAACCCGCCGGTGCTGCGCAAGCTGGTGGCCTCGGGTGTCAAGCTGCACGCCTTCCCGCCCGAGGTTCTCGATGCCGCCTACAAGGCCACGATGGAACTCTACGATGAGCTCGCAGACACCAACCCCGAGTTCAAGAAGCTCTACGACAGCCAGAAGGCCTTCCAGAAAGACGCGGCACTCTGGAACCAGGTGTCCGAATACGCCTACGACAGCGTGATCAACCGTCAGCTGCGCCAGGCCGGCTGAGCGCGCAGCGCACTCTGCCAGACCGCAGCCGGATAGCTGGCGCCCGTGCCGCCAGCTATCTCCACATCCAACCGGGAGCCGCCTGAATGGGCTTTCTACTGCGTATCAGCCACCTCATCGATGTCATCAACACCTGGATCGGCAAGACCAGCGGGTGGCTGCTGCTGCTGGCCGTCCTGATCAGTGCGGTCAATGCCATAGTACGGAAAGTGTTCTCGGTGAGCTCGAACGCCTGGCTCGATGCCCAGTGGTACCTGTTCGGTGCCGTGTTCATGCTGTGCGCATCCTATACGCTGCTCAAGAACGGCCACGTGCGTATCGACCTGATCTCCAACCGCCTCAGCAAGCGCACGCGCGACCTGATCGACCTGTTCGGCCACCTGTTCTTCCTGCTGCCGCTGACGGTGCTCATGGTGATCGAAAGCGCCCCCTTTGCGCTCGAGTCCTATCACCAGCGCGAAGGCTCGGCCAATGCCGGTGGCCTGCTGGTGTGGCCGGCCAAACTGCTCATTCTCGTGGGCTTTGCCCTGCTGTTCGTGCAGGCCATCTCCGAAATCATCAAGCGCCTGGCCGTACTCACGGGCCAGCTCGACGATTCGGAAGCGGATCCCGACACGCCCGATCGGCCGGAAATGGACCTGGCCGAAGAAAGCCGCCCCCCTCAGAGCCGATAAGCCACCATGCTGACCGCCTTCCTGATCGAAAACATGGCACCGATCATGTTTGCCAGCCTGATCGTGTTCCTCTTGCTGGGTTACCCGGTGGCCTTTTCGCTATCGGCCGTGGGCATTTTCTTCGCCTGGGCCGGCATTGAGCTCGGCCTGTTCACCACCAACTTCCTGGGCGCCCTGCCCGGCCGCGTGCTGGCGGTGATGTCCAACGAGACGCTACTCGCCATCCCGTTTTTCACGCTGATGGGTGCCATCCTCGAGCGTTCGGGCATGGCCGAGGATCTGATCGACACCATAGGCCAGCTCTTTGGCCCCGTGCGCGGCGGGCTGGGCTACGCCGTGATCTTCGTCGGCGCGCTGCTTGCCGCCACCACCGGCATCGTGGCCGCCTCGGTGATTTCGATGGGGCTGATCGCCCTGCCCATCATGCTGCGCTATGGCTACAACCGCAACCTGGCCACCGGGGTCATCATGGCCTCGGGCACGCTCGCGCAGATCATTCCGCCATCCATCATCCTGATCGTGCTGGCCGACCAGCTGGGTGCCTCGGTGGGTGACATGTACCGCGGCGCCCTCATCCCGGCGCTGTCACTCACCGGTCTGTACGCGCTGTACATTTTCGTGCGCAGCCTGATCAATCCGAAGATGGCCCCGGCCCTGCCCCCCGAAGCCAGGCACCTGACCGAGGCCGATGGCCGCATTGCCGTCACCTCCCTGCTGGTGCTGATCGGCGCCATCGTTCTGTGCAGCTACGGCTTCTATCTCGTCCTGGGTGCGCTGAACCCGGGCATGCTGGACACCGATCGCGAAATCTACGGGGCCACCCTGGGCGTGGCCATCGGCTATGGGGTAGCGCTGCTCGATCGTCGCTTCAAGTTCGGCCTTCTGTCCAACATTGCGCAGGCCGTGATCATCGTGCTGGTGCCACCGCTGGCACTCGTGTTCCTGGTGCTGGGCACGATCTTCCTGGGGGTGGCCACCCCGACCGAAGGGGGCGCCATGGGCGCAGCCGGGGCCTTGCTGCTGGCCATCAGCAAGCGGCGGCTCAACTTTGGCGTGCTCGCTCAGGCGATCGATTCCACCGCCCGGCTGTCGGCGTTCGTGCTGTTCATCCTGATCGGTTCGCGCGTCTTTTCGCTCACCTTCTATGGCGTCGATGGCCACAAGTGGGTCGAGGACCTGCTGCTGCTCACCCCCGGCGGCACCATCGGTTTTCTGGTGCTGGTCAACCTGATCGTGTTCTTTCTGGGCTGCTTCCTAGACTTTTTCGAGATCGCCTTCATCCTGATCCCCCTGCTTGCGCCTGCAGCCAGCGCGCTGGGGATCGACCTGATCTGGTTTGGCGTGATCCTGGGCATCAACCTGCAATCCAGCTACCTGACCCCGCCGTTTGGCTTTGCACTGTTCTTCATGCGTTCGGTGACCCCCGCCAAAGACTACACCGATCGCGTGACGGGCCAGCGGATCCGCGGCATCAAGACCGGCGAGATCTACCGTGCCGGGGTCAGTTTCGTGATCCTGCAAGCCATCATGGTTGCCATCCTGGTCGCCTTTCCCAACCTGGCCACGGTCAGCCACGACAGCAACGGCGTGGATCCCGCCACGGTGAAGATCGAGATCATGGGCCTGGACCCGGCCTTTGACCTGGCCCCGCTGGACCTGGACTGAACGAACGCTGCTGCATGCGAGCGGTGCAGACCCAGGCTCAGCGCGGCTCGGGTGAATTCAGGCGCTCGAGCACGCGCGGCCAGACCTGGGGGTTGATCATCCGGGGCGGGCGCTGGCCTGCCAGCATCGACACGATCTGTTCGGCCGCCATGGTCGCCACATTGCGGCGCGCCTCGTGGGTGACCCCTGCGATATGGTAGGTGGGGATGACGTTGTGCAGGGCGAGCAGGGGGTGCGCATGCTCGGGGGGTTCGACGGCCCAGACATCCAGGCCGGCCCCCGCCAGATGGCCCGCCACCAGCGCCGCATGCAAGGCATCTTCGTCGTGAATGCCGCCCCGGGCGGTGGATACGAACAGCGCACCGGGTTTCATGGCACCATAGGCTGCCGCATCGAACATGTTGCGGGTCTCGGCCGTGAGCGGGCAATGCACCGAGATCACATCAGAAGCCGCCAGCAGCTGCGCCCACGTGGCTTTCTCTGCGCCACGCGCTGAAATCACGTCGGCATCCAGATAGGGGTCGTACGCAAGAACACGCATGCCGAACGCCGCGGCCATGCCGGCTGCACGGCCGCCGATGTTGCCCAGGCCGACGATGCCCAGGGTTTTGCCCAGCAGTTCATGCCCCATCAGGTCTTCGCGCGCGTAGCCCGTGTCGTGGCGCATGCGCCAGGCGCATTCACCGATGCGCCGGGATACGGCCAGGATCAGGCACAGGGCGTGCTCGGCCACCGAGTTGGCATTGGCCCCCGCCTGATTCACGACCAGCACCCCTGCGCGGCTGCAGGCCTGCACGTCGACGGTGTCATAGCCGGCGCCCGTGGTCGAGACGCACAGCAGTTGTGGACAATGCCCGAGCAGTTCGGCCGTGACCTGCAGGGCCGGCGGAACTTCATCGCGCACCGATGAAATCTGGTAGATGGTGGCCGACGCCAGGCGCGCCCGGTTGGACGCCACGCCGTCCGCGATCGGGGCGACTTCCAGTGCAACGCCGGGCGCTGCGCCCAGAATGCGGTCAAAGCTGCGATCGATCCATTGATCGAACCGCAGCACCTTTCTTGAAGAATGTGTCATGTCATGGGTTCCAGATTCAGGCGCGCCCGAAGACCTGGCGCAGGTACGCCAGGAAGGTTTCGTCCGTACAGTGCTCTTTACCCGGGCTGTCGGGCAGCTTGGCCGTGGGCATGCCATTGCAGCGAAACAGCTTCATCACGATATTCAGCGGCTCGGGGCCCAGATCGTTGGTCAGGTGGGTACCGATGCCGAACGCGGGCTGCACGCGATCCGCGAAATGCCGATAGATCACCAGCGCGCGCGGAAAATCCAGCCCATCGGAAAAGACGAAGCGCTTGCTTGCCGGGTCGATGCGCAGGGCATGGTAGTGGGCGATGGCCTGCTCGCCCCATTCGATGGGATCGCCCGAATCATGGCGCAGGCCGTCGAAAAGCTTGGCGAAATACAGATCGAAATCGGCCAGAAACGCCTTCATGCCCACGACATCGGTCAGGGCAATGCCCAGATCACCGCGGTATTCCTGCACCCAATCTTCAAGGGCTGCCCGTTGAAAATCGCGCAAACGCACCTTGCCGAAGGCCTGATACGATTGCAGGTATTCGTGCGCCATGGTGCCCACCGGTACGACGTCGAGTGCCCTGGCCAGCGCCACATTCGACGTACCGGTGACATACTGTGGCACACGGGCCCGCAGGGTTTGCAGCACTTCGGCGTGCCAGGCCCGTGAGAATCGCCGACGCAGGCCAAAATCGGAGATCAGCAGCGGAAACCGGCGCGCGGGCTCACGTGAAAACGCTTCGAGAAGCGCGATTTTCGACTCCAGGCGCCGGCGCCCTTCGGCAAACACTTCGGCCGTCTGGAAGCGGCGGAAATACAGTTCGTTGACGATTGCCAGCACAAAGATCTCGAACCCCATGACATGCACTTGCGGGCCCTGCGCCACGATGTGCAGGTCATCGCCCTCGGCATCGACATGGATGAAGTGCCGCTGGAAATGAAACAGCGACAGAAAATCGACGAAGTCGGACTTGATGTAGCGTAGTGCCCGCAGGTAGTCGAGTTCATCCGCACTGAAACGCAATGTGCACAGGTGGTCGATCTGCTGCCTGACCTCAGTGGCCAGGTCGGCCAGTGGAAAAGCCGGCGGCTGGCGACAGATGAAACGGTATTCAGCCTGCGCCGACGGATGGCGATGCAGCATGGCCTGCCACATCGTGAATTTGTACAGGTCGGTATCCAGCAGGGATTCGATGATGGGTTCGAATGACGGGGTAGGCATGCCAGCGGCCATGGGGCGTTAAACATGCCATATTAGCGGATTTCGGCCACCGCCTCGCGACGCCGTACTGGCACGGCGGCTCGAATGCCCGGGATCCTGCCAGATGCCGGCGGCCCGGGTCGGACGAAACCCGAATGGCTGGACGTGGCCGGCTACGGATATACTGGTTCATTGACCGATCCATTGCATCAACACCGGGGGGGTGGCCTGTCCGTGCCGAAATACTGCATCGCGATGCAACCAATCTGCGATGGCGAACTCACTCATGTCGCCGACGAGCTGTTGTACCGCAGCAGCGCAACGGCCACATCGGCGTCCATTGCCCCGGACGAAGCTGCGGCGGCCACGGCACGTGTCAGCCACGTGGCCTTCTACGAAATCGGCCTCGACAATCTGTCGGGCAAACGCCAGGTATTCCTCAACACCCCGCGCCACTGGCTGCTCAACCCCGAACTGCTGCCCCCAAACCCACGGCAACTGGTGGTCGAGGTGCTGGAAACCGTGCAGGGTGATCGCGAAATTCTCGAAGCATTGGCGCATATCCGCTCACTGGGGTTCCGGATCGCGCTGGATGATTTCGTGCTCAACAAGCAGACTGAGTCATTGCTCGAGTATGCCGACATCGTCAAATTCGACATGCTGCAGCCCTTCAACGTCGAGGCGGTCGTGGCCTGCCAGGGCCGGGGCCTGACCCTGCTGGCCGAAAAGGTCGAACACTACGACACCTTCAAACGCCTGCGCGACATGGGGTTCTCGCTTTTTCAGGGATATTTCTATGCCCAGGCGCAGACCCGCAGCGAAAACGCAGGCGTGCGCGGCAACAATCACATGGCGCTGCTGCATCTCGTGGCCGAACTGCAACGGCAGAACACCCATACGCGCAAGATCGAACGCATCATCACACAAGACGCCCAACTCACGTTTCTGCTGCTGCGGTATGTGAACTCAGCCGTCTTTCACTACCACGGCCAGATCAAGACCGTGTTCCAGGCCGTCCAGGTGCTGGGCCTGCGGCGCGTACGCAACATGGCCATCACGCTGCTGCTGGCCAACAATGGGCCCGCCAGCAAGCTGCTCATGAGCCAGGCGCTCACGCGAGCCAGCATGTGCGAGCAACTGGCTGGTACCCAGGGCGACTACCCCGATTCAGCGTTCCTCACCGGGCTGCTGTCCATGATGGGCGATCTGCTGGGACAGCCCCTCGAGCAATTGCTCGGCAAGCTGGCCCTGTCCGAAGAAATCGTGCAGGCTGTACTGGCCCGCAGCGGCCCATTGGGCAGTTTGCTGCACACCGTACTGGCCTTCGAAAATGCGGATACGCAGCAATGGACGCCAGAGCAGGTCGACCGCTACAACCAGACATGGCTCGAAAGCCAGGCGCAAACAACACAAACCCTGCAGATGGTGGAGGACCACAGCCCCACGGCAGCCAACGGATACGGCCCCGGGGCCGCGTAGCCTCGGCAGGCTACAGCAAACCTGTGTAGCTGTCTGGCGGCTCGTGTGGATCCCAGCCCCTTGCCGACAGCCAGGCACGCAAGCGCAAGATGGCCTGATTGCGCAATTGTGAAATGCGCCCTTCGCTCAGGTCCATGACGATTGCGATCTCCTTCTGGCTCAAGGCGTGATCGAACTGCAGCGAGAGCAGCAGCTGCTCCCGCTCCGGCAGGCCCCCGATGGCCTCGATCAAGGCGTCACGCAAGCGCATCCTCAGCACCGTATCAGCGGGGTTCAGACCCAGGCCAGGATCGGTGTCTTCGAGAATCGAGTCTTCGGCCTCATAGGTTTCCTGACTGGGCTCGATATCTTCGTAGAGGACCACCTGCACACCCTGGGCGGCCTCCAGAAGCTCGTGGTATTCGTCGATCGCGAGCCCCATGGCCTCTGCAATCTCGGCTTCGGAGGGTTCGCGGCCCAGCAGACGCTGCTGTTCCGCCAGCGCCTGTTCGACCTGGCGCGCCTTGTCGCGCGTACGGCGCGGCAGCCAGTCGCTCTCGCGCAGGACTTCGATCAATGCGCCATGGACGCAGACCCGCATATAGGCCTCGAAATTCGGCTGAGGCGCCTCTGCATGGCGCCTGGCCGCAGTCAGCAGGCCGAGCATCCCGGCCTGGACCAGGTCGCCGAATTCGATGTTGGGCGGGACCCGGGCCGAGAACAGTGCTGCCTGACGGCGTACCAGGGGCGCGTACTGCTCGACCAGCGCTTCGACCGATTGCCCTGCAAGCTGGACGGTGGAACCTCGGGCACGCCGCGCTGAGCGACGGGCAGGGCTCACTGGACTGCTGGCGGGACCAACGGACGCTTTCATCCTGCCAGTATGCCGCCAGGCCCTGAAATCCATAGTCTGGATCTGCGCCGGTTTTGCCGCCGAATTCGCCGTTCGAAATTTTTCCTAAAGAATCAGAATGAATGGCCGTATATATAGATATACCCCCTTGAATTCTGAAAGGCGTCCATATGGCTACCATTTCCTCGCTGGGGCTCTCGGGTCTGCCCCTGGATGATCTGCTCAACAACCTGCGCACCAACGAACGCCAGTCGCTCGATCTCATCCAGAACCGGGCGGATCGGGCCCAGAGCCGCCTGTCGGCCTACGGGCAGCTCAAGAGTGCACTCGTGGCCTTCCAGCAGGCCGCACAGAACATCGGCAAGATCGATACCTTCAACGCAGTGCAGGTCAGCAGCACATCCGACGCCTTCAAGGCCCAGGCCACAGGGCAGGCAATGCCTGGCCAGCACGCCGTACGCGTCGTGCAACTGGCCAGCCACCAGAGCGTTGCGCTGCCGGGCGTGGCCGAGCGCGGCACCGAACTGGGCACGGGCGGGCGCATCCACATCACACTCGCCAACGGAGACACCCACGACATCGATCTGGATCCCGACCAGCCTGCCACGCTCGAATCCGTGGCCGCCGCCATCAACGCCCAGGCCGATACCGGCATTCAGGCCACCATACTGAACGCGGGCGGCGATGATCCGTATCAGCTTCTGCTGGGCACGCGCGACACCGGCACCCAGGCCGCCATCAGCCAGATTTCGACAGAAGGCAATGCCACCCTGGCCGCCCTGCTCGATTTCGACGCCGCACAGCCCGCTGACGGTGTCATCGTGCAGGCTGCCCAGGACGCCGAGGTCGAATTCAATGGGGTGACCCTGCACAGCCAGTCAAACACGCTCGAGAACGTGATCGACGGCCTCACCCTCACCCTGGTCAAACCCAACGCAACGGCCGAAACGCTGTCTCTCACAGCAGACAATGCGCGTGTCGAAAAGGCCATTCAGGCTTTCGTCGACGGTTACAACGGCTTGCAGCGCACCGTACGCCAACTCAGCGCGTACGACACAAAAACCGGGCAGGCCCAGCCACTGGCTGGCGATGTACTGGCACGCTCGGTACAGACCCAGATGCGCAGGGCGCTCGACAGCGCACCGGGCGCCACAGAACTCAGCCTCGGGGCCCTGGGCATCACGACAGACCCATCCTCGGGCGATCTGCTGGTCGACCAGAAAAAGCTCAGCCAGGCCGTGAGCCAGAACAAAGCCGCCATCCAGGACCTGTTCACCGCATCCGGGGGCATTGCGGCACGCCTCGATGGGGCCATACGGGCATTTGTCGATGACGGCGGCCTGATCAGCAATTCGGCAACCAGCCTCGATCGCCAGATCGTTACCATACAGGCACAATATCAGCAAGCCTCCGCGCGCATCGACCAGCGCATGGAAACCTACCGGCAGCAGTTCGTGGCCCTGGACCGCATGGTGACAGAAATGAATTCGCTCAGCAGCTATCTCAGCCAGCAGCTCGAAGCACTCGGGCAGATCAATTCGTCCGGCAAATGACCCCTGCCCTCCGGTTCAGGCCAAACGTGGGTCACATCGGCGGGGCACATCCATAAACAAAGAGAACCAGAACCATGCCTGCATACCCTTCATACCAGCCCGCACGCAGCGGCAGCCGTGCATACCAGCAGATTGGTCTTGAAACCGAAGTCCTTGGCGCGTCTCCACAGCGGCTGATCTCATTGCTGCTGCGTGCGGCCCTGAGGGCCATCCGGCAGGCGCGCCACCACATGCAGCGCAACGAACCGCAGGCGCGTGGCATGGCCTTGTCCAGAGCCATCGAAATCCTCGAATCGGGCCTGAAGGCCAGCGTGGATACCGAGCGCGGCGGTGAAGTCGCCCGCTCGTTGAACGCCAGCTACGAACTCATCATCCGGCACCTGATGCTGGCCAACCTGCGCAACAGCGCAGAACACCTCGACACGGCAGAGCAGGCTCTGGGCCCCATCGCGCAGGCCTGGCACAGTGCCATAGATCCAGACTACCAGGGGCTTGCACCCCTGCTCGAAACCCCCTCCGGTGAGCCGACATGATGCCATCTTCACAGCCAGATGCAGCCCCACCGACCACGGCGGGCACCCAGGTGCTGCTTCAATATCAGAATATCGCACTGCTGTCGGGCAAAATGCTCTGCCTGGCGCGCTGCGATCAGTGGGCCGACGTGCTCGGTGTCTACGGGCATTATGCCCAGGCCATCCACCATCTGAAAGACCTGCCTGCGACGAACACCACAAACCGGCCGCAAACCAGGCGCCTGCTTCGCCAAACCCTCGAACACGATGCCCGCCTGCGCGCCCTGCTCAACCCCGAAGTCGAGCGCCTGGCCTATTTGCTGGGCCGGGGGCAGCGCGAAAAGAACCTGCGGCAATGTTATGGGTCCAGTCAGCAGGTGCTGCCCCACTGACGCCTACGCATGGCCGGCCCATCGAATCTCGGTACGCTTCTGATCCAGCGCCTCGATGCCCTGCTGGGGCATCCCCTGTCGCAACGTGGCGAAGTGGCACGGCGCATGGAGCCCCGCGTGGTCACGGCCGCCAACCAAAGCCTGCATCTGGGTGCCCTGGCCACGCCGACCGAGCACCTGCCCGAAGAATCGGCCGAAGATGCGCGCGTGGCCCAGCAGAATCAGGCCCGGCTGCAGCGCCCGGCCAGCTCCGGTCGGGCGCAGGACGTTGGCACACCGGCCCAGGCACGTGCCGGGTTCGACAGCAAGTCCCCATCTGGCGGCGCGCAATTCAGCGCCACCGCACGTCTGATCCTCACCCTGCTCGAAAAATATCCCGACAGCCCCGCCCTGCAACGCGCGACCCTGCTCAACTTGCCGGGCAACGATGCCCAGCCACTGCCACAGGGCGCGCCCGTTCCCGGCACGCCGGCATTCCAGGGGTTTCTGGCGGGGCTCTTCACGGGGGTATTGCAACAGGCCATCCGCGACAGCGGCCTGTTCTACGAAGCGCATCTGGCCAGGTGGCTCAATCAGCCCGGCCAGGCCCAGCCCCCCGATACCGAACCGCAAGCCAGGTGGTCGGGCGCAGGCGACGCACAAGAGGGCGCTGCGCACGCCCGCACACCACCCTCGGGGCCGGCCACCTGGCTCGTTCACCCCGAAACCGAAGTGCTCGTACGCCAGCAACTCGACGTGCTCGCCACACAGACGCTGATCTGGCAGGGCGAGGCCTGGCCACAAGCCCCCTTGCGCTGGCTGATCCAGCAACAGGCCGCCGGCGCGCAGGCCAGTGATCCCCAAGGTGCCTGGGCCACGACACTCGACATCGAGCTGCCCAGCCTGGGGGCCATCCATGTGCGTCTGCAGCTGCAGCAGAAAAAAATCCAGATGCAGCTGCAAGCCGCCGATTCGGCCGAACACCTGCGCACGCACGCGCATCGGCTGCATGATGCCCTGTCGGGCATCGGTCTCGAGGTCCGGCAGCTCGACATCCATGCACAGGCCGAAGAAACCGGCCCCCCCGGCGCCCCGGTTCCGTCATGACCCCGCCCGACCCCGCCCCGCCGACCCGTACCCAGGCCGTGGCCCTGCGCTACGACCCGGCTGAAACCGCGCCACAGGTGATCGCCAAAGGCTACGGCACCATCGCCGAGCACATCATCGCCCGGGCGCGCGAGCACGGCCTGTACGTCCACCGATCAGCCGAACTGGTGAGCCTGCTCATGCAGGTCGATCTCGACGCCCATATCCCGCCCGAACTCTACCGGGCGGTGGCCGAACTGCTGGCCTGGCTGTATGCGCTCGAACACCCCATGGCACCGCGTCAGCCCCCGGCCAGCCCGCCCCGATGATTCCGTTCTCGGGCATCTCGGCAGATCACCCGGACAGGCCGACGCCCTGTTCCAGGCGAATGCGCATGATGCGCCTCTGCGCGATGGTCTGGCGCTGCGCTGGTACATGCCCATGCGATGGCATGCCACCGCGGTGGTTCGGCGTCGCAATGTATGCCGCTGCAGTGGTCTGGCGCTGCGATGGCATGCCGCTGCGATCACCCGGCGCGGCGCTGGACGGGGCGCTCAGATGGCCAGATTGGCGATCTCTTTATAGGCTTCGACCAGCCGGTTGCGGGTCTGCAGGGTCGCCTGGAAGGCCAGATTGGCCTTCTGCAGATCGATCATGACATCGCTCAGGTGGACGTCGGGCACCCCCAGGTCGAAGGCTCGGGCCTGGGCATAGGCACTGTTTTCAGCTTTCGACACCTTGTCGAGCGATTGCGCCAGGGCCGCTGCAAAGCCACCCTGGGCCTCGCCCATGGCGCCAGAGGCCAGGGTCGTGACGGGATCTGTTGCAGCGCCCTGGGCGGCCCGCATGGCCGAACGCATATGCGCCAGCATCTGCTCGACCTGATTTACGGCTTGAATGTCCATTATGGTTCCGCTGTTGCACTATCTGGACGGACCGGAGCGAAATGATCGGCACGCCACGCCTTAGATCGGCACAGCACGCCGTAAATGGCATTTCGCCCACAGACCATGAGCACGATCATAGTGGCCGCCACGCGCCGGATAGCGTGCGAACAGGCACGGAAAAGCGATGGTTTTCCACCTTTGTACGGTACTTCGTCATGCCCATAATGGCTGTCAGCCCACGACTGCACAACCATGACTGCCTTCACCGACCAGATCCGCAACAACCCCTGGTTCCAGCAGATCGCCACGCAACCCAGAACGCTGCTGGTGGCGGCGATCACCGCTGCTGCCATCCTGGCCGTGATGGTGGCCATGTGGCTGCACAGCCCCGATTTCCGGCCTTTGTACACCAGCCTGGAACCACACGACGGCGGCGCCATCGTCAATATCCTCGAACAGCGCAAGATTCCCTACCAGTTCGAAAACCAGGGCACCACCATTCTGGTGCCGGCCGATCAAGTCTACGCCCTGCGCCTGCAGATGGCCGAGCAAGGCCTGCCACGCAGCGGCAACACGGGGTTCGAACTGCTCGATGAGCCCAAATTCGGGGCCAGCCAGTTTCTTGAACAGATCCAGTATCAGCGCGCCCTGGAAGGCGAACTGGCCCGATCCATCGAAGCCCTGCACCCGGTGCAGTCGGCACGGGTTCACCTGGCGTTGCCACGCCAGTCGCTGTTCATCCGCGAACAAGAGCAGCCCACCGCGTCGGTGCTGGTCAACCTGTATGCAGCACGCAGCCTCAGCAAGGCGCAGGTGCGCGCGGTGCAGCGCCTGGTCGCCGCCAGCGTCCCGCGGCTGGTTACCGAATCGGTCTCGGTCATCGACCAGGACGGCCAGCTCCTGTCGACCACCCAGGGTGACGAAGGCCTGAGCGCGGCACAGGAAGATCAACGCACCAGTATCGAGCAGAGAACGCTGCAACGCATCCTGACGCTGCTCAACCCGATCGTGGGCCCGGGCAATGTACGTGCAGAAGTCAATGCCCAGATCGATTTCACCCAGCACGAGCAGACGTCCGAACGCTATGCGCCCAACGAGCGGGCCGGTACCGCCGCGGTGCGCAGCAAGCAGACCGCACGCTCGATGCGCACCGGTGTCGTGCCCATCCAGGGCGTGCCGGGCGCGCTGAGCAATCAGCCCCCCGCCCCGGCCACAGCGAGCATCGATGGGGCTCCTACCGACGCCGCGCCTGCAGAAGCCACTGCGCAGGCCAACGGCGTGCCGCCCACCGACGAGCAGAGCGACGCCACGATCAATTACGAACTGGATCGCACTATCATCCATACCCGCCAGGCCAGTGGCCTGCTGCAGAATCTTTCGGTCGCGGTCGTCATCAACTATCGCAATGAACAGGGTGAACTGTATCCGCCTGACGCCGCGCAGATCCAAGCGATCGACACACTGGTCAAGCGGGCCATGGGTTATTCGGCCTCTCGCGGCGATACCGTCAGTGTCGTCAATACCGCATTCGATGAACGCGCACAGCACATCCCACTCTGGCGCGACCCGTTCTATCAGCACATCGGCTGGCAGGCCGGCAAAGTAGCGCTGTGGCTGCTGGCGTTGCTGTTCGCCTGGCGTACGCTGCTGCGCCCGCTGTACCAGACACTGCTCAAGAGCCTGAGCCAGCCCCGGGCACAAGCGGCGGTGCCGCGTCAGCCGGCGCGCCCCCAGGATGACAGCCAGCGCATCGCCCAGGCCAGCCGCCATACCGACAATCTCAAGACCGTCAGCGAGCTCGCCGAGCAGGATCCACAGGCGGTGGCCATGGTCATGAGGAGCTGGATGAATGCCGAAACCGACCGACAATGAAGACAGCCTGGCCCGCTGCGCCATCCTCATGATGTCAGTGGGTGAGGATGCGGCCGCCGAAGTCTTCAAATACATGGGCGCGGCCGAAGTGCAGCAGATCAGCGCGGCCATGGCCCGCCTGCAGCAAGTGTCGCGCGCCGAAGTCGATCATGTGCTCGAGCGTTTTCGTGAAGAAGTCGAGCAGCTCACGGCGGTCACGCTCGGATCCGGAGACTACATCCGTTCGGTGCTGGTCAAGGCGCTGGGGCAGGACCGGGCCGCCGCCATTCTCGATGATATTCTCGATAACGCACAGGGCAGCAGTTCGGGGATCGACGCGCTGAACTGGCTCGAGCCCTCCAATGTGGCCGAACTGATCGGCAACGAGCATCCGCAGATCATCGCCACCATACTGGTACACCTCGAGCGCGATCGCGCCGCGGCGGTGCTCACGCTGCTCAACGCACGCATCCGCCAGGATGTCATGCTGCGCATTGCCACCTTTGGCGGCGTGCAGCCTGTCGCGCTACAGGAACTGACCGCCGTGCTGAACGGGGTGCTCGCCGGCCAGGGTGCCAAGCGCGCCCGCATGGGCGGCGTGCGCACTGCAGCGGAAATCCTCAATTTCCTCAATTCCAGCGAAGAAGAATCCCTGGTCACGGCCTTGCGTGAAGCCGATGGCGATCTGACCCAGCGCATCATCGACGAAATGTTCACATTCGAAAACCTCATCGATGTAGAAGATGCCTCCGTGCGCCGGATTCTGGAAGAAACCGACAGCCAGCTTCTGGCCGTCTCGCTGAAAAATGCCTCGCCCGAGCTGCGGCAGAAATTTTTCCGCAACATGTCCAGCCGCGCGGCGGAAATGCTCGAGGACGAAATCGAGACCATGGGGCCGGTTCGTGTCTCGCAAGTCGAGACCGAGCAGAAGGCCATCTTGCTGGCGGCCCGAAAACTCGCCGACGCCGGCCAGATCTCGCTGTCGACACGGGAAGACGACTATGTCTGACACCCTGCCCTGGCAGCCCTGGCCCATGCAGCGCCTGCGCGTCAATCGGGCCGCGCGCGCGTCCGACGCCCGCGATGCGCAAGCAGCGGGCGGCCCAACGCCCGCCAGCGCCTCCGGCACACAATTCGAGCAATTGCGCGAGGCCGCTCGCGCGGCAGGCTATGCCAAAGGGCATGCAAGCGGTCTCGAAGAGGGGCGCCAGGCAGGCCATGCGGCAGGCTGGCAGGATGCACAGGCCAAGGGGCACGCCGCGGGTTTCGAGAAAGGGTTGCAAGCGGGTGAGGCCAAGGGTCTGGCGCAGGCCCAGGCACAGGCCCGCGAGGCACTCGAGCAGCAGGCGGCGCAATGGGCGCAACTGACCGCGTCGGCACAGGCGGCATTGCAGCAGCTCGAGCACGCGATCGGAGACGACATGGTGCAACTGGCCGTAGCCATTGCCGAGCAAGTGCTGCAGCATGAAATTGCCAGCCGGGCTCAATACATACAGGCGCTGGCCACGCGGCTGGTTCAGGCACAGGCCCTGCATGAGGGCCAGGAACTGCAGATCGTGATCCACCCCGACGACCACGATGCCCTGCACGCCATACTGGATCTTCTCGCCCATCCGGTGCGCCTGCGCCACGATCCGTCCGTGGCACGTGGCGGCCTGCTGCTGCAGACCCCTCACGGCAGCATCGATGCAAGCCTGCAGACCCGCTGGCAGGCGATGCTCGAACATCTGGACCTGGAAAATGTGCGCGGGCCCTCCGGGCCCGAAGAACCGGGCGTGACCCGAATCGAAACAGCCGACTGGATGGCGGTTGAAGCGCGCGACCCGTCTGGCCGTCATGGGCCACCATCGCCATGAACCCCATACATACCGACATCACCGAACTGCTGCGGCAGCGCCTGGCTGGCCTGACGCAGCAGATCCAGACGGTGGATGGCATCCGCCGGGTGGGCCGCATCACGCGGGCCACGGGCCTGATCATCGAGGCCACCGGGCTCGGTTTGCCGGTGGGTGCCGCTTGTCGGATCGCCCTCGAGGGGCCGCCGGGTACCTGGGGGGATGCAGAAGTGGTCGGCTTTCGTGGCGAAACACTCTACCTGATGCCGCAAAACGACATGAGCGGGCTGCGCCCCGGTGCCGCCGTGCTGGCCCAGGTGCCCGAGGCCTCCGGCCTGCCCCACTGGTCGGGTACGGCTCGCACGCAAACGTCTGACGGCCTGTCCCAGGCCCGCCGCGTGCCTGTGGGGCACGCCTTGCTGGGGCGCATCCTCGATGGCGCGGGCAGCCCTCTCGACGGCCATGCACTACCGCCGGGCCTGGAGCAGGTCAGCCTGAACACGCAGCCAATCAATCCGCTCGAACGCGCGCCCATTCGCTCGGTCCTGGATGTCGGTGTACGGGCCATCAATGGCCTGCTGACCGTCGGGCGCGGGCAGCGCATGGGGCTGTTTGCCGGCTCGGGCGTCGGCAAGAGCGTGCTGCTCAGCATGATGGCGCGCTATACCGTGGCCGACGTGATCGTGGTCGGCCTGATAGGCGAGCGTGGGCGCGAGGTCAAGGAATTCATCGAACAGAACCTCGGTGCAGACGGTCTGGCGCGTTCGGTGGTGGTCGCCGCTCCGGCCGATGCCTCGCCATTGCTGCGCCTGCAAGGGGCCGCCTACGCGACACGGCTGGCCGAGCATTTCCGTGCGCACGGCCAGCATGTGCTGTTGCTGATGGACTCCCTCACCCGCTACGCCATGGCCCAGCGTGAAATCGCACTGGCCATCGGCGAGCCCCCTGCAACCAAGGGCTATCCCCCCTCGGTCTTTGCAAAACTGCCGGCACTGGTCGAACGCGCGGGCAACGGCTGCGCGCGCGATGGCGACATCCACGGATCCATCACGGCGTTCTACACCGTGCTGACCGAAGGCGACGATCAACAAGACCCCATTGCCGACGCGGCACGCGCCATCCTCGACGGGCACATCGTTCTTGCGCGCACCCTGGCCGACGCGGGCCACTATCCTGCCATTGACACCGGTGCGTCCATTTCGCGCGTGATGCCGGCCATCGTGCCCAAGGCGCAACTGCAGAAATCACAGGCATTCAAGCAGCTCGATACGTTGTACCAGCGCAATCGCGACCTGATCACGGTGGGTGCGTACGTCGCCGGCCAGGATGCCCAGGCCGACCACGCCATTGCGCGCCATCCCGCGCTGCAGGCGTATCTGCAGCAGGATTTCGAAACGCGGGTGGGCTATCCGCAGGCCCTGGCCGATCTCGATGCCGCGCTGGGCCTGAAATCATCACCGTGAGGATCCAATGGAAAAAACGCAACTGGACACCCTGCTCAGGCTCAAGCAGGAAGACTGCGACCAGGCCGGTGAACGCCTGTCGGCGCTGAACGCCCGCCGCACCCAGGCCGAGGCGCAGCTGAACCAGCTCAACGCATATCACCAGGACTACCGCGAGCGCTTTCAGGCCGATGCGGGGCACGGGCTGAGTGCGGCAAAGTATGCCAATTTCCACCGTTTCATCGCCACATTGGAGGGCGCCATTTCACAGCAGAATAAGGCCGTTGCACAACTCGATGGCCAGGTTGCCCGCCAGCGCCAGAACTGGACGGCCGAGCGGCGTCAACTGCACGCCTATGAAACCCTGCAGCAACGCCAGACGCAACAGGAAGCCGAACAGCTGCAGCGACGCGAACAACGAGAGCACGACGAGATCGCAGCCCGATTGCTGCAAGCCAAAGCCCAGGAACGCTGATGCCAAGCCCATTGGATCCGACCGCCAACAGTCCGCACGAGCCCGCGCTGACGCCCCGGCCGGCCGGGCGCGCAAGCACACGTGATCGCCTCGTGGCGCCCGATCGGTTCGTCGCCATGCTGGGCCAGGAGCAATCCGCCATTCGACAGCCTATTCGGCAGAACGCTGGCAGCACGCAGCGGGCGGAACGCCCCGCGCAGGATACGCCACGCGTACATGCCCATCGGCCGGTCAGGCCCGAAGACAGCCAGGCGCCCATTGATACGCCCTGGCAGGCCGTCTTGTTGCACCAGCCGCCCCAACCCACACCGACACCGGGCGCGCTTGCGCACGATGCAGGCACGCCCGGGGCAACCGTATCTGCGGCAGACGCCCAGTCGCTGCGAGCCGGGGCACCAGCCTGGCCAGGCTCAGGCACACGGTCCGGCGCCCGCAGCGTGGCAGACCACCCTGCACGCCATGCGCGCGGCACGCTGCAACCTGCAGGCCCAACCGCACGGCTGGCAGCGACAGGTGCCGTACCCTTGGGCGCGGCCACATCGGGCACACCTGTGGCAACGGCCAGACACATGGCGCCAGGTCACGCCAATATGACGGCCACCACCCCGGCAGCGTCACTGGCATCGCCAGTGGCCGGCACGCCCGCACGGCCAGCCGAACGGGTAGCCCCGCCCCCCGATGCAACCCTGGCCGAAACAAGATCCGCTCCAGCATCATCGCGGCCCGCCGTTGAAGCGCTGCAGCAGGCCGTTGCGGCTTCCCCCTCGCATTCACGCCCGGCAGCGCAGCGCAGCGCTGCGGCGCACGCACCGTTTGCATCAGCCAGCCACCCCATGGCGACACCCGGCATCGCCACGGCAGCCGCAATCGCCGCACCGCGCCAACCGAATGCCATACCCGAAGCGGCCGCACACAAGGCCGCACCGCCTGCACGCCGACCAGGGCCGCAGTTCGACGCCGGGCTTCGACAATGGACTACGGCAGAAGGCCGCACCGCGCCGCCCTCGGCGCATGCGCCACAAGCAGGCCGCGGGCCGCGTTCAGAGGCGGGTCACCTGGCCCGGCCAGAGGCCGGTCATCCTGCCCGCACGCGCCACGCGCCGGCGTTTGATTCAACCCATGCCATGTCGGCCGCCGCCGCGGCCGACGACCGCACCACATCCCCTCTGCCAGCCAGCAACACACTGACCCGTGCGGCACCTGACCCGTCCGAAATCATCACCACAGCAGGCATCCCATTTGGCAACATGGCGCCTGGCACCCCGAGGCCCGACAGCGCGCCTGCATTGCCAGTACCGGTCAATTCGCCGGCGTGGCCGGCCAGCCTGAGCCAGAGCGTAGTGCAGTTCATCAGCCAGGCACCCGACGGCAGCCACCACATACAATTGCAGGTGCACCCGGCCGAGCTGGGCCCGATTCACATCCAGCTCGATCTGCACGACGGCACGGCCCAGGCCGTCTTCTTCACTGCGCACGCCCCCGTACGCCAGGCACTCGAAGCCGCGTTGCCCCAGTTGCAGGCGCAATTGGCAGAGGCCGGCGTGTCGCTGGGCCAGACCAACGTCCACGATCACCCCGCAGGGCACGGGCACGAAGACGCCGGGTCCGATGGCTCACGCCCGGGGCGCTTCGCGGCACCAGCAGGCACGGCAGCCAGCGGCTCGGGCGACGCACTCGCTGCAGTGGAAAGAAGCCGGCTGAGGCGCCCTGACGCGCTGGTGGATACCTATGTCTAAGCTGATTTCCCGGCTGCTGAAATTTCTGGCGCTGGCCGTGCTGGCCATCGGCATATCGACGGGCACCGCCTATCTGGTCAGCGACGATCCGTGGGCCAGCATCCGGCAGGTCATGCCCCTGAGCGAAGAGCCGGCTCCTGAAGCCACCGAAACCCAACCCGCCATCAAACCGCTGTTTGCCAGCCTCGAACCCTTTACCGTGACACTCTACGGAGAAACACGCAACCGCATGCTGCACGCACGCATCAGCCTGAGGCTTGCAGACACCGATTCGAAAGAGACCCTGCAGGACTACATGCCAGAGATCCGGGACCGCACCATTTCAATTCTGTCGCGCCAGGATCCCGACGCGCTGCGGCGCGCAAAAGGCCATCGCAAGCTGGCTGAAGAACTTCGCCAGGAGCTCAGCCGCCCGCTGTCCGACCCAACTCGAAACCTGGACATAGCAGAGGTGCTGTTCACTGCGTTTGTGGTGCAATAAATGTCATATCACAGCATGCTGTCCCAACAAGAGGTCGATGCCCTGCTCGCCGGGGTCACCGGCGAGCAGGCCGAAAACACCCAGCACGACGGGATCCCCTCCGAAAGCGTCCGAACCTACGACCTGAGCTCACCCGATCGGGTCGTTCGGCATCGGATGCAGACGCTGGAACACATCAACGAGCGATTTGCGCGCTACCTGCGCACCATGTTCTTTGGGTTCATGCGTCGCAACGCCGATATCACGGTCAATCCCCTGCGCATCCAGAAATACGGTGAATTCGAACGCAACCTGCCCGTACCGAGCAATCTGAACATGGTGGCCTTGCGCCCCTTGCGCGGGGCTGCGCTGTTCGTGTTCGACCCGAACCTGGTGTTTCTGGTGGTCGACAACCTGTTCGGGGGCAACGGCCGCTTCGGCATCCGGATCGAGGGGCGCGAATTCACCAACACCGAACAGCGCATCATCCACAGGCTGCTGAACCAGACGCTCGAGTGCTACGGCAAGGCCTGGGAGCCGGCCCACCCGCTCGAATTCGAATACATCCGCTCAGAAATGCACACCAAGTTCGCCAGCATCAGCACCAGCAATGACATCGTCGTAGTATCCAGCTTCAATATCGAACTGGGCTCCACGGGCGGCAAGCTCAACATATGCCTGCCCTACTCGATGATAGAACCCCTGCGTGACATCCTGATCCGGCCCTTGCTGCAGGATACCGGCAATGCCATCGATCAGCGCTGGCACGAGCAGCTGGGCCATGAGATCACCAGCGCCACCGTTTGCCTGAATGCCGAGTTCTCGCGCATCCAGGCCACCGTCGCCGAAGTGCTCGCGCTTTCGGTCGGCGATGTGCTGCCCATCGAACTGCAGGACACGGTCACGGCGCGCGTCCATGACGTCCCCATCTTCGATTGTCACTATGGTTCCCTGAACGGCCACCTTGCCCTGCGGATCAAGGATCTGCTCCTGCCGTCGAGCGAACATGACACCCTTTCTTCCGAGAAGCCGACATGAGCGATACCACGCCCCCGAACGAGACCGATCCGGCCCCCGGCACTGACACCGCAGTCGATGACGACATCTGGGCTGCCGCACTGGCAGAGCAGGCCGCACAGACGGCGGCCGGCCCGGCCGGCACCACCCAGACCAACGTCGACGAAACGGCGGGTACAGGCGAAACGGCCGGCACTGACGAAACGGCCAGGGCAAGCGGCGCGACGGCGGCGGCTGCACAGAGCGCCGCACGCACGGCCAGCGCGGCGGCTGAAAGAATCTTCCAGCCCATCCAGGGTGAGGCCCAGGCATCCGGCAACAGCCTCGATCGCATCCTGGACATACCGGTGGAGCTCTCGGTCGAACTGGGCCGCACCCAGCTCACCCTGAAGAACATCCTCCAACTCGGCCAGGGCTCGGTGGTCGAACTCGACGGCCAGGCGGGCGAACCCATGGACATTTACATCAATGGCTACCTGATCGCGCAAGGTGAAGTCGTGGTCGTGGGCGATCAGTACGGCGTGCGCATCACCGACATCATCACCCCGTCCGATCGCCTGGCCCGCATCAACCAGCGCCGCTGAACCATGGACGACCTGGCCCTGCTGCGCGTAGCGCTCGCCCTGCTTGCAGTGGTGGGCCTGCTGCTGGCACTGGCCTGGCTGGCCCACCGCAGCGGCTACCTGACACCACTGAAGCGCAACGCCCGCATCAGCACCTTGGAAACCCGGCGCCTGGGGCCGCGCAACCAGCTCTGCCTGATCAGGGTCGATGACACGGAGC
>Ga0265293_10001489_pt1 | contig 50914 bp, 40 predicted proteins | sample Munlanlewell138R_FD_192505 | JGI IMG/M metagenome (GOLD analysis project Ga0265293, IMG submission 192505) | Leachate microbial communities from a municipal landfill in Southern Ontario, Canada - Leachate well 138R | ecosystem: Engineered > Solid waste > Landfill > Unclassified | place: Canada... | reverse complement strand
AGGTTCTGTTATAGTATCTAGAAAAGAACTTATTGACAGAGAAGGCAATAAAATCGATGAAATAGCCAACAAACTTCTTGAAGATAAAATAATCGTAGAAGGTACTGTAAAAATGATTACAAGTTATGGTATCTTTGTAGATGTCGGCGGCGTTGATGGACTTGTTCATTATTCGCATATTTCTCACAAAGGCCCTGTAAACCCTTCTAAATACTATAAAGAAGGCGACAAAGTAAATGTAATTGCACTTGAGTATGACAAAAAGAAAAAACATCTTTCTCTTTCAATTAAAAATGCTCACAATGATCCATGGAAGGAGATTGGTAATATTATCTCTGTAGGCGATACTGCCACAGCAACTATTAGCAATATAGAAGCTTATGGCGCTTTTGTAGATCTAGGCGAAGATCTAGAAGCATTTTTGCATGTTTCTGAAATCTCATGGGATAAAAACGTCAAACATCCTAGCGATTATCTTACAATCGGCGACCAAATCAAAGTAGAAGTGATCGAAATTGATAGAGAGAAAAAAAGACTTAGAGTAAGTTTGAAAAATTTGGCCGATAAGCCTATAGATGCATTTGCAACATCACATAAAGTTGGTGACATTGTCAAAGGCACCGTAACATCTGTAACTGATTTTGGTGCATTTGTAAAAATTGGAGCAATAGAAGGATTGTTGCATAATCAAGAAATTTCTTGGGATAAATCTATCAATGCAAAAAACACATTCCATGCGGGCGATGAAGTAGAGGTTAAAATTATCAATATCGATACCAAAACAAGCAAAATTTCATTAAGCAAAAAAGCAATGGAAGATTCACCGCTTAAAAAATTTGCATTAGAGCATAAAGTTGGTGATATTGTAACCGGTACGGTTAAAGATAAAAAAGATTTTGGTGTATTTATCGCATTGGGCGATAAAGTAGATGCTCTTATCCGCACAGAAGATCTTGCTCCATTAAATTTTGAAGAAATAGAAAAAGGACAAGAGATCCAAGGTGTTATTGTATTGCTCGATCAAGCTAACGATAAAATTCGCGTATCAGTGAAAAGACTTGAGCGTCAACAAGAAAAAGATGCTGTAGCAAAACTAAACAGCAAGCAAGATGATAGTATGACTCTCGGTGATGCTCTAAAAGATCAACTAAAAAAATAGAGGCTAAGAGATGTCAAAAAAAACTATTGTAGTGTGTGATCATATTCATGAAAATGGTCTAAAGCTTTTATTTCAAGATCCTGATATCATGATGATCAATGCTTCTGATGAGCCAAAAGATAAACTTATAAATGAGATATTGCCACTTGCTGATGTCGCTATTACTCGTAGCTCTACTGATGTTGATGAAGCATTATTGGCAAAAGCTACAAAACTTACAGCAGTAGTAAGAGCCGGAGTCGGTGTTGATAACGTTGACATTGATGGATGTAGCAAACGGGGCATTGTAGTAATGAATGTCCCTACTGCAAATACAATTGCAGCAGTTGAACTTACAATGACTCATATGCTTTCTTGTGTTCGTCAATTTCCGTATGCTCATAATAATCTTAAAATCGATCGTGTCTGGAGAAGACAGGATTGGTATGGTACAGAACTCAAAGGCAAAAAACTAGGAATTATCGGTTTTGGTAATATCGGCTCTCGTGTTGGAGTAAGAGCTAAAGCTTTTGAGATGGATGTTGTGGCATATGATCCATATATAGATTCATCAAAAGCAACAAATGTTGATATTGCATATACTACTAATTTTAATGATATTTTAGCGTGTGATATTATCACCATCCATACTCCAAAAACCGAAGAAACTATAGGCATGATCGGTAAAAAAGAGATTGCCAAAATGAAAGACGGTGTCATTCTGATCAATTGTGCAAGAGGCGGATTGTATGAAGAAGCAGCGTTATTGGAAGGTTTAAAATCAGGCAAAATTGCCATGGCAGGAATCGATGTCTTTGACAAAGAGCCGGCTACCAATCATCCTTTGTTAGATTTGAATAATGTTACAGTTACACCGCATTTGGGTGCAAATACACTTGAATCACAAGAAAATATAGCTATCCAAGCAGCTGAAAATGCAATTTTGGCAGTCAAAGGGATTGCTTATCCAAATGCACTAAATTTGCCTATAAAAGAAAACGAATTGCCGGATTTTGTGAGACCATATTTGGAATTGACACAAAAAATGGGACATTTGAGTGCTCAGATAACAAAAAGTGCTGTTAAATCAATCAAAGTTATTGCTGAAGGCGATATCGCACCTTTTGTTGAATCACTTGGTACTTTTGCAACTGTTGGAGTATTAACTGAATCATTGGCCGATCAGGTTAACTATGTTAATGCAGAATTTGTTGCCAAAGACAGAGGAATTGAAATACTCAAAGAGACAAAACCAAACACTAGTGGATTTACAAATAAAATAAGCCTAAAACTTACTACTAAAAACGGCACGCTTCGTTTGGCAGGTACTGTGTATGACGGTAAAGTACAAAGAATTATTGAAGTAGACGATTATACAATGGATTTTGGGCCAAAAGGAGTAATGATCTTCTTTAGAAATACAGACACTCCAGGCGTCATTGGTGATGTTGGCCGCATTATTGCACAACATAATCTTAATATTTCAGATTTTAGACTCGGAAGAGACAACAAACAGCAAGCTCTTGCTGTTGTGCGCGTTGATGGAGCCGTGAGTAAAGATCTGCTCGAAGAATTATCTCAACTTCAAGCGTGTATAAGTGTAGCATCAGCAACCTTATAGCCTTCAAATATATATTATAACCTTTTTTTATCAGCAAAATTGGTTATAATACCCCTACTAATTTTTTAACTATATTTTATATCTAAGGAGCAAACATGAAGATGAGAATCTATCTCATACTCATGTGCGTTGCTTTTCCGCTTTTTGGAAATGTAACAAATCTTGAGCTTAAAGAAGCATTAGCTATGCTTGAAGAAAAAAATCTTGAAATCAAAATAGCAAAATTTGACGAACAGATGAAATTATTAGAATCCAAATTGCCGTTAGCAATGCGTCTCGGCAAATTGGATGCTACGTTGAGTGCGCTCAGGTCAAATGAAGCTGGAAATGTATTTGGGTTTAAAGTCCAGAGCAGAGAAGCGACATTTAACGATTTTGGTGCTATGGACTTTATGACTACATTTGACCCAACTATTGCCCCACGTAATCTTAATTATCCGGAAGCAAGAAATCACTACGCTACTAAATTTACTTATTCTCTCCCACTATTCACCGGCGGCAAGATCACTCATTATAGCCGTATAGCACATGATATGTATGAGATGAGCAAGATAGATAAAGATAAAGTAATAGCTAGAAAAGTCTATGAAACCAAAAAAACTTTTTATGATATAACTCTTGTAGAAAATTATATAAAAAATCTATCTAAAATAACCAAAAATACCTCTCGCTTGGAAAGCATCGTAAAAGAGATGGTAAAAGAGGGTTATGCTATTCAAACCGATCTGCTTGAAGTCCAAGCACACAAAGCCGAAGCTGATAGTTTGCTTATCCAAGCAAAGCTTAATCGTGAGCTTGCATATCAATATCTTTCTTTTTTATTGAACGAAGAAGTTGAATCCATTAAAAATGTCGATGAAATGGCTCCGCTTAATATGCCGTCAAAAGAAGAAATAGAAAATGATAGTTTTGATATACAAAAAGCACACTTAGGGTTACAAATTACAGAAAATGCGGTTTGGGTCCAAAGAGCTGCATTTTTGCCGATGATAGGTGGATTTGCAGAATATGGGAGTGCTGATAATGTAATTTTCAATGATTTTTCAGATAAAGATTTTTACACTGTCGGAGTGCAAGCTACTTGGAATATATTTAACGGCTTTTCTGATAAGATAAATTTGGAAAAAGCAAAATTAGAACATCTCAAAACTATGACACAAGTAGAGCTTGCAAAAAGCGGAACGGACTTAAAAGCGAAACAGCTGCAAACAGAAGCATTAAGTGCATTTGAAATGGTAAGAAGCGATGAAAAAAGATTGGCTTACGCTTCTAAAGTGTATGAGAATTATTTGGCAAAATACAAAGAGGGCATGATTTCTATTGGTGATGTTTTGATAAAGCAATCAAAAGAGCTAGAGGTACTTTTAAAATTGATTACTACCAAAAATACATACAATGCTAAAGTATTTGAACTAGATAGTTTAACCAAAAAAGGAGAATAATAATGAATTTAAAATTAGCGATTATATTTTTAATAACATCAATATATAGTTTTGGAGCCGAATTGAGCTTAAGCGGCACAGTAATATCGGATAATCAAAAAATGCTTTCAAGCCGCAATATGGGTTATGTCAAAGAGATGTTGATATCAGAGGGGGATTTTGTCAAAAAAGGCCAACTCCTTTATTCTATCGATCCAACAGAAAACAGTGCAGCCGAACAAATGAATAAAAATCAATTGAATAATATACTTACAAATTTGGCAAGACACGAAAGATTGTATGCAAAGGGTATGGTATCAAGATATGACCTTGAAAATTTAAGACTTGCTGCAAAAAATCAAAAAGAGATGCTCGGAATTTCACAAGGACAAATTGACTATCTAAATGTCAGAGCGCCAAATGACGGGATAGTTATAGCCAAGAAGATCAATCAAGGCGAAATGATAGCTCCTGGGATGCCTACAGTTATATTGACGGATCTGAGTAAACTTAGAATTGTAGTAGAGGTAAGCGAAAGCAGTTTGCGCCATATTAAAATCGGAAAAATGGTCAAAGTAGAGATACCATCCGTAGGATTAAAGACAGCCGGAAGCATTAGCTCTATCATTCCTTCGTCAAATCCAATGACTCATAAATTTACTATCAAAATCAAATTTAACAAAGGCGACGTTCAGATCTATCCTGGAATGTATGCCAAAGTTATTATTCCTGTGTAAGAGTGGCTACTATGAATGAACAACACAAGGCATATGAAACAAAAGATATAGCCGGTCGTTTGGCAAGAGGCTTTTTAAAAAATCCATTAACAGCACTTCTGGGTGTATTTTTGCTTTTTATGGGATATTTGGCACTTAATATAATGCCAAGAGAAGAAGATCCTCAGATAGCAATATCGGGCGGAACTGTAATGGTTGCCATGCCTGGAGCTACAGCTAGTGAAGTAGAAAAAGTTATTATTAATCCACTGGAAAGAAAACTAAGAGAGATTAAAGGCATAGAGCATATTCAAGGCATGGCCATGGACAATGTCGGTATGGTCAATGTAATGTATTTTATAGGTGAAAATAGAGAAGATTCAAATTTGAAGCTTTATGATAAAGTTATGCAAAATATGGATGAATTACCAAAAGGTGCAATGCAGCCGCTTGTCAAGCCTTTTGATATAGATATAGATATTCCAATCGTAACAGTTGCCTTTTATGCCAAAGATCCAAAAAAAGTAAATCAAGTACAACTATATGATAAGATCAGATCTATTCAGCAAGAACTCAACGGTATAGAGAGTGTATCAAAAACTACACTCAAAGGAGACCACAGAGCTCAATATAATGTGCAAGTTGATCTCAATAAGCTTAGCGGATATCATCTATCGCTTGGTCAAATAATGCAAGGAGTTAAATCTGTAGCCAATAGTGCTCCTAGCGTAAAAAGCCGTACCGATGACGGCGGCATGGTTGTGCTGGGTGTAAAAAATGCAATCGAGAGTGTTGAGGATGTCGGCAATATTGCCGTAGCTGATTACGGCGGGTCGCTAATTTATCTAAAAGATGTTGCTACTATCACAGAAGGTATAGATATTCAAAACTATAAAGATGCAACTATTGTATTACGTGACGAAAACAGTTCAAATATGAGTGAACAATATCCTCAAACTACACTCAGCATATCAAAATTAGCCGGTACAAACGCGGTTAATGTTTCCAATGATGTGCTTGAGGTATTCAAAAAAAATGAGAAGATGCTAAGCGATGTAGGAATAGGATATGTAATTACTAGAAACTATGGCATCAGGGCAGACAACGCGGTAAATGAGCTTATGCACCATTTGATCATCACAATTATTATTATTTCACTTATGCTTATATTTGCTCTTGGCTGGAGAGAATCACTTATAGTTACTTTTACGGTTCCTGCAATTTTGGCAATTACGCTTTTTGTGGCTTACTTGGGGGGACAAACTATTAATAGAATTACTCTATTTGCATTTTTGCTCTCACTCGGGCTTTTAGTTGATGCAGCTATTATAGTTATTGAAAACATCCACAGGCATCTTCATAGCCATACGTCTCATGACCAAAGCATGGAAGAGCTGTTAGTGGAAGCAACAGACGAGATCGGACCACCGACAAATATAGCTACACTTGCTATTATCCTAACAATGGTGCCTATGGCATTTGTAGGAGGCATGATGGGATCATTTATGAAGCCTATCCCATATAATGTTCCGGTTGCTCTAGTAGCATCATTATTCGTAGCATATATATTTACACCATATTTGAGTTTGAAATTATTAAAGAAACCGACACATAAAAGTACGCACAAGGAGACAAAATGATGAATAAGTTTGAAAATTTTGTCTTTGGCATATTGGATAATCCTAAGAAAAAAAAGATGGTTTTGGTCATGACAGCTGTTGCATTTGTGCTGTCATTGCTTATGTTTCCTACAAAGATAGTATTGGCTAAAATGCTGCCAGGCAAAAGTGATAACACATTTTCTGTCTATATTGACGCTCCATCTGGCACATCAATAGACCAAACCAATAGAGTGAGCCAATGTGTAATCGACTTGCTAAAAAAAGAGCAAGAAGTCATGAATATTGAACTTTTCCTAGGTCAAGGATTGCCGCTGGATTATGCCGGACTCGTTAAAGGTTCTGGAATGAAGCAAGCAGAAAATGTATCTGAAATTTCGGTCAATTTGACAGATAAACACGATAGAGATGAGCCGTCATATCTTATGGTGCAACGCTTGAGACCTATTGTGCAAAAACAATGCGAAAATATAATAAAAAATACATCCATTAAATTTATTGAACAACCCGCAGGCCCTCCGACTATGGCTTCCATTGTGGTAGAGATTTACGGTGAGAATATGCCTAAAGTGAGAAATCTATCATCCGAAGTAATCAAAATCCTTAGCTCTACCGAGGGGCTGGTGGATGTAGATATTGTAGGAGACAAAATGTATCAACAATATCAACTTGTTCCTGATAAAGAGAGAATTGCTCAAAGCGGAGTAAGCGTAGAGCAGCTTAATAATATACTTTATTTGGCATTTGAAGGTATGATCATAGGAGAAAAAAACACAAAAGATTATGCTGATCAAATTCCTATCTTTTTATCATTAGATAAAGAGAGTAAAAGTATGGCATCGGCAAGTGAGATAGAGGTGCAAAACAAATTGTCTTCTCTTAATCTCATGAGTCCGGCAGGCTCCATGATATCTGTTGTAGAATTGGTTACTTTGCAAAAAATAGATTCCAATCCGGTAATTATGCATAAAGATCTAAATCGAATGATAAATGTAGTAGCCGAAACAGATATGGTCTCTCAAGTATATCCTCTGCTGGATGCAAGAAATAAAATGATAGAACATTTTTCAAAGGATTATGAAGTTACTAAAGAGCCAGGTATGTCGACATATATGTTTGATCTTCACTTGCAAGATAAAAAAACAGGAGAAAAGTTTTTGCTTAGATGGGATGGCGAGATGAAAGTGACACTTGATACTTTCCGAGATCTAGGGGGTGCATTTATCGCAGCATTGGTTCTGATTTTCTTGCTTTTGGTAATTTACTATAAAAGCTTTACACTAAGCGGCATAGTTTTGCTAGGTTCATTTTTGTCTCTTATAGGTGTAATCGTGGGGCATTTTGTGGCAGATCTAGTCACCAGGGATACATTCTTTTTGACGGCTACATCACTCATTGGATTTATTGCTCTTATGGGGATAAGTTCAAGAAATTCACTTCTGCTCATTGATTTTGCAAAATCTCTCATGGAGTGCCAAGGCATGCAAAAAAGAAGAGCAATAGCAGTAGCTGCTGCTACTAGAGCCAAACCGATAGCTTTGACTGCCGTTGCGATTATACTTGGTTCTGCACTGCTAGCCAGCGACCCAATATTTGGCGGACTGGGAGTTGCTCTAATTTCAGGTACGGTTGCGGCAGTATTTGTATCATTGCTCTTTGTGCCTATATTGATGGATAATGCCAAAGCGATGGATTTTGAGCCAGAGGTTTGTGATACAAAAGAAAATATTTCGATAACTAAATAATATATTTGACACTGCGAGACTTTGCAAAAGTCGTGGCAGTCCACTCTTTTTGGATCGCCGCACTTTGTTCGCAATAACAAGGCAGAGATGCTAAACTAAATCCAACATGACAATTCTTCTAAAAGCCAAAAAATCAATTTCCTCACTTTTAATCAACCATAGGATATAATTAATAAATTTTTACAAGGAGTAGTGATGGCTACAATAGGAATGGGTGAGATTAAAAAAGGTGCTAGATTAGAAATAGACGGCAACCCATATAGAGTGGTAGAGTTTCAACATGTCAAGCCTGGAAAAGGTGCTGCGTTCGTTCGCACTAAGATAAAAAATCTTGCTACCGGCAAAGTAATAGAAAAAACAGTACATGCCGGAGATAAATTTGAAGTACCGGCATTGGAACAAAAGACTATGCAGTATTTGTATGATGATGGAGAGTTTTTGCAATTTATGGATACTACTACTTACGAGCAAATCGGGCTTACACATGAGCAAGTAGGTGAAGATACTTTTAGTTTTATGATAGATGGTATGGAAGCTGATATATTGTTCCATAACGGCAAAGCAATTTCAGTTGAAATTCCTCAAACTGTGGTACTTAAAGTTGTAGAAACTCCACCAAACTTCAAAGGCGATAGCCAAGGCGGTAAAAAACCTGCTACATTAGAAAGCGGAGCTGTTGTGCAAGTACCTTTTCATATTCTAGAAGGCGAAATGATCAAAGTTGATACAGTTGAGGGTAAATACCTAGAAAAAGCAAAATAACACATTTTAAAGGAGCAATATGGCAACTGTTTTAGTACCTTTAGCAACCGGGTTTGAAGAGATTGAGGCTGTAAACCTTATCAATATTATGCGCAGAGGCGGTATTGATGTAAAAACTGCTTATCTTGACGATGAATTTTCTTCTGATCTAGTCACAGGGGCGCATGACATTACAGTACAAGCAGATGTCTCCTTATTAAGTGTAAATTCTGATGATTTTGATATGATAGTTTTACCTGGCGGTCACGAAGGTACAAACAGATTGGCTACTAATAATAGAGTCCAAGAATTGCTTAAAGAATTTAAACTAAAAGATAAATGGATCGGTGCCATTTGTGCTGCTCCATATGCACTTTATGTAGCAGGGGTACTGGGCCATAATTATACTTGTTATCCTTCAATAGAAAAAGAGATAAGACAAGAAGGTTGCAATAACATAGATAAAGTTGTGACAGATGGTAAAGTTATGACTTCCAGGGGCCCTGGAACTGCTATCTGTTTTGGCTTAGAAATAATCAAAACTTTGGTTGACAACGAAACGTATGAAGGAGTAAAAAAAGGTACTCTTAGCGATTTTTGTTAACCAATTAATTTTTCTTCATTTTTGGGTTTGTATAGAATAATATACAAACCCAGTTTCTTGCTTTCCACCCAATTTTACGCTGATAATATTTTGTTGATAAAATAAGTCAATTAAATTGATTAGTCTTATATATTTTTATATTTCGGTATTAAAAAAGTTTATTTATTATAATAAATATTTTATTTTATTTAAAAATAATGATACTTATTATATAGTTGTTTTTGATTAAAAAATTTATTTGTAGCAGATATGCAACAAAAATAAAGGGGGGGGATAGTAAATGTTTGATAAATTGTTCGTTGGCATATGTGCATTATCGCTAGTTACATCATTAACATTTGGTGCACAGGGAGTTAAGTTTTTTATTGGAAACGGTGATAAAGAAGAAGCCTTTATGGATATGGTTAATAATCAAATTAGCACTATAGGCTTTGTCCTAACTGATTCGCATGGAAGGATCAATGATGCTTATAAGGCCAAATGGGGGGGATGAATATAAAACAGTAAAAGGCGTAAAGACTAAAAACGATGAGTATGACAGTAGTTTTAAAGAAACACTGGATAATATCGGATTTTTTTCTATTGCAAACAATAAGATTGTTGAGCCTCTACTGGAAAAAGAACCAACACTAGGAGTATTTACTCCATTCAATTTCCTAATATACAAGACAAAAGGTGAAAATAAAACTTATGTAGGTCATTTGATGCCAGAGACTATGCTAGATATTGCAGGTGTAAAGGATCAAAATGTTCGTTCTAAATTTATAGGTTCATTTGCCAAATTAGATGCAATGACTCAAAAAAGTATTGGTTCAAATATTAAAATATTGGATTATAAAATACTTCCTGAAAAGCCTATGATGACATTTGAGGTTCCTTTTGACAGAGCAGTTGGAGTCGAGGAATTTACAAGTGATTTTCAAACTAAATTTGAAAAGAAATTTGAAGAAAATAAATACATAATTGCCGGTTTTAAAAATATCAAAGATGAAATGGAATCTGAAGGCATGAAATTTGATCGTTTTGATGCTTATTGGGTTTATTCATTGTGTCATTTTCGTTTCTCTGAAGGGATTTTTAACCAAGGTCGTCCAGATGCAGGTGTTTTAGCGCCTTGTTCAATGTATATGTACATAGATAAAAATTCAAATAAGCTTATGGTCGGGATGCCTCGTCTTTCTACATGGGATACAGTTATGGACTTGAAAGATAAAAAAATGGTAGATTCTTTGTATGCTTTGGATAAAGAGATTACGAAAATAATGATCGAATTAGGAGCAAAAGAGATATGAGTAAATTTATAACTTTTATATTTTTAACAATTAGTGTGGCCTTTAATTTTAGTTTTGCAGATACGCCAAAAATAGTATCAGCATATAAAATAGGTAAATATATTGATGTGCAATCCGCAAAAGCGAAGCTTGAAATTGCCGGATTTGAAGTGGTTGGAATTTATCCGTCATTTGACAAAGGTACAACTATTTTATATACTAATAAAATAATGAAAGCAGATGCAAATAAAAATAATGCCGGTTTTGCCGGTGTTGGCCGTATGCTTATCGATGAAGAGAATAATCAAATTCATATTGCTAATCCTATATATTTTGGAGCAGCATTTTTGGGATCAAATTATAATCATGTGCATGCCACAAATGCACTTTCATCCTTGGAAAAGGCTTTTGGGGTATTAAAAGACTCTGAAGATGCTTATACTTTTGCCGATCTGCCTAAATATCATTTTATGGTGGGTATGCCATATTATAATGATATGGATATAATAGCAGATGCTCCTACTGATAAACTAGTAGCCAAAGCAAAAGCATCCAAAGATACAATAAGTGTTGTGCAAATTAGTAAAGACAGTTATGTTGCATTTATGAAAATTGACAAGCGAACAAGCAACTTTGTTAAAAAAATAGGCGCACAAAACAGTGAGATTTTGCCATGGGCAGTGCTGATAGAAAATGGGAAAGCAAAGGCATTAAATGCAAAATATCTAATTGCAATTAGCTATCCATTGCTTACTATGACAGAATTCATGACTATTGCGACTGTGCCTAGCGCGATCACACAAAGTCTTAAAAAGTCATTTAAATAATAATTTGTATAAAAACTATTATATCATTATTTGTAGTCTGCAATTAGTTTTTTAATTGCAGGAACCATTTTAATAGCAGCCTTTTCTCCTTCTAGAATCGCTTGATGTTTCGAATCAAATGAAACCGAACTTAACCTTTCTAAATTCGGTTTGATGACAACATTGGCTTTTTTGAGCTCACTTGTAAGTGCAACTTGGCTCATGATATTTATGGTTTGATCTAGTGTAGAGAGTAGTCCGCTTGCGCCGCTTTTTGGTCTTGCAGATATGTCAACAGCGATTACTATATCTGCACCCATTTTTTTGGCCGCACTTACAGGAACAGGCTGTGTTAGCCCGCCGTCGACATAATAATTACTTCCTATTTTTACAGGTTGAAAAATATTTGGCACGCTTGCACTTGCTCTGACGGCTTGTCCCGTGTTGCCAAATCTAAATACTGCAGTTTCACCCGTATCTTTATTGGTTGCAACTATTCCAAGAGGAATTTTAAGATTTTGAATCTGTTTGTGGTTGACTGATCTGTTGATAAAGTTTTGTAGCGCTTCACCTTTTATAAAGCCGTCCGTGGAGAGCGTGAAATCCATTAGCCCGTTTGATTCAAGATCTATCGCTTTTTGTTGTAATTCAATGCTGTTCATTCCGGATGCGTAGAAGCTCCCAATGATCGAGCCGGCACTTGTGCCTGTAATGATATCAGGTTTGATGCCATTTTGTTCCAAGATCTTTATAACACCTATATGTGCGAAACCTTTTGCTGCTCCGCCTCCTAAGGCAAGAGCTATTTTTGGTTTCTTTTTGACTATGGGTTGAGTCGGAGTAGCTTGTTTTGTACCGCATCCTGTTAGCATGATAGAAATGGTGATCATCATTATATATAATATTCGCATTTAATAACCTCGTTTGTTTTTTATTATTCCACCGGGTGGAGTAATTTAATGTGCAATTGTACTCTAAAACTGCAAAAACTACAAAATATGATATACTATCGTCTTATTTTTTTGCTATAGGCAATTAAATTTTTAGGAGAAGATATAGATGGAAATAATGCTCATATTGCTTGGTGTTTTCGTCGGTATTCTTTCTGGCTTTTTTGGTATAGGCGGCGGCACCGTAAGTGTTCCGATACTCCTATATATGGGGTTTGGCATCAAAGAAGCAATCGGAATCTCTGTTATGCAAATGCTAGTCGGATCATTTGCAGCTTTTTTGATACATCGAAAACATCAAACTTATAATGCTGGTGAAATTAAATATTTTGGTTTCGGAGGAATAATCGGAGCAGTTATCGGTGGATATTTGGTTAAAGTGCTCAATGCATCATTATTGGAGTGGTTTTTTCTCTCTTTGGTAATTTTCACTTTAGTAAAATTATTTATGTCCAATCCCGAACCAACACACAAAGAGATTGTAAATCGTCCTTTATATATGCTCGTAGGCGGAGGCATAGGGGTATTTTCCGGAATGCTTGGGGTTGGCGGTTCTATACTTATGACGCCGATATTGGTTAGCTTTCTTGGATTTTCACTCAAAAAAGCTTCGGCAGTCGGGCTGTTTTATGTGATGTTTACATCTGTTTCGTCTTTTTTGACATTATCGTCATTTGGAATGATAAATTTTCAAGCAGGAGCTCTGATGGCTCTTGGTTCTTTGGTTGGGATATGGATAGGCATTTGGCTTATGCATAAAATGCATATCAAACATTATAAGCGATTTTTGGTTATTTTTTATATCATTATATTGGCAATTACAATAAATAAATTAATTTTAGGTTAAATATGAATAGCATTAAAGTATTTGGAGCAAGAGAAAATAATCTCAAAGATATTTCTCTTGAAATTCCAAAAAATAAATTGGTGGTCTTAACAGGGCTAAGCGGCAGCGGTAAATCTACGTTAGCTTTTTCTACTCTTTATGCAGAGGGGCAACGACGCTACATAGAATCATTGTCTAGTTATGCCAGACAGTTTCTTGGAAAGGTAGGCAAGCCCGAAGTCGATAAAATTGAAGGATTAACTCCAGCAATTGCCATAGACCAAAAAACAACTTCTAAAAATCCCCGTTCAACCGTAGGCACTATTACCGAGATCTATGACTATATAAGACTGCTTTTTGCCAGAGTCGGCAAGCAATATTGTAATCAATGCGGCAAACCTGTCTCATCAATGAGTGCAAGCGATATCATAGCTGAAGTTCTTAAGCTTCCAATTGATACAAAAATAGTCATCTTGGCACCATTAGTTAAAGAGAAAAAAGGTTCTTTTGCCGAGATGCTAGAATCGCTGCGCCATAAAGGTTATGTAAGAGCAATGATAGATGGAGTAATGGTACGTCTTGATGAAGAGATTGAGCTCAGCAAGACCAAAAAACACACCATTAAAGCTGTTATAGACAGGGTTGTTGTTCATGAAGACAGTCGCGAGAGAATAGGACAAGATGTTGAAAAAGCATTAAAAGAGAGTTATGGTGAAGTCGAGATAGAGATACTTAATCCTGAAGAAGTGGGGCTGGAGTCACATCATATTCACTATTCGGAACATTTGGCATGTTTTGATTGTAAGATCAGTTTTGAGCCATTGGAGCCAGTGAGTTTTTCATTCAATTCTCCAAAAGGTGCATGTAGTGTATGTGACGGTCTTGGTATTAGATACGTTTTGGATATAAAGAAAATTATAGACGGATCGCTTAGTATCGACAAGGGCGCTATCAAAATAGTATACGGATTTAATAAAAGCTATTACGCAAAGTTTTTAAATGCTTTTTGTGAATCTCAGGGGATAGATGTAAATATCCCTTATGAAGAGCTAGAAGAGCATGAAAAGAAGGCAATATTGTATGGTAGTACCGGAGAGGTAAAATTTATATGGAAACATCACCCGATCAAGAGAGAATGGCCCGGAATTGTTAAGATCGCTTATGATATGTTCAAGGATGAAAGAGACCTAGCGGAATATATGACAGAAAAAAAATGTGATAGATGCGATGGACATCGTCTCTCAGCAGCATCATTAGCAGTTAGGATAGGGGATCACAATATAGCTTCTATCATAGATATGCCTATAGAGGAGAGTTATAAATTTTTTAGAGATGATAATAATTTTTCTTTTTTGACCCTGCAGCAAAAACAAATTGCAGAGCCTATTTTAAGAGAGATCAATGAGAGATTGTTTTTCTTATATGACGTGGGGCTTTCTTATCTGACTCTTAGCCGCGATGCTAGGACTATTTCAGGCGGAGAAGCCCAAAGGATCAGGATAGCATCCCAGATAGGCTCTGGACTTACAGGTGTCATGTATGTATTGGACGAGCCAAGTATCGGACTCCATGAAAGAGATACCATGAAACTCATCCGTACATTGAAATCTTTGCAATCCAAAGGTAACAGTGTAATAGTAGTAGAGCACGACAAAGAGACTATTATGAATGCTGACTATATAATCGATGTAGGACCCGGAGCCGGTGAGTATGGCGGCGAAATTATCTTTGCTGGGACTCTTGCAGAGCTTAAAAAGGCAAAAACTCTCACAGCTGATTATCTATTTGGCAGAAAAAAGATCTATTATCCTCATAATAGACATCAAGAGAGATGGATAGAGATAAATAATGTGAGTATAAATAATATTTCATCTTTGTCTACTAAAATACCTCTTGGTAATTTCGTTTGCATAACAGGTGTGAGCGGCAGTGGGAAGAGTTCACTTATATTGCAGACACTTCTTCCTACTGCGCTTGAGATGTTAAACCGTGCAACAAAAGTGACCAAAGTTGACGGGGTAGAGATATTGGGACTTGAGCAGCTTGATAAAGTAATATACCTAGATCAAAATCCCATAGGAAGAACTCCGCGAAGTAATCCGGCTACTTATACAGGTATAATGGATGAGATAAGAAAGCTATTTGTCAAAACAAAAGAGGCTGAAATACGGGGCTATCAAGTAGGAAGATTTTCTTTCAATGTCAAAGGCGGCAGATGTGAAAAATGTCAAGGAGACGGAGAGATCAAAATTGAGATGCATTTCTTGCCTGATGTTATGGTGCAGTGTGATGCTTGCGGAGGAAAGAGATATAATGCTCAGACATTAGAGGTAATGTATAAAGGCAAAAACATAGCCGATGTATTGGATATGAGTGTAACGCAAGCTCTTGAATTTTTTAAGGCAGTACCAATGATCGCCACAAAATTGCGTACTCTAGAAGCTGTAGGGCTTGGATACATTAAATTAGGACAAAATGCTACAACCTTGAGCGGTGGCGAAGCTCAACGTATAAAATTAAGCAAAGAGCTTAGTCGTAAAGATACAGGCAATACGCTATATATATTGGATGAACCAACAACCGGACTTCATTTTTCCGATGTTGATAGACTCACTGGGGTGCTGCATCATTTAGTCGAGCTTGGCAATAGCGTAGTAGTCATCGAGCACAATTTGGATATGATTAAAAATGCAGATTATATTATAGATATGGGGCCGGAAGGCGGCAATAAAGGCGGACTTATAATAGCAACCGGTACACCGGAACAATTGGCGAAAAACTATAAGCAAACCGGCAGTTACACAGGGGAATATCTTTCAAAAGAAGATGGAGTTTTATAGTTAAAACTCGATATAATTAAAAACTGCAAAAACGGAACAAATCTCTTTAAAATAGACTGATTTGAGATTGATCTGCTAAAAATTTGAGTATTTAAATAACAACACAAGAAGGAACTCGTTTTTATGACCACAATTACTATAATAGATACCTTCGGTTTCTTTTTTCGCTCTTATTATGCATTGCCGCCATTGCGAAATTCAGAAGGCTTTCCTACCGGCTTGCTTACAGGATTTATTAATCTCATTGACTCTCTTCATCGTAATCATAGTACTGATTATATAGTTTTTGCTCTTGATAGCAAAGGAGATACATTTCGCAATGAATTGTACAGTCAGTACAAAGCGAACCGTCAACCGCCACCGGAAGATCTGACGCTTCAGCTTCCTATAGCTATAAAATGGATAGAGGAGATGGGATTTGCCAATTTGGCATTAGATAAATATGAAGCAGATGACATTATAGCTACTATTTCAGCCAAGGCAAAAGCAGATAAAATTAAAGTACGTATCATATCTCACGATAAAGACCTTTATCAACTTGTGGATGATGGCATAGTAGTGCTTCATGATTCAGTCAAAAAAGTAGATATAGACGAGGCTGGATGTGTAGCTAAATTTGGTGTACATCCGCGCGATTTCACTAATTTTCAAGCTATTTTGGGAGATAGCTCGGATAATGTCCCAGGGATCAAGGGTATAGGACAAAAAGGTGCCAGTGATCTTATAAATCGTTATCATACTTTAGAAGCTATATATGAAGATATTGAAAATGCCGGTACGCCTCGCATTCAAAAGCTTTTATTGGAAGGCAAAGAGCAAGCTTTTTTGTCCAGAGAGCTTGTAACTATGAAAACAGATGTGATAGATAATTGTGATTGGGATACGTATAGGTTTGAGGACAGAAACTATCTATCCGTCTTGCTAAACGAATTTGAAAAATATGAAATGAAACAAGCTATTAAAAAAGCTAAAATGAATGGTAATGGTTTGGTATCAAACAATCCAGCCACATCTAAAACTACAAATGAAAAACCACAAACAAACAATCACTCATCAATATCTAAATTTGAAGCCATTACACTTGATACTGTAGAGAAATTAGAAAATATTATCTCTAAGCTGACCCCAGAAACTTTAGTAGCATTTGATACGGAAACAACCGGATTGGATACCAAAGAAGTTAATTTGGTAGGCTTTAGCTTTTGCACAGATGAGAGTAAAGCATATTATGTACCGGTAGCACATAGCTATCTAGGCGTAGGTGAACAGGTAAGCTTAGATGGTGCTCTAAGGGCCATCAAAAAGATATTGTCATGCAAGGCAATAGGACAAAACCTAAAATTTGATCTAGGTTTGCTGTATAATCGTTATAACTTTATGCCAGTAGAGCCTTTTGCCGATACTATGATCTTGGCTTGGTTAAGTAATCCATCAAGCAGAGTTGGGCTGGATACTTTAGCAAAAGAGTTTTTTGGATATGAGATGCTTTCATTTAAAGATATCGTCAAAAAGGGTGAAAATTTCTCGAGTGTATCTATAGAAGAGGCTACATTTTATGCCGCAGAAGATGCCTGGATGGCATATAAGCTTTATGATACACTCATTAAAAAAATGGAATTAGCTTCTTTGAGTATGTTAATTAAAGAAGCTAAAGCGGTAGAATATCCGTTTATAAATGTTCTTATCCGCATGGAGAGTGTTGGTATAAAGGTGGATTTAGACAAACTTCAAGCTCTGACAAGCAATCTTAGCACGATGCTAGAAGACCTGACCAAAGATATATATGCTCTTTGCGGCAATGAATTCAATATTCGTTCCACTCAACAGCTTGGAGCTGTGCTTTTTGGGCAATTAGGCTTAAAGGGCGGCAAAAAAACCAAGACCGGCTATAGCACAAATGAATCAGTCTTAGAAGAGCTGAAAGATGAGCATCCAGTCATAAAAAAGTTGCTTTTGTACCGCGAATATTCCAAACTATTATCCACATATGCACAGCCTTTGTATACGCTTGGCAAAAAAGATGCTAACCATAGGATCTATACATCTTTTTTACAAACAGGTACGGCTACTGGCAGACTTAGCTCAAAAGACCCGAATCTCCAAAACATCCCGGTTCGTACAGAGCTAGGAAGAAGTATCAGAGAAGCGTTTGTGGCAAAAGAAGGATATAAATTAGTCGGTATAGACTACTCTCAGATAGAATTGCGGCTTCTGGCACATTTCTCAGGAGATAAAGCCTTAAATGATGCATTTAATAAACGGGAAGATATCCATTATGCCACATCACATAAACTTTTTGGGGAAGAGCTGGCAAAAGAAAAAAGAAATGTAGCCAAATCGATCAATTTCGGTTTACTTTACGGTATGGGGCCAAAGAAACTCTCAGCCGCACTTGGCATATCTCAAGTAGAAGCCAAAGAGATCATATCTAGCTATTTCGCGTCATTTCCTACTGTTAGAAATTTCCTAGATTCCATCCAAAAAGAGATAATTAATATTGGGTATGTAGAGACATTGCTCGGCCGCAGAAGATTTTTCAATTATGAGCAAGCTAGTGGGATGGAAAAAGCTGCATATCTGCGCGAAGGGGTCAATACCGTATTTCAAGGCAGCGCAGCAGATCTCATTAAGCTCTCCATGAATGAGATAGATAATATGATAATTGATGAGAATTTGGATGCTAGATTGCTGCTGCAAATCCACGATGAACTTATATTTGAGATAGAAGCTTCAAGGGCCCAGGAGCTTAGTAAACGTTTTGCTTATGCTATGGAGAATATATATGAACTTAATGTGCCTCTGGAATGCTCTGTAAGCATAGGCGATAATTGGGGCGAGCTGAAGTAGACGCTTATGCTGTTGACAAAAATAGTTATTATGAGCTATACTTTGTCACGGAATAGACAGCCATATAGTTTGGTGGGCTTGAAATCCAAAGATCGTTAATCCAAAGTTGGCTTCCACAGTCAAATTACAATAAAAACAAAAGAATCAAAATATTATGCACACAATGGCACATCAAAAAAAAGAACGACTAGATAGATTACTGGCAAATCTAGGTTATGGCAGCAGAAAAGAAGTTCAACGGCTTATAAGAAGTGGTGATGTGAAAATAAATGGTGAAATCATTAAAGACATTTCACTAAAAGTACTTCACGGTGATGTGTTGGTAAACGATGAAGCACTAGACCCTATAGAACTTACTGTAGTCATCAATAAACCTGCTGGTTATGTCTGTTCTCATGATAATAATGAGGGAATGACTATATATTCTTTGCTTCCTCAAAGATGGCAATGTCGCACTCCAAAACTCTCAACTATCGGCAGATTGGACAAAGATACTACGGGGGTAATAATTCTTACCACGGACGGTAAACTTAATCATGCTCTTTCGTCACCCAAAAATCTTATAACCAAAATATATGAAGTGACACTGGCATCACCTCTGCGTGGCGATGAAGTAGAGGTGTTTGGTAGCGGAACTATGATATTGCATGGTGAGGACAAGCCATGCCTGCCAGCTAAAATGTATATTATAGATGATTATCATGCAGTAATTGAGATAGTGGAAGGCAGGTATCATCAGGTAAAAAGGATGCTTGGAGCCGTGGGCAATAAAGTTGTTGGTCTGCACAGGAGTAGATTTGGAGATTATAGTTGCGATGGGCTTAGAGATGGAGAATATACACGAATTAAATATACCGCTGGAATGCTCGGTGAGCATAGATTATAATTGGGGTGAGTTAAGGTAGGATCATTAATTAAGGTTTTTGTAAATAAAATATTATGAGAATATATGATAATTGTGGAGAATTAAAATGGCAAGCGGATGGGGATGTCAGTATCTAGGCAGAAATAAAAAAGAGTTAGATTGGTGCAATCTATTAAAACATAAATGTGATCCTGGATGTAAAGGATGTGTACTTAAAAAAGCCGGTGTTTTTACTACTCAAAAACCAAATTTTGATGAAACAAAAAAGCCAAAAAATAGAAGCGATAATCCATTTGGCAGAAAGTGATTTTTGTGATACGTTAAAAGATAAAATAAGACAATATTACCAATCTATGATATGATCTTCTAGTATAATATCATCAGTCTCTTCTATATGATTTAAGGAGTTCACGCCATATATTCTCACGCTTTGGCTGGTGCCGCTAATCAGTGGATGCCACGATGGAAGAGGCTTGCCTGCATAGCGTAGACGATAAGCGCAAGTCTCCGGCAGCCAGTCAAACTCTTTGACTCTTTTTAATGTCAACTGCATGCATTCCGGTACTATCTCAAACCGATTAGGATAGTCCCTGCAGCCGCCATGCTCTATATCAAAACATCTGCACACTACATTCGTGGAGACTATGCTATCATCATCACATACGAGCCTATGCACGCAGCATAGTCCGCATCCGTCACATAACGCTTCCCACTCTTCATGAGTAAGCTCAGTTAACTGTTTTGTTTCCCAAAATTTATCAGACATCGGTTATTTACTTAGTATCGTAGTTTGGAATTGTATGCCAACATCATTCCAAGTCTTGCCTTCATGCAAATCATAGCAGCTTTTCGAAATTGATGCTAAAGCATTTGCACCGCCGAAATCTAATATGTCTATTATGCCGTTTGCCTTAAAAGTATTATTGTTTAATTCATATTTCATTGGTATGATTTTGGTTATGCTGCCCATTTGTAACTCTATTGTCATAGTAGATTTTGCTTCATCCAAAGAGACGATCTTGGCTTTGATGACCGTAGTTGGTAGATGTTTAAAAAACATTTCAGAGATCGTAGCATCCCTAGCCGGATTTTTTGTGTCTATTCTGGTACTGTCTATGATGATCTTTGAGCCTACCATTAATGATGATAGATCTTTGTTTTGTTTATAAGCAGGGATATATAATGTAGAGCTAAAATCTCCGGATACTCCTATTTTGGCCAAAGTTTTAAATGCAGTCCATGTCACTGTAGCTTTATCTGTCTGGGCAAATGTCTGTGAAAAACAAAAAGCATTCAAAGTTATAAGCAAAATAATTATTTTTTTCATGAAAATCCTTTTATTTGTATTATAATAATGTTTTTACCATAAAGTTTTAAAAATGAAACTGAAAATACTATTAGGTAATAATAATTTTACACAAGTCATCCAAATCTAAAGCTTTTGTGAATACAATATCCTTTTCGAACAACAAGGAATTTTATGAATATACTAAAAAAACTTTTTTCTATGAAAATAGCTGTTGTTATGATGGTACTTTTTGGTGTCATTATAGGTGGTGCGACATTTATCGAGAATGATTATGGTACCGGTACAGTTCAGGCTTTGATATATCAAACCAAATGGTTTGAACTGTTTTTATTTTATTTTATAGCTATTTTGGTCTATCAAATGTCAAATTACAAATCATACAAGCATAAAATGCCGGTATTTTTGTTTCATCTCTCTTTTGTAGTTATTGCATTAGGGGCTCTGCTTACTCGTTACGTTGGATATGAGGGTAAATTATCCGTAAGAGAAAACAGTGCAACTAATCAAATACTTTCTATGGATACATATATGCAAATACATGCTACTGATGGAAAACAAGAGGCGTATAAAGAGTATCCTCTGAGATTATCATCTCTGTTTAGCAATAGTTTTGATAAGTCATTGCAATTAGGGAACAAAAAAGTTTCCGTTACTCTCAAAGAATATTTGCCGCAAGTAGAGTATAAGTTGGAACAAAATGCGACAGATGGCGTAAAAATGCTAGAGCTTATGGTGAGTAGTGCTAGTGGTGCAGGGGAATCAACATATATTCAAAAAGGCGAATCCAAAACTGTGGGCGGTATGATCATATCTTATGATACAAATGAAACAAGTCCTGATGCATTTCTCATCAAAGATAGCACAGATGGCTTGATAGCAAACTTTCCAAGCGAAGCCATGACACTAAATATGGATAATCAAAACGAGGGCTCTCTGAATGCAGGTCAAAATAAATTAGAACAAAGAATGTTATATAGATTTGACAGTCATGCTATAGTGTTGAAAAATATATATCCAAAAGCAAAATTTGTCAAAGTCTCAAATGCTCTAAAGCCAAAAGCAGGCAAGCCTGGGTATGTCAATATGGATATAAAAGTAGAAGACAAATCTTCAAACATAGAATTTACTCCGATACAAGGTATGCCGGGAGAAATAAAAAGCATTGAAATTGACGGAGTTGAGGTTTCTATGAGAATAGGAGCTAAAGTGATAGAGCTTCCTTTTGAGATATTTTTAAAAGACTTTAAGCTTGATCGTTATCCTGGATCCATGACACCGTCATCATATGCAAGTGATGTAATTCTCATAGATAAGGAAAACAACGTGACAATGCCTTATGCAATATACATGAACCATGTATTGGATTATCGCGACTATAGATTGTTCCAAACATCTTATGACCCGGATGAAAAAGGCACCATTCTTTCAGTCAATCATGACCCTGGAACAAATATGACATATTTGGGCTATCTACTTTTGTCTATCGGTATGATATGGGCTCTTTTTGCTAAAAATGGAAGATTTCAAAAATTGCTCAAAGATACAAAATCCTTGCAGCAATTAAGCATTGCTCTTGTCGTGATGGGTACATTTATCTATACGCCGCTAAAAGCTGCTGATGCAAATGTCACTATTCCAAAATTTGATAAACAACATATTGAAAAATTTAAACGACTTGTAGTTCAAGATGGCCAAGGACGAATGAAGCCTATTGATACTATGGCAACAGAAGTGGTATCCAAGATTACAGGCAAAACAACTATGTTTGGAGCAGATGCGAGCGAACTATTTTTGAGTATGATGCTAAAACCCGAAGAGTTCCAAACAATTTCTATGATACAAATAGGTCATCCGCAAATTGCAAAAGACCTGGGATTGGATGAAGATTCTAAATATGCCAAATTTTCAGACTTTTTTACACAAGCCGGAGAGTATAAACTTTTTGACGTTATACAAAAAGCAAATCAAAAAGCTCCACTCGAAAAGACCCAATACGACAAAGAGCTTATTAAGGCCGATGAGAGACTAAATGTCGCTTATATGACATATATGGGAGATTTCTTTAAGGTATTTCCCAAACCAGGGGACACAAATAATGCATGGTTTTCTCCGTTAAATGCTATGAAAACTTTTTCTCAAAAAGAGGCCGAGATGGTGCAAATGATCACAGCAAACTATTTCTCTCAATTAGTAGATGCATCTAGTAATGGTAACTGGGACAAAGCAGATGATAGTCTAGGACTTATAGTTAAGTTTCAAGATATATTCGGTGCAAAGGTTATACCAAGTGTAAGACATATTAATTTTGAGATAGCATATAATCACTATGGGCTATTTGCTAAACTTGTTCCTTTCTATATATTGTTAGGAGTTTTGCTTATAGTTGCAGCATTTATGCATATACTTAGACCATTGCCGTTTATTGGTTGGATCATGAAAGGCGCTGTAGTACTTTTGAGTATCGGTTTTGTTGTACATTTGGTAGGTCTTGGCTTGAGATGGTATATCTCTGATCACGCTCCTTGGAGTAATGCTTATGAATCAGTTGTCTTTATAGCAGCGACCACGGTATTGGCCGGATTATTGCTGGGCCGTAAAAGTTTATTTACCTTGGCAGCTACAGCATTATTGGCGGGTGCTACTATGGGTGTAGCACATTTGAATTTTATGAACCCAGAAATTACTCCGCTTGTGCCGGTACTTAAGTCGTATTGGCTAATGATCCATGTAGCACTAATAGTTTCAGGAGATGGTTTCTTTGGGCTTGGTTTTATACTTTCTTTGCTAACCTTGATCCTTTTTATATTTAGAAGCCAAAATAGACCAAATATAGATAAATCTATCAAAGAATTATCGGCACTTTCAGAAATGTCTATACTTATAGGGCTTGTGATATTTACTATAGGTAACTTTCTTGGCGGTGTATGGGCAAATGAAAGCTGGGGCAGATATTGGGGTTGGGATCCAAAAGAGACGTGGGCAGCTGTGACTATACTCATATATGCTGCAGTTATTCATTTGAGATTTATACCAAAACTAAAAGGCTTGTATGCTTATAATGTAGCTGCAGTATGGGCATACAGTACCGTGCTTATGACATATTTTGGGGTCAATTATTATTTGTCTGGATTACATTCATACGCAGCAGGAGATCCTATGCCGATCCCAGGATGGATATATGTAGCAGTAGCAGCAGCAGGATTTTTGACCATATTGGCTAGTTTCAAAAGAGAATTAAAATCTAAATTTGAGAAATCTGTTAATTAAGATCGCCCATTTTAGTTTAGTATCCAAGGCGCTAAAATACGTTTATGGATACAATAATACTATGTTTTTAGTGAGCGATGCTATTTGAAAAGAAGTTTATTGCGTCTAAAATAAATTGTTTTGCGCTTTTCCTTTTTTGGGCGTATCAACTATTTTTTTGATAGCTTCAGAGCAAACAGTAAGGCCAAATGCCCCAGTCACCGCTACGCATGAGCCTTTTTCCTTGCAGCTCGCTTCTTCTGTAGAAAATACAACTGTGAAATTACGATCAAACTTGGCTTTTTTTAGCTCTCTGCGCATTTTGTTTGCCAGCGCTTCTCCTTGAGTTTTCCAAATAGATGCTACAGATATTTTGCTTGCATCGTATCTTTTGGCTGAACCTACAGCCATTATGAGTTTGCGAAAACATTTTTTTGCTATTTCTATTTTGACTTTGGTCGTATCACATGAATCAATAACAACATCATATGGGGCAAAATCAAAATGTTTTACCCATGAAATATCCATTTTTTGATTGATACTCTTGATGCCTGGGTATAATTCTTCTAGCCTTTTGGTTTTAAATTCACCAATTGCTTCAGAACCTATTTGTCTATTTTGATTGCTTTCTTCATATATATCATAATCTACTATGGTAATATGCCTTACCCCGCTACGATATAAGCAATCAAGCGCATAACTTCCAACTCCTCCGACACCAAGTATCAGTATAGAGGCATTTTGAAGTTTGGCAAATTTATCTTCGCCAAAAAGCATTCGGCATCTATCAAATCTCATAGCCATTGTCTCAAAGTTTCGATATCTGTATGACTGGTCATGTCCAGATGAACTGGAGTGATGGATATAAAGCCTTGGTCTATTGCGTCAAAATCACTCATTTCACCTTCTGTTTGCTCCCAATCAAGCCTAGGTAAACCTATCCAATAATGTTCTAAGCCTCTAGGGTTCATATGAACCTCTGCATCGTTGCCGTATAATCGTTTACCGGCACGGGTGATCATAAATCCATTGCACACATCCGGAGATATGGGCGGAATATTAACATTGAGAAATTTTCTATTGCTTAGCGGAAAACCATCTTCTAAAATACGTTTTGCCAAATCAGCAACAGCATTTTTGGCTAGTTCATAACCAAAATCATCTATATTTTGGCATTGACCATGGCAAACTTGTGATACTGCAATAGCAGGAATACCTTGTAGTACTGCTTCCATAGCTGCTGCAGCGGTACCAGAATAAGTAATATCCTCTCCCATATTGGAGCCTTTATTAATACCGGAGATTATTAGATCTGGTTTACAATCTTCATTGAATAATTTATTAAGAGCCAAAAATACACAATCAGTGGGTGTGCCGTCATCGAGTTTGAAAAAATCATCACCGATCTCAACAAATCTCAGCGGCCTAGTGAGAGTAAGAGAGTGTCCGCAAGCTGATTTCTCAACAGTTGGAGCTACTATTATCACTCTGCCTAAAGGTCTTAGTGCTTCTGCTAATTCGTGTAGTCCTTTTGATTCAAAACCGTCATCATTGGTAATAAGTATATGTTTCATTATATCTCTTTGTAAAAATTCAAACGCTATTATAGCCTTTTTGGTATAATACTAATAATTAAATGGTTGTCATAAGCTTCCATAAACTATTACATAGGAATAATCGTGCAAAAAGAACCAATGCTTCATGCCACATATCAAAAGTTAACCAAAGAACTAGAACACCTCAAAACAGTAGAGAGAAATGATATAGCTAGAGTTATAGATGAAGCCAGAGCCTTGGGTGACCTAAAAGAGAATGCAGAATATCATGCTGCCAAAGAGAAACAAGGATTAATGGAAGCTCGTATCATTGAACTTGGTGATTTGCTGTCACGTGCACAGATCATAGATCCGTCTACTTTGAGCCATACTAGAATTTGTTTTGGATCCACAGTAGAGCTTGTAGATCAAGACAGCGATAATGTTATTAAATATACTATCGTAGGCACACAAGAATCCAGCCCTGCTAATGGACTTATCTCACTTTTTTCTCCTTTGGCAAAAGCACTTATGGGCAAAGAAGAGGGGGATGAGATAGAGGTATCGTTGCCTAGCGGACAAAAATGCTATGAGATAACGACAGTATGTTATGAAGAGATTTGTATCAAGGATAAATAATGAGAGTTGGCATAGTAGGGGTAAGCGGATATACCGGATTGGAATTGATCAAGCTGATTTTGACCCATCCTACCTTTAAGCTTACATATTTGGCTACTACTGCAGGTGATAATATGGTAGAATCTATCCATCCTGCATTGCAAGATGTGATCACAATGGTAATAGAAAAAGCTTCTGTGGATGATATTAAATTACATTGTGATGTAGTATTTTTAGCCCTTCCGCATAAAGCTTCCATGGGATTTGCAAAAAAACTTTGGGATTGTGATGTTAAAGTGGTTGATCTCTCTGCTGATTATCGTCTATTACAAGAGACTTATGAGAAATACTACTGCTCACATGAAGATGCCTCCAATGCCCACAAAGGCATCTATGGTCTTATAGAGTATTATCGTGATGATATAAAAAGTGCAAAGCTTGTGGCAAGTCCTGGGTGCTATCCTACCGCTACATTGCTTGGTATTTTGCCGTTTATCCCATATATAGATACCAATGCGCCACTATTTGTGGATGCCAAATCCGGAGTGAGCGGTGCCGGGAAGAGTTGTACGGAAACTACACATTTTGTGAGCATCAATGACAATATATTTGCATACAATCCGCTCAAACATCGTCATGCTCCTGAAATAATGGAGAAAATAGCTGACATTTATGGAGTCGATATAAACGTGCATTTTGTTCCTCATCTTGTTCCAATGACAAGAGGAGAGCTAGTAAGCATATACGCTACATTAAAAAGTGATATAGATCCGATTGAAGTGCTCAAGAATCATTATGCAAATGAACCTTTTGTGCGTATCAGAGAAAAGCCGGTAGATACCAAAAGTGTATCCGGTACTCATTTTTGTGATATATATGCTGCCAGAGACGGCAATGCGCTTTTTGTGAGCAGCAGTATCGATAATCTCTTAAGGGGAGCAAGCTCGCAAGCATTAGCTGCAGCAAATATTATGTGTGGATTAGAAGAGAATGCCGGGTTGCCTAGGCTGGCTTATGTTCCATAAGAAATAATATGACCGATATCAAAGAAAGTGCTTTATTTATAGCAGATGCTCATTATCCACATCACGGGGATGAATTTATTAAGCTTCTGTATAAGCTAGACAGTGGCGTTTTAACCACTCCTCAGCTGTTTTTAATGGGGGATATTTTTGATCTGCTGTTCGGATATAATGATTATATTCTCACATTTTGCGATGAAGCCATATCTTTGCTTCAAAAACTTTCTCAAAAAATAGAAATGCACTATTTTGAAGGCAATCATGATTTTTGCCTTAAAGATATATTTCCTAATATCAATGTATATTCCAGAGATGAACAGCCGGTTATTATGAAGCTAGACAACAAGAGAGTTGCACTTTCTCATGGAGACAAGTATGAAACCGGATTTGGGTATGGAGTCTATTGTAGGCTTCTTAGAAATAAAATAACTTTAAATTTATTAAAGCCTTTTGAAAAAAAGATCATAAACTATCAAATGGAAAAGCTTCCTTCAAAAATCATTTGCCGTAAAATGCCCGACTTTGAACAAAAAGCCAAAGCAATTATGAGTTACTACAAAGATGTAGATCTTGTGATAGAAGGACATTTTCACCAAGCTATCAATATAGACAACTATATATCACTACCATCTCTTGCCTGTCAAAAAAAAGTTGCCATAGTGCAAGAAAGTAATATTATTTTTTCAAATATTCATTAAAAAAACAAATAATTTTAGTATTGTATTTGTTATGTTATCAAAAAATGATATAATCTATTACTTAATTCTTCCAAGGTTATCTCACAAAGGATAAAGAATGAAAATTAAAACTATAGAAGAAGCCGTTGATGCTGTTACTCAAAATGGCTTATTATTGAAAAATATCCCGCAATCACTTTTGACACAAGATGTTGTCTCTTTGGCTATCAAGCAAAACGGTTTGGCCCTTGAATATGTTCCAAACAAAAGAAAAACAGATGCTTGTTGTCTAGAAGCTGTTAGACAAAACGGTTTGGCCCTTGAATATGTTCCAAAAGCCATCAAAAGTGAATCGATTTGTCTTGTAGCAGTTGTAGAAGATGGTTTAGCAATTGAATTTGTCCCAAGGATTCTAAAAAACGAGATATTATGTCTAGAAGCGGTCAAACAAAACGGTTTGGCCTTGGAGTTTGTGCCAAAATCCATAAAAATAGAGGAATTGTGCAAAGCTGCTGTGAAACAAGACGGCTTAGCTTTGACATTTACCAAACTAAAAGATGAATCTTTGTATCTGGCAGCTGTTAAGCAAATTGGTTTGGCACTCAAATATGTCCCAAAATCATTTAGAACAAAAGAAGTGTGCTTAGAGGCCGTCAAGCAAAACGGTTTAGCACTCAAGTATGTTCCAAAAAGTCTAAAAGGGGCTACCATGTGCCTTGAGGCTGTCAAGCAAAATGCTATGGCTTTGCATTATGTGCCTAGAGCCTTCAAAACTAACATATTATGCACAGAAGCAGTCAAGAAAAATCGTTGGGTATTTTTGGATCTGGATAATGAATTTAGAATCCCTGCTGTTTGCTTGGCTGCAGTTGCTCAAGATGGCGCATTGCTTGAATATGCACCAAAATCTTCAAAAACTCCTGAAGTTTGTCTAGCAGCAGTACAAAATAATGGCTTGGCTTTGGAATTTGTACCAAAATCCCGTAGAAGCGAAGAGATCTGCATAGCTGCAGCTAAGCAGTATGGCAAGATATTTAAATACATCCCAAAAGAACACAGAGATGCTTGCCGCAAAGCATTAGCTTAGTGGGATTAATTTGATTTTTGCTTTGCAAAGCTTTTCGGTATAAAAGCTTCCAAATGGAATTAGAGAAAGTAAGAAATAAAAACTGCTCTCTTTGGTGGTGAGAGGCACTTCATTGTTTGATTTCAAGAGTTGATAGACAAACCATGTAAATAATGCCCCATGGATCATACCGGCTATCTTGGTGGCCATTGGATAGCCAAAATAATATTTGAGCGGCATAGCGATAAATACCAATATTATAAAAGAGTATCCTTCTATAGTGTTGATTTTTCTAAAATTGTTAAGTGATGTCAAGGTTTGCTCCGTTAAATTTTCGCGAAGTATATCAGAAAATACTTATTTAAAAATAATATTTATCTAATTATTACCCTATCAATTCACTACACAGATCAAATCTATTATGCGTCATGAGATGCACTTTAGGGTGCAATGCCATCACGGCATCATAGACTACTTTCGAGAGTCTAAATCCTATTTCATATTCTCTCTCACTACCATCCATGCTGGCTAGATTCATTTCGTCAATTATTGCTTTTGGTACTGAGATCCCAGGTACATGCTCATCTATGAAGTTGGCTGTCTTGGCGCTCACTACAGGAAACTGTCCGAGTATGAGCTGGGCTTCTTTAGCAGTTTGACGGACACTTTCTTTTTTTGCATTTTCGAATAGTTCCAAGAGGAGCTTAGCGTTTTCTATATCATATACCGGTTGGGTGATGATTGCCCTAGCACCATAATCAAGTTTTTTAACCATTCTTTTTTGGAGTGTTTTCGGATCTTTGGCATATGCGTTGCTCACCGCAAACGGATAAATAGGCTTAGGTCCTGGATGCAGCGGTTTTTTGCTATAGTCAGTACCGCTATTGAGGCGATGTATGATGCTTAGCAGTAGAGTCGAATCTCTCTCCAATACTCCTTTAACCTCCGGCTGATCAGAATATTTAGCCGGATCTCCGGTCAGAGCCAATATGCATCTAATATCAAAATCATTTGCACCAAGCAAAGTTGATTGTAAAGAGAGTTTGTTTTTGTCTCTCATGCTCATTGTTGCAATTACAGGCTTGTCAAACTCTTGCTGCAGTTTAATGGCTGCTAATACAGCGTCCATTTTTAGTTTGGCTAGAGGATTATCTGTAGTTGTAAAGCCGGTAACTTTAGTATCTAAATCAAAATCTCTGATCTGCTTTATAATATTATCCATTGAAGCTCCATGAGGAGGAGTAACTTCTACAGTGATAAAAGGTTTAGGGCTGCATAGGGTGGCACAAAAGGCATCAAATATCATTTGTCATTCTTTGTATTAGATTTTTGCTATCTCTAATCAAAACATGGATCACTTTGATCTAAAAACACTGAGTCCATCTTCTTAGCAATAATTTGATACAATCTTAGCTAAATTTTACTTGTAAAATCGTATTAAATATTTATAAATATGAAGGAATGTTTTTGAAGTTAGCTGTTTTTGATTTTGATTCTACACTTATGGAAGGTGAAACAATAGATTTTCTCGCACGCGAACTTGGACTGGAAGCTGAAGTAGCTGCTATCACTCATGAAGCCATGGAAGGAAGATTAGATTTTTTTGCTTCATTGGTTAAAAGAGTAGCTCTGCTAAAAGGATTGCCTAAAAGCAAAGTAGATGAAATATGTATGTCATTACCGTTTGTAAACGGCGCCATGGAATGTGTAAGCGGACTCAAAAGCAGAGGATATAAAGTAGTATGTTTTTCCGGTGGATTTCGCAATGCTACTGCACATGCTGCAACTATTCTTGGGCTTGATGCAGATTTTTCAAATACCCTGCACCACGAAGACGGCATTCTCACGGGTATAGTAGGCGGGGAAATGATGTTTGGCTCGTCAAAAGGAGAGATGCTTTTGCGACTACAAGGATTGCTTGGTATAAGCATTGAAAATACTATTGCAGTCGGAGATGGAGCTAATGATCTAAGTATGTTTGCTCATGCGGGTACCCGTATCGCTTTTTGTGCTAAACCTATACTAAAAGAGGCTGCTTCTCATACAATAGACGAAAGGGACTTGACCCTCGTTTTGAATATAGTTGATTCTATATAATGTTGTGCAATATTTCTTTACTTTTTAGAGATATATTCAAGTTTAAAAAATTGCTTTTTTGGGGGCAGGTGGTAGCTATAATATCTACCATGCTTGTAGCTATTATTCCTCTTTTTATCCCTCTTTTGGTCGATGAATTGTTATTGCATAAAGAACCTAGATTGACGCTCTTTATCTCTAAATATTTAGGTGAGATGAGCGTTAGCGGATATGTACTCTTGGTGCTGTCTATTATTATATTGTTTCGTATATCATCAGCCATGCTTGGTATCGTACAGTCCAAGATCTTTGCAACAATATCAAAAAAAATCAGCTACAAACTTCGCATATCTTTATTAAATCATCTCAAAGCAGTTTCATTAAAAGAGTATGAGAATTTTAGTGTAGGCTCTATCACGTCCAAACTAGTTACGGATATAGAGACTATCGACGGCTTTATAAGTACAACCATTAGCAAACTGGTAATTGCTATACTTACACTGCTGTTTTCAAGTATAGTTCTTTTGTGGATACATTGGCAGCTTGCACTTTTTATACTTATCACAAATCCCATAGTCGTATTTTTTACAGCCAAGCTTTCACGCAATATAGGTATGCTCAAAAAAGAAGAAAATAGAGCCATAGAAGAATTTCAAGGAAGTCTATCGGAGACATTGGAGCTTTTTCACCAGATCAAAGCTACCAATAAAGAAGAATATTTTTTTGATAAAACCACTATCAAAGCAGATGAGCTCAAAAATCATGCTATAGCATACGGGTACAAAAGCGAAGTGGCGATGAAATGGTCTTATCTTATATTTTTAAATGGTTATGAAGTATTTAGAGCCGTGAGTATCTTAGCTGTTGCATACAGTGACCTTAGTGTAGGACTGATGCTTGCGATTTTTTCTTATCTGTGGGTTATGGTTGGGCCTACTCAGGATATCATTAATTTCCAATATGCCCTATCTACTGCCAAAGCAGCTTGTGGGCGAATAAATAGTATTTTTGCAATGGAACAAGAGAGATCGATACCCAATGCACAAAATCCATTTAAAGGCAAAGAGAGTATTAGCATTGAGCTGAAAAATGTCTCATTTTCATACAAAGAAGGCAAACAAATATTAAGAAATATCAATATGAAATTTGAAACAGGACAAAAGATAGCCATAGTTGGTGCAAGCGGTAGCGGCAAGACCACTTTGGCGAATTTGATAGTCGGCTTTTATCATGCTGACAGGGGAGAGATATATTATAATGGTATTCCTTCGAAAAATATCGCTTTATCGACCATACGTGAAAATATACATCTTATATTGCAACATCCTAAACTTTTTCATGATACAATACGATTTAATTTGACATTAGGGCACCCATATAGTGATGAAGAGATTCATCAAGCACTGACCATTGCTCAATTAGATGATGTAGTAGCTAAACTTGAAAATGGCCTAGACACCAAAGTCGGGCGAGACGGTATCAAACTTAGCGGCGGACAAAGACAAAGAGTTGCAATTGCCAGAATGATCTTAAGTAATCCAAAAGTGGTTATATTCGATGAATCCACTTCTGCGCTTGATACTCATACGGAAGTGAGATTATTTAAAGCCTTGTCTCACTTTTTGGCGCAAAAAACGGTTGTTACAATTGCCCACAGACCAAGCACCATACAAAATGCTGATATGATTTTTGTGCTTGAACACGGTGAGCTTGTTGATAGTGGTACACCGGAAATACTTTTGGCAAGAGAAAATAGCTATTTTGCAAATATGCATTAAAGTGTTTTGATATTTTTTTATTTTGCCAAAATTTTGCTTTTTATCATAATGTTTTTGCAATTGGTTACTTTAAAATATTTTATTAGAAAACTTCGTTAGTTATATTATAGTTTTAAGGAATTTGAATGACAATTTTAGACGCGTTAATCTTGGGTACAATTGAAGGCTTAACTGAATTTTTGCCCATATCCAGCACAGGACATCTGATCTTAGTTTCTGATCTTTTAGGACTCGATCAAACAGATGCTCATAAGGCATTCGAAGTTTCTATACAATTAGGTAGCATATTGGCGGTGTTGTTTTTGTTTGCACAAAAACTATTGGTTGATAGATCATTGTGGCTCAAGATAGCTGTTGCATTTTTACCTACTGCACTATTTGGCTTTTTATTTTATAAGACCATAAAATCATTATTTGGTGTTGAGACAGTGGCTGTGATGCTCGTCATTGGCGGTATTGTGTTTTTAATCATAGAGTACCTTCATCGAAACAGAGATGATTCAAAAGATAAATCAGTTGAGAGCCTTACTATTAAAGAGTCGTTTATGATAGGACTGTTTCAAAGCATATCAATGATCCCAGGGACTAGCAGATCAGGCATGACTATGCTCGGCGGAATTTTTGCGGGACTTTCACGTAAAAGTGCAGCTGAATTTTCCTTTCTCTTGGCAATTCCAACCATGTTTATAGCTACAGCATATGACTTGTATAAAAATAGATCTATGATGGTTGTAGATGACTATTCTTTAGTGGCTATAGGTTTTGTGACGGCATTTATAATAGCCTTGATTACAGTCAAATGGATGATGCAATTCCTGACCAGCCATACTTTCGTGGTTTTTGGTATATATCGCATTGTTGTAGGCTTGGCATTTTGGTTTTTTGTGGTACAGGGTTAATCAATATTGGATTTATAGAGCCTCATTAATGAGGTTTTATTAAGTTCAAAGAGATGAACTTGAAAGGTTATGTATGAATTTTAATGAATTTAATTTTCACCCAGATATTGCAAAGGGTGTTCGAATTGCAGGCTTTAGTGAACCTAGCCCTATCCAGAAGATGGCTATTCCTATAATTGAAGACGGCAAGGATATGGTGGGTCAAGCCCATACCGGCACAGGAAAAACAGCGGCATTTGGTTTGCCAATTTTAGATAAAATTGCCAAAGGCAGTTGTGAAAGAGCTTTGATCATTACCCCTACTAGAGAGCTTGCTACGCAAGTAAGTGATGAGCTTTATCATCTTGGTCGTTTTGCAGGTATCCGAACGTTGACTGTTTATGGCGGAGTTGGATATGGCAGACAAATAGCCCTTATACACAAGGGTGTGCAAATAGTTGTTGCAACTCCGGGGCGTTTAAAGGATCTATACAAAAAAGGCAAAATAGATACTTTTAACCCAGAAATAGTAGTTCTAGATGAAGCAGATGAAATGCTAGATATGGGTTTTTTGGATGATATTAAAGAGATTTTTGAGTATATACCGCAAAACAGACAAACACTTTTATTTTCAGCCACTATGCCAGAACCTATCAAAGATTTGGCAGAAAATATACTTTATCATCCTGAGTTTATTTCGGTGGTTAACGAAGCCGAGACGGTAAATAGTATAATTGAACAACGGTATTATGTAATAGAAGAAAACCAAAGAGATGAAGCTATAGTTAAATTGCTTGAAACCGAAGATACGGAAAAATGTATAATATTTTGCCGCATGAAAAGAGAAGTAGACAGGCTAAGCGAACATCTTGAAGCTCTTGGTTTTAGTGTCAAAGGATTGCATGGTGATTTGGAGCAAGATGATAGGGATGCTGTTATTAAGGCATATAGAAGAGGTGAAGTTAAAATCCTTGTAGCAACTGATGTGGCAGCAAGAGGGTTGGATGTCAAGGGTGTAAGTCATGTATTTAATTATCATATCCCTTTTGATCCGCAAAGTTATGTACATAGAATAGGCCGCACCGGAAGAGCCGGTAAAAGCGGACAAGCTATTACATTAGTATCAACTGAAGAATTCAAAGAGCTGCAACGCATACAAAAAGAAGTAGGAGCAGACATGAGACTAGCGACCATGGAAAATAGCTATGCTTTACAGGATGAAGATTATAAAGCGATTGTGACAAATATATCTTCAATTAATACTACATCTGAAGCTAAAAAAATGCTGGAATCTTTTATGTTAAAAGATAAAGATTTGGTTTTGGAGAAACTTTTGAGTTATTATCTAGCTAGAGAATCTGGTGGTTTTGGCGGAAATATCGGTTTTGATGAATCAGAAGTAAAAGACTTGATGGCAAGCTATAATATTGAGCAAAATGCTACAATTAAGCAAAATCGTCGTAAAAAAAGAAGATAAATTTTTTTTTTAACTTAGGAGTAAGTAAAAGTAGTTTACAATCTCACACCAAAATATCAACTGAGATATTTTGAAACATAATACTAAAAATACATGTATTTTTAGTATAAAAAAAGAAAAGTCAAAGGTACCGTTAGATGGCTAAAAAATATATTGATATTATGGACACTACCTTTAGAGACGGATTTCAATCCGTTTTTGGCGGTCGTGTACTCATGGAGGATTTTTTACCGGCTGTAGAAGCTGCAAAAAAAGCTGGCATTAATCATTTTGAATTTGGTGGAGGAGCTAGATTTCAGTCTCTTTTCTTCTACTTAAGAGAAAATGCATTTGATATGATGGATAAATTTAGAGAAATAGTTGGTCCAAAAGCAAATTTACAAGTGCTTTCTCGTGGTATAAATACTGTTATGCTTGACACTGGCAGTAGAGAAATGATAGATTTGTTTGCCAAAATGTTTGCCAAACATGGTACTTCAACAGTGAGAAATTTTGATGCTCTAAATGATGTTAATAACCTCGTATATAGCGCCGAATGCATTAAAAAATATGGCATGAATCATGAAGTGGTAGTTACCATGATGGATCTGCCTCCGGGATGTGTAGGCGCTCATGATGTAGCTTTTTATGAAAAAACATTACGAAATATACTCGATAGCGGTATAAGTTTTGATAGCGTTTGCTTCAAAGATGCCAGCGGCACATCTAATCCGCATAAAGTTTTTGAAACTATCGCCATGGCAAGAAAACTTTTGGGTGAAGGCGTACACCTTAGGCTTCATACACATGAAACAGCCGGAGTGAGCGTGGCTTCTTATCTTGCAGCTCTTGAAGCAGGTGCTAATGGTATAGACCTTGCTGCAGCTCCTGTTAGTGGAGGAACAAGTCAACCTGATATTCTTACTATGATACATGCTACCAAAGGTTCAGATTACAACCTAGGTGATTTAGATGTTCTAAAAATTCTAAAATACGAGGAAACATTGGCAAGTTGTCTAAAAGAGTATATGGTGCCACCTGAAGCTACTCAAGTTTCTCCTATTATTCCTTTCTCCCCTATGCCAGGAGGCGCTTTGACAGCCAATACCCAAATGATGAGAGATGCAGGAAATCTCGATAAGTTTGATGAAGTAATACTAGCCATGAAAGAAGTAGTAGAGCGAGGCGGATACGGTACTTCGGTAACTCCTGTGAGCCAATTCTATTGGCAACAAGCTTATGCAAATGTTATGTTCGGACCATGGAAACAAATTGCTCCGGGATATGGTCGTATGGTATTAGGATATTTTGGTAAAACTCCTGTTCCTGCAGATAGTGAAATCATTAAACTTGCCAGTGAGCAACTCGATCTTGAGCCAACAACCCAAAATCCTTTGGATATAGCTGATAAAGATGAAACCAAATCAATTGCATATTGGACAAATGTGCTAGAAGAAGAGGGTTTGAAAACAACGGATGAAAATATATTTATAGCAGCATCATGCGACAAAAAAGGTATAGCCTTCCTTAAAGGTGAAGGACCGTTAATGGTCAGAAAAGGCAAATATACAACTACACAAGGAGGAGACATGAGTGGCAATTATACCGTAATGGTTGATGGTAAAAAATATAGTGTGCAAGTAGCAGAGGGCGATGCTGATATTCAGATCAAAGAAATTACAAAAGAGAGTAGTACTGCTCCTGCAGCCAGTGCTAGCGGCAATGCAGCAGGAAGTATCAAGATAAACTCTCAAACACCAGGTAATGTATGGCAAATTTTAGTTAAGGTTGGTGATAGCGTAACTGAAGGGCAAAAAATAATGATACTTGAAGCTATGAAAATGGAAATCGATATTCTTGCTCCAAAAGACGGTGTAATTGCTTCTATTGATGTTGCATTGAATGATGCAGTTCAAGATGGTCAACTTTTGGCTTCTTTGGAATAGTAAAATATTAAATAACCGGTATATTTAAGATAGAGTTTGAAGTAAAAGATATTTTTTTAACTTTTACTTCTTTTTGATTTTTTAAAAAGAGGAAAATATGGATACCAAGTTACCCAAGGGGCTTGAAAAATTAGGGCTAAAAGATATTCAAAATGTTTATTATAATTTAGATTATGATACATTACAAACACATGAAGTCAATCAATTGGAATGCAAACTTTCCGATAACGGTACTGCTATGTGTGATACAGGTATTTTTACAGGCAGAAGCCCGAAAGACAAATATTTTGTCAAACAACCGCCATCAGAATATGAAATTGCATGGGGGGATGTTAATAAACCAATTAAAAAAGAGATTTATGAAGAGTTGCTTGAGCTTAGCAAGGAACAGCTCTCAGGCAAATCTGTCTATGTGATGGACGTTTATGCAGGAGCAAGTCTTCAGAGTCGTAAAAAAATTAGATTTATTTCAGAAGTAGCATGGCAAGCACATTTTGTTAAGAATATGTTTATTCGTCCTACGGAAGCTGAATTGGAAGATTTTGAACCAGACTTTGTCGTATTGAATGCTTGCAAAACCGTTAATGAAAAATATAATGAACATGGATTAAATTCTGATGTTTTTGTGATATTTAATATAGAAGATAATATGTCAATAATCGGCGGTACTTGGTACGGCGGTGAGATGAAAAAGGGCATATTTTCTATGATGAACTACTGGCTTCCTTTGGAAGGCAAATTGCCTATGCATTGCTCTGCAAATGTTGGCAAGGATGGGGATGTATGTCTATTTTTTGGGCTTTCAGGTACAGGCAAAACAACTTTGTCTACTGATCCTCATCGCGCATTGATCGGTGATGATGAGCATGGATGGGATGAAAATGGTGTGTTTAATTTTGAGGGCGGATGTTATGCAAAAGTCATCAATCTAGATCCGTCAAGCGAACCTGAGATCTATGCCGCGATACGCAAAAATGCTCTTTTGGAAAACGTAGTATGCGACAATAGCGGGATCATTGATTATAGTGATGATAGCAAAACCGAAAATACTAGAGTTTCTTATCCTATTGAGCATATAGATAATTATCAAGAAAATCTCCAAGCAGGACACCCTACTAATATAATCTTTTTAACTGCTGATGCGTTTGGAGTATTGCCTCCTGTTAGCAAGCTTACCAAAGAACAGGCAATGTATTATTTCTTAAGCGGCTATACTGCCAAAGTGGCTGGAACGGAACTTGGTATAAAAGAGCCTGTTGCTACATTTTCTGCATGTTTCGGAGAAGCATTTTTGCCGCTTCATCCTACCAGATATGCTAAACTCCTTGGTGAAAAAATTGATACTCACGGTGTAAATGTCTATCTTTTAAATACCGGTTGGACAGGCGGATCGTATGGTGTAGGCAAAAGAATGAGCATTAAAAATACAAGAGCTTGTATAGATGCAATTTTAAGCGGCAATATATTAAAAGCCGAGTTTGATTCGTTAGATATTTTTGATCTGGCTATACCTAAAGAATTACCAGGAGTAGACACTGCTGTATTAAATCCTCGAAATACATGGGATAATAAAGAAGAATATGACGCAATGTTGCATAAACTAGCTGTTATGTTTACGGAAAATTTCCATCGCTATGATGATAACGGTAATGAATTTGATTATGCTTGCGCAGGTCCAAAACTTTAAAAATATTTTATTCTCATAGCAGTCTTTGCATGACTGCTATGAGGCACTCTACCTTTTTAACCCTTTTTTATATATGTTTTGTAAATTCAGGTATGTGATAATGTTGTTGCATTTTTTCCATTTTTTGACCCATTATTTCCGGATAAGCAATAAAATTATATCCCTTAAATAAAGTCCATGCGCCATAAAGCATTATCATTATAGCCCCGATTTTTGTCATAGTTGTTCTCCAACCGCCCTTTTGAAGCAGTTTTGCCAATGAACCCAAAAATAAAAGAGCCGGCATCGTCCCTAAGCCAAAAACAAACATAACCATAGCTCCATAAAGAGGACTAGCCGTGCTGGCAGCTACAATAGCAAATGCATACACAGGTCCACACGGGATAAGGCCATTCAATACCCCTAATAAATAAAAACTAGAAGGTGTTTTGCTAGCAAGCAATGCTCTAAAAGATTTTTGAAACCATCCTTGCTTTGATATGGATAAATAGGACGAATTTAGAAATTTGCCTCCGCCAATTATAGAAAATCCTGCTAATATCATAAGTATGCCTGTAGCAATGAACAGTATCCCTTTTGTGGTCATTGTAAATGCGAAAGTTTTACCAAGAAGCCCAAAAGCTGCACCCATAATAGTATAGGTTGTAACTCTGCCAAAATTATATGCTAAGTGAGAAAAACCCTGTCTAGCCCATGGTGCTTTTTCGTCTATTTTTGCAGTACTATATGCTACTACTATTCCTCCGCACATTCCTATGCAGTGTCCAAATCCTATCATGAATGCAGTGCCTAGAATAGCAAATAACTCAATGTAATTCATATATCTTAACCTTTGTGTCGTTTCAATAAGAAACTATAATGATTTATTGTTAAAATGATGTTAAAATTGTTAAATGAATGTTAAAATATCATATTAAAATATTAAAATGATATTTGTAATAAGATTTCATTACAAATACGTTATAATAAATCAACAAATTGTAGGTAGGTCGGGATGGATAAAACACGTAAGATTAGAATACTGCTTCTAGAAGATGATAGTAATTTAAATGATACTATTACAGAATTTTTAGAATCAAAAGGTTATTTTGTAGATAGTGCATTTAATGGGCTTGAGGCGCAAGATAAGCTGTATGAAACTAGATATGATCTATTGCTTTTGGATGTTAATGTGCCTAATGTAAATGGGTTTAAGCTGTTAAAAGAGGCTAGAGAAAATAATGTGGTAGCCCCGGCAATTTTTATTACATCATTGGATAGCGTTGATGATTTGGAAAAAGGTTTTAATAGCGGGTGTGATGACTATATAAGAAAACCGTTCGAATTAAAAGAGCTTTTGATACGTATAGAAACACTTTTAAGAAGAGAATTTTACCACGAAGTAAAATCTACGGTGTATATTGCAAAAGATATTGAATATAATATTGACAATAATGATCTGATCATCAGAGGAGAGCATATATCTTTGGGCAACAAAGAAGCAAAGCTATTAAAGCTGTTTATGCAAAATGTCGGCGAAATTTTATCTCACGAGAGAATATATGAATATTTGTGGGACTACGACGAAGAACCAAGCGATACAGCCCTTAGAACTTATATAAAAAACATTAGAAAAATTATCGGAAAGGATTGTATTGCTAGTATCAAAAAGCAAGGGTACAAATTCGTTACTTGCGAGTGAAAAAAAGTCTTTATTTAGATTTTTGACACTTTATGTTTTGATGATGATGAGCATCATTGTATTGATTACACTTTTTTATTATCAAAATCAAGAAAAAATGATGTTTTTGAGTAAAAGAGACATGTTGTCTGATTATGCATATGAACAAATTAAAAAATTAAAAATACTTCACAACACATTCCCAACAGACAATACTTATCCAAGAGATCCTAGATTTAAAAGTGCTATTTATGATTTGGAATACGTCAAGATATTTTCTCTTCTTGAGAGCGATGATATTGATTTTAATAAAGATATGTATATAACCAGTGATAATAAGATCCATTTTGTTAAAACACTATTTGAATATTACTTAGGGACTAAATATCTTTTTTTGGAGATTCCCGATGATGGAGATTGGAGAGAAAAGACTTGGGAAAATATATTTATTTTTGGAGGATTGGCTATTGTTTTTTTTACCATAATAGGATTTTATATAGCCAATCTTTTTTTAAATCCTATGAGATCTTCCTTGTTGCTTCTTGATAGATTTATTAAAGATACTACTCACGAGTTAAACACTCCTCTTAGTACGATTTTGGCAAATATTGAAATGATAGACACATCCTCCATAGGAGAAGACAATAAAAAGAAAATTAATCGTATAAATATAGCAGCCAAAACAGTTTCGCAATTATATCAAGACCTAACATATATTACACTAGAGCAAGATATACATAAAAATGATGAAGATGTCGAAACAAAAGCTTTGATAGAAAATCGTATAGAGTATTTTGATAGTTTTGCAAAATCAAAAGATATCACTTTTGTCCTTGATCTTAAAAAAAGTTATATTCATATTAATCGTCATAAATGGACAAGAGTGATAGACAATATACTCTCAAATGCTATTAAGTATAATAATAGAAAAGGCGTTATTTATATAACTCTTAAAAAAAATACGCTTGCTATCAGCGACACAGGTATTGGTATTGAATTGACTAAAATACCATTTGTTTTTGATAGATATACAAGGTTCAATCATAGTGAAGGCGGTTTTGGTATTGGGCTTAATATCGTTAAAAAAATCATTGAAGAGTATGATATGAAAATAGAGATCAAATCCAAACCAAGCGAAGGAACACAGGTGGTTATAAAATGGTAAGAATATTTGTATTTGTCTCTATTATGTTATTTTCATCTCACGCAGATGATGCATATGAGAGGAATTGTATAAAATGTCACGAGGTGCTTCCTTTTTCTTTGCAAGAGATATTTATGCGTTATCTTGCTGCATATGGAGGAGAAAACAATGTCAAAGTAGGGCTTAATCACTATTTTAAATATCCTGCAAAAGATATTTCTGTTATGTCAATCGCATTTTTAAATCATTACGGTATAGATCATCATTCAAAAATAAACGAGGAAGAGTTAAAGCAAGCGATAAATATATATTGGCAAAAACATAAAGTAATTGGGCGATTAAAATAATTTGCCTGTCTATTTGATATTTATTCTTTTCACGAAATTATCACAATTGTTATGATACAATGCGATTATCTAAAATATACAAAGGATACAACAATGAAAAAACTAACTACTCTTGCAGTTGCTGCATTACTTGGTTTGACTATGGCTACAACAACAGCTTCAGCTGATGCATCTAAAGGCCTAAAAATATACTCTAAAAAGCTTAAAGCTCCTTGCGGTATGACTGGTGCTAAATTTGCATCTAAACATACTCAAGACCAATGGGAATCTATTAAAGGTGCAGGTAACTTTGGTGCAGAAGTGAAAAAAATCTGTCCTAAAGCTGCTGCTGGGTATGATGAAAAATGGACTAATGATCTTTATGATTTTGCATATGAGTATGCTTCCGATTCAGGTAACGTACCAAGCTGCTAATTTATTATGAGATACCTCTCTGGTATCTCTCGATAGATTTTTTTAGTAAAATTAAAAGGTTTAATTTATGAAAAAAAAATATCTAATCGCATTGTTGGCTTTTTCTTCAATGCTGATGAGCGATGGAGCATCAATATATGCAAGTAAATGTGCTAGTTGCCATGGCGCACACGGTGAAAAATCTGCACTTGGCAAATCCAAAGTAATTGCTGGACAAGATGCAGCTACAACCACAAAACAAATTCAAGGCTACAAATCAGGTACTCTTAATATGTATGGAATGGGTGGGGCTATGAAAAACATGGTTAAAGGTCTTGATGACGCTTCAATTAAAGAAGTAGCAAATTATATTTCGAAATTATAATAAACAAAGGTTTTTTGCTAAGCAAAAAGCTTAGCATATCTCTCTTTGGATTGTATTTATACTAATCCTTGCTCAATCATAGCATCAGCTACTTTTCTAAATCCTGCTATATTGGCTCCCAACACAAGATTTGTAGGTTCTCCGAATTCTGCAGCAGTTGTACTTGCAGCTACATAAATATGTTTCATAATATCTGCTAATTTTGCATCTACTTTTTCAAAATTCCAAGTTTGCATAGAAGCGTTTTGCGCCATTTCTAATTGACTTGTAGCAACACCACCTGCATTTGCAGCTTTTCCAGGACCATAGCATATTTTTGATTTTACAAATTCATGTACAGCTTCAGCAGTTGAAGGCATATTAGCTCCTTCGCTTACACATATGCAACCATTTGCAAGAAGTGTTTTAGCATCTTCAAGATTTAGTTCATTTTGTGTTGCACTCGGGAATGCTGCAAAACACGGTACGCTCCATACTGCATTTCTACCTTGTGGATATTCTGAAACAGGGATATATTTAGCATTTGGTCTTGATTTTAGATATTCACTCAATCTTACTCTTTTAACCTCTTTAAGCTCTTTTAAAAGTGCCAAATCGATTCCCTCTTCATCTAATATCATTCCGTTTGAATCGCTGCATGTAATAGGAAGTGCTCCTAGGTGATATAATTTCTCTATTGTGTATATGGCAACGTTCCCAGAACCAGATACTACGCATCTTTTACCATCAAGTGTTTCGTTTCTGTCTTCAAGCATATATTTTGCAAAGTAAACAGCACCATATCCGGTAGCTTCCGTTCTAGCCAACGATCCGCCCCAAAGAAGTGATTTCCCTGTCAATACACCTTCATAACTATTTGCTAGTTTTTTGTACATACCAAAAAGATAACCTATCTCTCTGCCGCCAACTCCGATATCGCCAGCAGGAACGTCAGTTGTAGCGCCGATATGTCTAAATAGTTCACTCATAAAGGCTTGGCAAAATCTCATGATTTCAGTATCTGATTTACCTTTTGGATCAAAGTCGCTTCCGCCTTTTCCGCCGCCTATTGCAAGACCTGTAAGTGCATTTTTGAAAATTTGTTCGAATCCTAGGAATTTAATGACACCTGCATTGACGCTAGGGTGAAATCTAAGACCGCCTTTGTATGGCCCAAGAGCTGAATTGAATTCAATTCTATAGCCTTTGTTTACATGAATTTCGCCTTGATCGTCGACCCAGTTTACTCTAAACATGATTTGTCTTTCAGGCTCAACAATTCTTTCAATTATTTTATGCTTGGCATATTTTGGATATTTATCGATTAGAGGTTTAAGTGATTCTAAAACCTCTTCTGCTGCTTGGTAAAATTCTGTTTGATGTGGACTTGTTCTGTTTAAGTACTCAAACACTTCTGTGATGTATGACATCTATGGCTCCTTTGATTTTGAATCAATTATTGTATCTTGTATTTCTTGAATTTTTATAATTAAATTCATTTTAAGAGAAACTATTTTTCATTTTTATATCATCACTTCTTCAAGTCATTTTTGATATAGTCCGTTATTATTAAGAAGGTAGCCAATTATATATGTCTGAACCAAAATTTACTCATCTTCATCTGCATACAGAATATTCACTGCTTGATGGCGCAAACAAGATAAAAGCGCTAGCAAAAACTATAAAGAATTTAGGCATGAGTGCTGTGGCCATGACCGATCATGGCAATATGTTTGGAGCTATTGATTTTTATACTACCATGAAAAAAGAGGGTATCAAGCCGATTATTGGGATGGAGTGCTATCTGCACAACCAGGATGAGATAGGCGATAAAAGCGTACGGCAAAGATTTCATTTGTGTTTATATGCAAAAAATGAAATAGGCTACAAGAATCTCATGTTCTTAAGTTCAAAAGCCTACATGGAAGGTTTTTACTATTATCCGCGTATCAATAAACAATTACTCAAAGATCACAGCGAAGGACTTATATGTTCTAGTGCTTGTTTGCAAGGGGAGATCAATTGGCATCTAAATCAAAGTGATAGAAATATCGGCTTTGGAGCCAAAGGATACGAAGAAGCCAAAAGAGTCGCTTTGGAATATAAAGAGATCTTTGGTGAAGATTTTTATTTGGAACTTATGCGTCATGGCATAGGCGATCAGTATCGTATAGATGCACAGATCTTGCAAATATCCAAAGAACTGGGTATCAAAATCATAGCAACCAATGATACCCACTACAATAAAAAAGAAGACGCAAATGCTCATGAGGCATTTATGTGTATCGCTATGAATAAACTTTATGATGATCCAAATCGTCTAAGACATTCAGTGCATGAATTTTATATCAAATCTCCTAGCCAAATGGCGACTCTTTTTGCAGATATTCCCGAGGCTATTGCTAATACAGAAGAAATTGTTGAGAAATGCAACCTTGAGATCAAACTAGGCAATCCAACGCCTCCGAATTTTAAATTTTGCCGTGAGCGTTCATCGATTTATGGTCTTACACTTCCTTTTCCGGATGAAGAGTATTCTTTGGAGAATGATAAAATATTATTTGAATTTGAAGCAAAAAAAGGTTTAGAAGAAAGATTAGAATATATAGATCAAAATAAGCATGAACTATATAAAGCGCGCCTCGAAGAAGAGATCAGGATCATTAATGAGATGAAATTTCCAGGTTATATGCTCATAGTGTGGGATTTTGTAAGAGCAGCAAAAGAGATGGGTATACCGGTTGGTCCAGGACGAGGAAGTGCGGCCGGTTCTTTAGTAGCATTTAGTCTTAAAATTACAGACATTGATCCACTACCATATGGACTTCTATTTGAAAGGTTTTTAAATCCGGAGCGTATATCCATGCCGGATATCGATATGGATTTTTGTCAAGCAAGGAGACAAGAGATTATAGATTATGTAGTATCACAATACGGCAGAACCAATGTGGCACAGATTATAACATTTGGTAAACTTTTAGCCAAAGGAGTTATACGTGATGTCGCAAGAGTACTTGATGTGCCTTATGCCAAAGCCGATGCGTTTGCCAAGCTTATTCCTGACGAACTTGGGATCGATCTGGAAAATTCATACAAAAAAGAACCCAAGATATCAGAGCTGATAACTAATGATGAAAAATCTGCACAAGTGTGGGAATTTGCCAAAGCATTAGAAGGATTAAACCGCAATGCCGGTACGCATGCTGCCGGAGTTGTTATATCAAATGAACCGTTATGGCACAAAACACCGCTTTTTAAACCAACAGGCATGGATACCGTAGCTACACAATATAGCGGAAAATATATAGAAGATGTCGATTTGATCAAATTTGACTTTTTGGGTCTTAAAACATTGACCGTTATCGAAGAAGCAAATAAATTAGTAGAAAAGAGATACGGCAAACGTATAAATTTTGCAATTGAGGATATAAACAATAAGCAGGTGTATGATTATATAAGTACAGGCCAAACGCTTGGATTGTTTCAAATAGAATCAGCCGGAATGCAAGATCTAGCAAAAAAACTAAAGCCGTCAGGATTTGAGGATGTCATTGCGATGTTAGCACTTTATCGTCCAGGCCCAATGGAATCAGGCATGCTGGATGATTTTGTGGAGAGAAAACACGGAAGAGCAGCGATTACATATATGTTTCCAGAGTTAGAGCCTATACTTAAACCTACATACGGTGTCATAGTTTATCAAGAGCAAGTTATGCAAATTGTGCAAACAATAGGCGGTTTTTCGTTGGGCGGGGCTGACCTTGTACGTCGTGCTATGGGTAAAAAGATCAAAGAAGAGATGGATAAACTGCAAGCTGATTTTGCTAATGGAGCAGAACAAAAAGGGTTTGACAGGGCTAAAGCAGTAGAACTTTTTGATCTGATCGTCAAATTTGCGGGATATGGGTTTAATAAATCTCACTCTGCAGCATATGCTATGATAACATTTTATACCTCATATCTGAAATGCTTGTATCCTACAGAGTTCATGGCAGCACTTTTGACTCTAGAAAAAGACAACACAGACAAGATCGTCAAATATGCCGATGAATTAAAAAGGATGAATATTCTCCTGGTAGCTCCTGATATCAATCGTTCGGATTTGGTATTTGTAGCTGATCATATAGATGGTAAAGATGTAATTTTATTTGGTCTTGGCGCCATTAAAGGGATAGGAGATATTGCAGTAAACTATATCTTGGAAGAGAGGCTAAAAGGCAAATTTGACTCTTTAAGCGATTTTATAACTAGAATAGATACCTCAAAGGTAAACAAGAGGGTAATAGAGGCTCTTATCAAATCAGGAGCTCTTGATTGGCTTGGATATACTAGACAAGCAATGTTGAGCCAAATAGAAGAGATCATAGATGCTTCAGCCAAAGCTACACAAGCTAAAAAAATGTCTATAGGATCTCTCTTTGGTGAAGAACAAGATATGATGCAGATCAATATAGAGTTATCCGATATGGATGAGTATGAACCGCTTTATGTATTGGAGATGGAAAAGGAATCATTAGGGTTTTATATATCAGGACATCCTCTGGATAAATATAGATCTCAACTTGATGATATAAATTATACTTTAAGTTCTCAAATAGAAGAGCTTGCCCATGGTTCGCAAGCGCTTTTGGTCGGCAAGGTGGAGCATATCAATGAAAAGATCTCCAAAAAAGGTGCAAAATTTGGCATAGTAACGCTGCTTGATCTGCACGGAAATATAGAATTGATGCTCTTTGAGGATAAGTTAAAAGAACTCAAAGATGAGTTTGATCTAACAAAACCAATCGGTTTTAAAGTAAAAATTACAAAAGACGGTGATTTTACAAGACTAAATCTTATCAAGATAATTACACTAAAAGAGACAAAAAAAGAAAAAATAAATCTCATAAAAGAAAAAGAAGTTATAGAGGAACCCCCAGTGGCATATAAGCCGATTACGATAGGAGTATTATTGGATCATGATACGATGATCTTGCAAGATCTTTATAACCTAGCAAAAGAACATACAGGAAATCATCAATTGGTTGTTTGTATCAAAAGTAAACTTGCAGATATTATGGTAGAGACGACTTTGAGCGTAGATGAATACTTTTTATCAAAAGCGATTATATTGGGAGTTTTTGAAATAGAGAATAGTTAATGATCTTGAACCATTGTGAAGTTTTGAAAAACAAAAATAAAACATATGTGATTTATGCATATAAATTAATCAGATAGCTAAATTACACCAAGTATGCTGTACTATTTTATGTGTAGTATAGAAACATATAACTAATATTAAGATTTGTTTTTTGTGAAAATAATATAGTTTGTGATAAAAAAGTGTTACACTTGAGATACAAAAATATTATTATTATTTTAAAGGAAAAAACAAATGTCATCATTACCAAAAATTGTATGGTCTAAAATCGATGAAGCTCCTGCATTAGCAACTTATTCACTTTTGCCAATAGTGCAAAAATTTTGTGCTTCTAGCGGCGTTGAAGTAGAAACAAGAGATATATCTTTGGCCGGTCGTGTTATCGCTACTTTTGGTGAATATTTAACTGATGAGCAAAAACAAAATGATGATTTGGCTTATCTGGGAGATCTGGTACAAAAACCGGAATGCAATATCATTAAACTACCAAATATTTCTGCTTCTATTCCTCAGCTAAAAGAGTGCATAGCAGAGCTTCAATCCCAAGGTTATAAAATCCCTGATTTTCCTGAGGATCCGCAAACAGATGAAGAGAAAGCTTTGAAAGAGAAGTTTTCAATTTGTCTTGGTAGTGCTGTTAATCCAGTGCTTAGAGAAGGAAACTCTGATAGACGTGCTGCTGTGGCAGTTAAAAACTTTGCAAAGAAAAATCCGCATAAATTAAGAGCTTTTAATGATGATTCTAAAACTTGCGTTGAACATATGGATGCAAATGATTTTTATGGTAATGAAAAATCTATAATTAAAAAAGGTGACGGCAAAGTAAGAATAGAGCTTAACGGCAAACTTTTAAAAGAGATAGATGCTGTAGATAAAGAGATACTAGACGGTACTTTCATGTCAGCAAATGCACTTAGAGCATTCTATGATAAAACGATCACAGATGCAAAAGAAAAAAATATCCTTTGGTCTCTTCATCTTAAAGCAACCATGATGAAAGTCAGTGACCCTATTATGTTTGGCCATGCGGTTGAAATATTCTTTAAAGATGTATTTGAAAAATACGCAGAAGATTTCAAAGCAATAGGAGCTAATGCCAATCTTGGACTTGGTGATCTTTATAAAAAATTAGAAAAACTTCCAGCTGATAAAAAAGCAGAAATTGAAGCGGCGATCATGGAAGTTTATACAAAACAACCACATATTGCAATGGTAGATAGCGACAATGGTATTACTAACCTTCATGCATCAAACGATATAATTATCGATGCTTCTATGCCGGTTGTTGTCAGAGACGGCGGCAAAATGTGGAATAGTGAAGGCAAAGTCGAAGAATGTGTGGCAGTAATTCCTGACAGAACTTATGCTACATTTTATAAAGAGATCGTAGAAGATTGCAAAAAGAACGGTCAATTTGACGTTACTACAATGGGTAGCGTATCAAATGTTGGTCTTATGGCTCAAAAAGCTGAAGAGTATGGATCGCATCCAACCACATTTGAAATAGACGAAGACGGCGCGTTAAAAGTATTGGATAGCGATGGCAGTACTCTTATGGAATTCAATGTCCAAAAAGGTGACATTTGGAGAATGAGCAGAGCAAAAGATGTACCTATCCAAGACTGGGTAAGATTAGCAGTTGAAAGAGCAAAAATAGAAAATATTCCAGCAGTATTTTGGCTCGATGAAAAAAGAGCTCATGATGCGAATATGATCATAAAAGTAAATGAGTATCTTAAAAATTATGATACAAACGGACTTGAAATTTTGATTCTTGCTCCACAAGAAGCTATGGCTTATTCATTAAAAAGAGTAAGATCAGGGCTTGATACTATTTCAGTAACAGGAAATGTACTTAGGGATTACCTAACAGACCTTTTTCCTATTTTAGAGCTTGGAACAAGTGCTAAAATGCTTTCAATAGTGCCATTGCTTGCCGGCGGCGGTGTATTTGAGACCGGTGCGGGCGGATCTGCTCCAAAACATGTTGATCAATTCTTGGCTGAAGGTCATCTTAGATGGGACAGCTTGGGTGAGTTTTTGGCTCTTGCGGAATCACTTAGAATGATTGGAGATAAGAGTGGAAATGAAAAAGTAAAAGCTCTGACGGCTGCACTTGATAAAGCAAATGCTGCTTATCTAGATAATAATAAAGCACCTGGAAGAAGTGCCGGCGAACCTGACAATAAAGCATCTCACTTTTTTGTAGCGCAATATTGGGCAGATGCACTAGCACATTGTGACAATAAAGAGCTTGCAGATAAATTTGCTTCTGTTGCACAAGCACTAAAAGACAATGAAGCCAAAATTATGGAAGAACTAATGTCAGTTGAAGGCAAGGCGCAAGAAATCGGTGGATACTACCATCCTAATGATGCTAAAGCAAATGCTGCAATGAGACCATCTAAAACTCTAAACGCAATTATTGATGCCATCTAAGCATCAATAGATATTTTGGTAACAATATAGGCATTTATGTTGCTGAAAATTGTTACTAAAATGATATAATTAGACCCTACACTTTTTAAAGTGACAATAATCAAATTATAACAAAGCATAATT